>Ga0334890_1004401_pt1 | contig 12971 bp, 9 predicted proteins | sample GraSluR1_MG_3_FD_207220 | JGI IMG/M metagenome (GOLD analysis project Ga0334890, IMG submission 207220) | Sludge microbial communities from methane-producing bioreactor in Wageningen University, Netherlands - Granular Sludge_31_08-R1 | ecosystem: Engineered > Bioreactor > Anaerobic > Unclassified... | reverse complement strand
TCACTGAATTTCTTCTTGAGATAACGAATATATGGTCCGATGGACAAACCTTCACCAGTAATCCTTTGAATTAGCTCGGTTGTGGTAAACTTACGCCCATGTTGATAAATATGCTCTGTTAACCAATTCCGCAAGGTGTGAAATTCCCCTTTGCGAAACTCCTGAGGGATTTCGGGGTGGGCTTGAAGCGCTCGTTCGAAAAACTGCGCGGATATGATGTTGCCAAGCGTATACCCTTGGAAAGCACCTCCAATCATCTTCGAGAACCAGTGAATATCTTGCATACATCCATCGGAATCATTATCAGTGGACAATCCCAGTACTCGCTGATATGCCGCTCTCCATGCTTCAGGCAAATCTTTGACAGCAAGCTCTCCTTCCATCAACTGCAATTCGAGTTCAAAGCGTATCATAACGTGAAGATTGTAGGTTAACTCGTCTGCTTCCGTTCGAATAACAGACCGCTGAACCTTATTAACTGCTCGATAAAAAGAATCCAGAGAAACAGGATTGAGTTGTTCGGGGAAGGTCTTTTGAAGATGTGGATAAAAGTATTCCCAAAACGGTCGGCTTCGTGAAACCAGGTTTTCCCATGTCCGAGATTGAGATTCGTGAATGCTTGAGCTCGTGCCTCTTTTAAGTGGAGTGTCCTCAAAGGACCTCTTGATTCCTTGCTCATACATAGGATGCCCCGCTTCGTGTGTCGTAGAGAAAAATCCCCAACTCAGATCTCCTTCTATGATTCTGGTTGTAATCCGGACATCGTCTATTGAAAGACTGATCGTAAATGGATGGGGGCTTTGATCCTGTCGACCTCGAGAAAAATTAAAACCGAAAGCTTTGATCATCTGAGCGCTGAAATCAAGTTGTTTTTTTTCTGGAAAGTGTTTGTGTAAGCAGCTATCATCGGCAATCTCTTGTGCGGTTACCGTCTGTACCAAAGGGATTAGTTGTTGACGCAATTCAATAATAATTTTACGGACATTATTGGCTTTCAAGCCATAATCGGAAAAATCGATAAGCGGATCGGCTATATGATCGTACCCAGGGAAGAAATCCGCCATTTGCCTGCTTATAACCAAAGTTTTTTCCAGCATCGGCAAGATCCCCTTAAATTTATTAGAAAGGCAGGCATCTGTCCACGCCTGGTACGTAGAAGCAAAATGGCTAGAAGCGTCTGAAATAAATGAAGAGGGCACTTTAATGGCGCGTTCGAAATCTCTACGGGCAATACGGACAAAAGCCGAATTGTCATGATCGTAGGGAAAAGATTCTACCATGGGTTCAGGATTGTCCAAAAGTTTGCCGACTGCAGGATCTGTTTGCTTTTCGTGGATGATTCGAGAAATTGTTGCCAATGCTTTGCTCCGTTATACCCCCCGTCTACGGGCATATTTGTTGCTTGATCCCAATACAGTAAAGCGTTGGTTTTTTGGAGATTCATGATTTCGTGCATTCGGGTCTGGAGTTCAAGCAGTTTTTTTTCGAGTATTGACATAGGGGACTCCTGCTTTTATAATTTTGGATTCTTATTGGTTTCAATCAATCAACGCCCTTCAAATTTTTTGATGCATTGAATTCGTATATTGAAGTTTCAAGCAAAATAATATAATTCCGCCAACAGATAGAGTGCTGCCCGATGGTATTCATAACGTAAGGAAGGGCATAATGGGCATCAGTTAACAATATCCATTATCTAGATCATATAAAGGATTGCGTTATCGATGAAAGCTTCCGGTTTCAATAAAATACCAGAATGCGTTTATGCGAACCAATGTTGAAAGAGCAATTAGTTCCGATCAGGGATCCCGCGGTCAATCAGATCGTCCTTTTTCCTTTGAAGATCTTCGGGACACACGAGAACAAGATACGGAAAAGGGGTGGCGCATTGAATATTGAACCTTTGAAAGTGCTTGTATTCCTTCAAGAACTCCATCTTTGTTGGAACAGGGCGGCGAAAATAAAGCCTTTGAAAAAAGCTAGATCAAATTGCTTATCTGAACTGCAACAGCAAACAAACACGGTGCTTTTCGCCTCCTAGAAACGGCTACCAGGATAAGCTCGTATCTCGATTACCTTTCCCACAATAAAGCATTCAATACCAATTTGGTCAGCTGGGATAATGAGGGGAGGGTAATTTGCATTATCGCTTTGTAGGATTACATTTCCTGAATCATCTTGGAAAAACCGTTTTACAAGGCCCTCTTCAAAATTCCGTATCACTACGACCATATCGCGGTTTTTTAATTCACTCACAGGAGTCTTCTGAATCAACACAACATCCCCATCAAACAGCCTTGGTTCCATGCTATCCCCGCGAACCAATAAGGCATAGTCCATGGGTTTGTCTGATTCGATAACCGCAATAACCTCTTCTGCAGCAATTGAACAGTTTTCGGTACCTCCTGCAGAAATACGACCAATTACGCGAACTTTATACCGTTGTGTTTCGCGATCGAACTCGACCAACCCGGTTTCGAATGGAGAAGATTCTGATTCGGAGAATGATCCAGTAAGGTATCCGGAAGTCGTTTTCAAGACACGAGCGATATTGACCAAGAGTTTAGGAGATGGATATCCTTTCCCCCGCTCGATTTTGGAAATATGAGCTTGAGCAACACCCAATAGATCGGATAGTTTTTTTTGACTCAATCCCATGATCACTCTGCGTTTTTTCACGCGAGTACCGATACCTTCAGTTGTTGGATTCATAACTGTATTTTACCACAGTTTAATCGGAAATCAAAATGAGTTATATTTATTGTAGGGCTATTTTCGACAGAACGTATGGTTTTCTTTGAAATGCCTCTGGTTTTCTTCCTTTATCACTATTGACAAAAAGGAATAAATTGTTATATAATATAACATGAGAGAAGCATAAATACCGCTCAGTATAGGGGGGGGGACGTATGAAACGCCGAGAGGTGCTGATCTGTCTGTATCGAGATATTATTCGGGAATGGGATCGTGAACCACGGAATCCGAAAGATGCGCTCATTGCTTTTGAGTTTTCAAAGGTGATTGTAAACGCCAGCCGTTTGTATAAGATTCCATTAATGGCATTCTATCAACAATGATCCTATATGCTACTTCCCCTTTTTTCGATGAAGTGAGGAAGGTTGAAGTTCTAAATCAAAAAAGAAAGTCGAGCCCTTACCCAATTCCGATTTGACCTGAATAGCGGAACCCATCCGTTGAACCAGTTCGAGAGAGATAGCAAGACCGATTCCGGTTCCTGAATACTTTCGTGTTAAAGAACTATCAATTTGCTCAAAGGGTTCGAAAATTCGTTTCTTCTCATTCTCAGGGATTCCGATCCCGGTATCAGCAATTTCAAAACCCACGCAGAGAGGGAAATCACTTCTTTTTTTTATGGTAAGGTCCACTCGACCTCTTTCAGGCGTGAACTTGACTGCATTTGCCACCAAATTGAGCAGAATCTGTTGAATTCGAAGCGGATCGATCATGACTTTTGGAATGAGAGGATCAACCGTTAGAGACAGTTGGATCTGTTTCTGTTTGGCTTGGTACTGAACCATACTTAAAGTCTGGCGAGATAAAGAAAGCAAATCAACCGAACGCGGATGGAGTTCCAGTTTTCCTGCTTCGATCTTTGAGATATCCAGCACGTTTCCAACCACATTCTTCAACGCCTCTGAGGCAGTAATAATATGCTGAAGAAGAAACCTTTGCTCATCATTTAATGGAGTCATCATTAAAGAATCAGCAAAACCGATTATCCCAGTTAACGGGGTTCTGAGTTCATGAGACATATTGGATAAAAAATCAGATTTGGCTTTTGAAAAAGCTTCTGCTTGCATTTTTGCTTCAAGGAGTTGGGACTCGTACTTCTTTCGCTCTGTAATATCGACTTCGATTCCTTGGATCCGGACGATTCTCCCGTTTTCCCTAACTGCCCTCATTTTCCGATTGACCCAAATAAATGAGTGGTCCGGGTGAACAAGCCGATACTCAAATTCTGCAACTCCTTCCTTTTCCAAGGTTTCATATGCCTTCACCGCTATTTCTCGATCCTCTGGATGAGTGAATTCAAGCTCGATATCAGGATTTGCAAAGATATCGTCCATCGATCTGCCATACAGCTTTTCGCTGGATTCGCTGAAAAAAACCGGAGTATGATCGGGATGAGAGGCAGTCCAAATGGAGGCAGGCATTTCTTTCATTGCATATTCGATCTGCATTTGCTGTTCTTGAAGTTGGGTTTGAAGGCGAATCTGTTCTGTGATGTCACAGAAACTCCATACGCTTCCTACAACAGCATTTCCCATGTATTGTGGTTTAGAATACCATTCAAGAATTTTTCCATCGGCAAAACGAACTTGACGAAAACTCGATTCTTGTGGATTGGCATACACCGCTTTAGCTTGCTCATTAAACTGCGCAGGATCATCCAGATTCCGGGCCATGTGTTGAATGACTTTTTCGAAAAGACCTTCCTGGACAAGGGATTCAGAAAGGTTCCAAAGAATCAGACCTTTTCGGTTCCATTTCACAACTTTTTCGAAGCGATTGATTATTAGAATCCCATCGACAATGGATTCAAGGGTTGCATTGAGCAATGAAATCCAAGATTGAAGCGTTTGCTCTTTTTTCTTCTGGTCGGAAATGTCAAAATCGATACCGGACAAACGCTCGGAAATCCCGTTCTTAAATGAGATGACTTGCGCCCTACTGATTACCCAAATCCAATCTCTTTGTTTATGTTTCAATCGAACTTCAAGCTCAGATACAACCTGATCGCCCCGGATCAACGCATCTATCGACTCTTTGACTTTTTTTTGATCATTTGGATGAATGATCGATAATCCGAAATTTTGATGAGGGGGAGAATCAGTTGGATTGTATCCAAAAGCATGATACCAGTTTTTGTTTCTTTTGGTATCCCCTGTCAGGAGATTTACTTCCCAAGTGCCTGCTCCGATCGATGACAAAACATCCTGCAATCGGTCTTTTTCCTTGTTCAACTGTTCTTCCTGGGTTTTCCAGTCACTAATGTCGTGAAGAATCCCGACAGAACGGATTGGATTTCCATTTTTATCAAATTCCGTACGGCAATACTCACTGATCCATATAAACGAATCTTGCGCAATTTTCAACCGGTATTCGATTGAATAAGATTCTTCCGTGCGGATGGATTGTGTCCAGGCCTTACGTACAGATTCTTGGTCTTCGGGATGGATCAGTTTGATAAAGGAATCCAGAGACGCGTCGACCTCTTGATTGGGGTTATCCAAGATATCAATAAAACTACTGCTCCAGAGAAAAGCCTGGGATTTGTGATGGTACTCCCATCTCCAGGAGCTTCCTTCCATAACGATCCCGGTTTTCCCTTCGATCGGAATCCACCGTTTGATTTTGTGTACATCTTTGTGGAGCATAAAGCCTCCTTAGATCATTATTACGATGTTGGAATAAGGGTCGTTCAGAAGCGGGTTGAGAGTTATTGGATCCCCAAACCTCAACTAGGGTATAGTATAGCATATTTTCCGATTTTGGGTATTGTCCCAAATCGGTATAGAAAAAAACCTCATATGTGGGGCTTTTTTCTTTCAAATGCATTTTTTAATTTAAAAAACCAGAATCAGCCAGGAAAGAGCTCCATCTGAATCACAGTTGGTCTATACCCCCATGGTTTGAAGAGATATCCTTCCAATGTCCCTAGATAGTCTTCCCCAAAGATCTTCCAAATATTCGAACGGAGGTTGAAGGGAGGTAACCTTCCTACGATTTCTTGACCATCGAACAGGAAAGCCGTGGATACAGGAATGGCGAACGCACCGTCAGGAGCATACCCTCCCCCCGCAGAAACTAAGACCAAAATACCAGTGTGGCTGTTTAGCAATTCTTCCATGCATTTGGAGGTTGGCTTGATTCGAAGCTCTGGTTTTTCAATGTGGGGGATTTCGTTGAATGAGCCTCCTGCGGTTGCTGTTAAAGGATATCCATATCGATGAGCCGATCGTTTATCGCTAAAAGGCGAAAGAATATGCCCTTCAAAGATTAGAGGGATTTGGTCATCCGGAAGGCTTACCCCCTCGCTATCAAAAAAAGGAATCATGGCATGATCTTCGGGGTTTCTGGTTGCATAAAGGGAGAAGCGGTTATTGAAGATTCGATGGTGCTTCTTCTCTGAAAAAAGGGAGCTTCCAGTACCCATTTTGTCTGCATTGAGCTCTCGAACCATCAAAGATAAAAGCCATGGTTCGGTTGAAAGGAAGATGATTGGTTGCTTTCCAACAGGAAGGGGGATTTCGTGTTCCCATGCAGCACAGATTTTTTTCAGCAGTTCGTGTATCTTTTTGGGGTTCCATTCAGGTGTCTTCACAACGATATATCCATCGACCAAATCAGTGCTCGATCGGGATTTAAACGTAAGAAGCAAATCACAAAAGTCAATCTGGCTTTTTAGGTCAAGCCCCATTTCGTTTGCTATTTGTGTGGTTTCGATGCAATGGTGAAAGGCTCCTTGGAATTGAAAGGTCGTCATATCTCTCTCCAAGTGAGCGAGCAAATCTTCTGCTTCATTGATCCAGATTTCCTTGTTGGGAATGATCGACGGATAGGAACGCGTTACAGTCTCTTGTGAGGTAGGGGCGCACGGATAGTCGATCTTGAGTTTTAGTACATCCATGGCTTTCTGTGTTATTTCATGTTCATCAAAAGGTGCGTATGTGCCAGCAACACCGATACTGGAACCATCGTATACTCGCACACTTACCGCATGAATGAAAGTTTTCTTTACTGCTTCAATTTTTGATTGGGTGATTTTTACTGTGTCTTTTTCCATTTCCGACTTCCAATGTTCGATGATGGGTTTTTTCATTGCACCATCAACTCCCTTACCCGAATGTACGGACCTCCAAAACCCACTGGAAGTGGCGATTGCTCCATTTTTCCACAACCGCCCAATACCATGCCCGATATTTCAAGCCGATTTGATACCCCTTCGATATGTTGAAGGGTTTCTATAACTGTACCGGAGATGACAGAGGCGCGAACGGGTTCAGCCACGGTCCCGCGTCGAATCCGCCATGTTAAAGAAGGTCGCATCGTGAATGTGCTCATTCCAGAACCCCCATGTACGCTTTCGACCAAAATCCCATCATCGATATCGGAGATAAGGTCATACAAAGATTGGGTTCCTTCCTTAATGTATGTGGTTGTCATACGGACAATCGGTTCGTATGAGAAATCGACGGCTCTTGCGTTTCCCGTGAGGGATTCATCCATCATTGTGGCTGTAGACACACTATGAAGCCTACCAGAAAGAACACCTTTATCAATCAAGGTAGTGAAGCGCGAACGGGTCCCTTCATCGTCATAAGGAACATATCCGGATCCATGTACTTGACCCGAATCGATAATCGTAAGGATTTCGCTGCCTACTTTAGTGCCAATCTTCCACGCTTCTTGAGCCCCAAGGTCTCCAGCCATAAAGTCAGATTCACTTTTATGTCCAAAGCTTTCATGCGCAAAGATACCGGAAACTTCAGGTGAAAGAACCAATGTCCATTTTCCCGGTTCAATAGGTTCGCTTTTCGCGAGAAAAGTACAAGCTTGCTGGTATCGAAAGAGCAAAGATTCGTCGAGGTTTTCTAATTGAGAAAAATGAGTTCCTCCCCGTTGAAAGAATTCTCGAAGGCGTCGTTCTCCGTCCGCAAGTTCGAAATGGATATGGATACCGGCCCGTTGGAAATCAAAAGTGATTAAAGATCCTTTACTGGAAATGAAGGTCTTTTTTACATACTCGTCAATGTACTGGCTTTTGCGCATCAGCAGATAAGGTTTCTCATCCATGATCTGGTCATAGGAACGCAAGCGATCGATCTTTTCTTGTCGAGTAACGGAATTGATGTTCGCGGCTTTTGTAAAGAGAAGCGTATTATCCCTATGGACTTCAAAGTTTCTAACTAAAGGGTGTTCGGATATTTTGGGGTTTTTTGCGCAGAGTTTTGACAAACAGTCGATTTCTTTTGGGATCCTTCGAAGATCGGTCGTCGACGCATAATACCATCGGTTTCCATCAAAGAGGCGAATGAATGCAGCTGTGTAGTTTGGTTCTCGATATCCTTCCAGTTTTCCTTGGTGAAGCAATATTTCTGTCTTTGATACCTCTTCTATGCGAACATCGGTATATACACCTTCTGGAAAGGAAAAGTCCATCGCACACCTCCCGTTCCTTTTATTCAAGTATGCCATATGGATTATACACCTTGTCAATCCGCTATTGCTAACTATTGAAGTGACAGTTGTGTAAAATAGGGGGTTTACTCCTTAAGGTATTCCAGGATTGGATCTATATCAAAGAAAACAAGTCGAATGCGGGCAATCCAATCACCTATGTTTCCTTAGAGGGCTTTTTTATTCGTTTTTTGAAAGGAGCATGCTTCAGCAGATTCAGTTCCTTAAACAAGAGTGTAAGAATGGGATTGCCCATATGGAGTTTTAAAACGGATTGGTAAGAGGTCCGATCACTCCTGAATCATTGAAAGAAGATCATCTATGGAAATGACGGGGATTCTTAGTTGTTTTGCCTTATCTAGTTTGGAACCTGGATTGTCTCCCACAAGGAGAAAATCAGTTCTCTTGGAAAAGCTTTCGTTCACTCGGCCACCGTGGGCTTCAATTACTGCGCGTGCTTGCTCTCGAGAGTATCCAGAAAGGGTGCCTGTAATAGCGAATGTTTTCCCTTGGAAAGAATCGGATTGGGATGAATCCGGTTCTAAGGCGTTCACACCAAGATCAATAAGCTCGATCAGCATCTTCCTCGTTCCTGGTTGGGAAAAAAAACGGACCACACTCTGAGCGATTTCGGGGCCGATTCCGGGCAACCCTAAAAGTTCTTGTTCACTGGCATTCATCAACCGAGGCAAGTTTTTCAAAGAATAAGCGAGATCTTTCGCTGTTTTTTTACCGACCAGAGGGATACCCAAAGAGGTAATAAGGCGGTGTAGTGGTTGAGATTTGCTTTGTTCGATTTGATGGATCAAATTACCAGCCATTTTTTTCCCAAACCGTGGAATCCGGATGATTTCATCTGCTGTCAATCGATACAGATCCGATAGAGATTTGATAATGCCCCGATCCAGAAGTGCTTCGATCACTTTGTCACCCATGCCCTCAATATTCATTCCATTTCGGGATGCAAACATCTCGAAGGTTTTCTGAATTTTTGCAGGGCAAACGGGATTCATGCATCGAAAAGCTACTTCCTGAGGGTTATTTTTCCCCACTTCTCCATTGCAAACTGGACAAGCGAGCGGTCTACTGACAGGTCTTTGTGTGCCGTTTCTTGCTTCATGATCAACACTCACGATTTGCGGAATAATATCGCCCGCTTTTTCGATCCAGACCCAATCGCGGTTTTGGACCCCTTTTTCCTTCAAATTGGCGAAGTTGTGCAAAGAGGCCCTTTTTACAATCGTGCCAGCAACGGATACAGGATCAAGTTCTGCAACGGGTGTTATAACACCCGAACGACCGACTTGAAAGAAGATATTCCGTATCTGTGTGCGTTTTCTTTCCGCGGGAAATTTGAAGGCAACAGCCCATCTTGGGCTGTGGGTTGTACTCCCAAGAATCTGTTGGAAAGGCAGTTCATTGACTTTAATGACCAAGCCATCAATATCGAAGGGAAGGTCATGCCTTTTTTGGAGCATTTCTTTCCAATACTGAATGATCTGATCGGGATGAGAGCAAATAAGAGGGTTGTCTTGAATTCGAAACCCCATTCTTCCTAGAAAGGATAATACTTCCTGTTGGTTGTTCAATCCGAAATCGTGGGCACTAAGCACTTGGTAAAAGAGCGCATCCAGCCCTCTTTTACGAACTACATGAGGAATCAGTTGCCGTAAGGTTCCCGATGCTGCATTTCTCGGGTTTGCGAATGGTATCGCACCTTCTTCCTCCCTTTGAAGATTGATTTGATAAAAGGCTTCTTTAGGCATAAAGACTTCCCCGCGAACTTCCAAATCAATTGCTTCAGGAAGAGTGTGGGGAATCGATTCGATCATCGTGGCATTTTGTGAAATATCCTCGCCCGCGATCCCGTTTCCTCGAGAAATCCCTTTGGTCAAACGTCCTTTTTTATATCGGAGCGATATCGAGACACCATCGATCTTGAGCTCCACAATATACGATAATTTCCCGTACTTAAGGGCACCGTCATCATTCAGATTTTTTTTAACTCTTTGATGAAAAGCGAGGATTTCATGGTAGTCATAGGTGTTATCTAGACTAAGCATGGGTATTGTATGAGTCACTGAATCCATGGATTCGGAAGGATATCCGCCGATTCGTTGGGTCGGTGAATTGGGGCGGATGATTTGAGGATGCTCTTTCTCAAATTGAATGAGTTTTGCGTAGAGTTGGTCATATTCTTGATCCGAAATCTTTGGTTGGGATTTTTGAAAGTATGCTTCATTATGACGTTCGATCTCTTGGATGAGCATTTCATATTCATTTTGAATATCGCGACTGGCTCTCTCAAGCTTATCCATCCTGATCCCTCCTGTATTATTGGTTTTTCGGTTTGGAAGGCACGGATTTTTGATGGAGCATGGCGGGCATAAACCATAAAGTGGCCCCCATCCCGACAGCGATGCTCAAAATCATTAAGATCGAGACATGAACATACAACAGGAGAGGCGCTGTAAGGAGCAGAGCAAAACTCCCCATCAATGCTAAACTGTTGGCTAGGATTGGAGTTGAAGTTCTTGCTAAGGCTTTCTCCGCATCTTTTTCTCTGCGCCACCAAACCATATAATGGATGGAGTAATCGATAATCAACCCCATCAGCATTCCAGAAATCATGGCGGTTGATATTTGAAGAGGAATTTGCAACAGGCTCATAAAGAGAAAATTGAAAAGAACTGTAATAAGAATGGGAATGGTGGATAAAAAAGCGATTTTTAGGTTCCGGAAAATGATGATCAAGAGAATGAGAATTAGGGCAAACGCGATTACTAGGCTTTGAATTTGATTTTCGACAACCGTTGCGTTTAAGTTGCTCCAAATGAGCGCTGCAGAAGCCAAGGTGAATGTAAAGGTTTCTGAAAGGGAAGGGTGTTCTGCAATCTTCTCGAGAATGTAAGTTTGCGTCAAAGAAGCGCTGATCGAGTCACTCTCACTGGACATGAGCATTACCCGCATCGCATCTGAAGCCAAGAGCGATTGAGCCATGGGATCAGCCGAAACCCGTAATCCCCCTATCAGCAGAGGTACGGGTAGGTTTAACCGATCCGATATATCCCAAATGCTTTGTGTATGAGCGATTTTCGGAAATTGGGCGATCTCGTCGAGAAGAAGCTTGAGTTCTTGGGCTTCTTCTGAAGTCAAGTAGAAGAAGGATGAATCTTTTCGTTCCACCATAAAGGTATAGTTGGTGATCCATCCGAACGATTCCCGCATTTTCCTTGACGCTTGCATTGTTGGAGATGATTTACGAAAAAAAACATATTGATCAACTTGAAGAGGGATTCGCGCGATCAGGAAAGGGGAAAGGACCAGCACGAAGATCGTTGCCCAGAAAAAAAGCCTTTTGTATCGCAAAAAAGTGCGCAAAACCCGTTTTTCTTTCAGTGCTATCGATTGAGGAATCTTCGGAATATTGGCCAAATTCGGAAGAAGACCAATAGTAAAAACAGCCGAAAAGAGGATTCCTAGAGATACGAAGATACCCATGTCTCGGAATGCTTGAGAGTTGATGAAAATATAGGAAGAAAAGCCAGCGGTTGTTGTTAATGCAGAGAAGTATATGGGAATCATCTCATCCTTTCGGGTCATTTTAACCAGACTGGTATGGGATAATCCGTTGGATGCATTTTCTACCCATCGAGTCAAAAAGTGCATCCCATATGCGGTACCCACGATCAGGATAAAGGAAGGAATCATTACTGTTAGGCTGTTCATGTTTCTGCCGGTCAGAAGCATGAGGAACAAGACCCATATGGAGCCAAGAACGGGTGGGATCAAGGTTAAAAAGCTAAGATACAGGTTCCGTAGTTTCCAAAAGTACAAGACGAGAATAATGAGAAGGATTAAGGGGGGATATGTAAAGGTCATGACATTCAAAGATTGGAAAATTTCATAGTTGACGATTTGTTCTCCAAGGATGGAAAAAGACATTTGAGTCATCGGATGTACAATATCTTTGAGATCTTGTACGATTTGCTGAGGTTCGATCTGTTTTGAATCATCTTTCCGGATCATGAGGAAGAAAAGCGAACCATCTTTTGAGATTAAAGTCCCAGAGTATAGAGAGTCAAGAAAAATGCGATCATCCAGGAAATATTGCCCATCTTCTTTGGTAACATATGGATCCGACTGGACCGTCAATGACAAACCGGGAGAACGGGACATCCGAGTGGCGTTCATGATGGATTCGATATGGGTAACATAATCAACCTTCTGGATTTCTTGGGTTATCTGATCGATATCTGCTAGAGCTTCACTAAGGGAAAGCGAATCCCGCTCAAACAATAGGATAATCGTGGTAGCATCACCAAAGGAATTCGCCACTTTTTGAAAAGACTTAAGAGAAGGATCTTCAGGGTCTAGATAAGCAGTTGGCGAACTGTCAAAATACATATTCATCATTACATAGATACTCATGAGCACTGTTACACTCAAGACGATCCAAACCAGAGGGTTGCGCAAGATAAAGGAACGGGTATTCAACGAAACCACTCCCCGTTGGCGTGTTGTCTAAGAGTTCTGGATGCCAACGCGGGATCCGGTTGGTGAAATATTGCTGCCCCTGCGACCAGCACAGTTGCTCCGTGCTCGACAAGAGCTCGCGCATTGTCCAAACATACTCCTCCATCGACTGAAATATCAAGGGAAGGATGAATCCGTTCGGAAAGGGATCGAACTTCCTGTACTTTTCGAAGTGTTGAAGAGATAAACTTCTGAGCGGTGAAACCAGGATTCACTCCCATTACCAAGATTCC
>Ga0334890_1004381_pt1 | contig 13018 bp, 6 predicted proteins | sample GraSluR1_MG_3_FD_207220 | JGI IMG/M metagenome (GOLD analysis project Ga0334890, IMG submission 207220) | Sludge microbial communities from methane-producing bioreactor in Wageningen University, Netherlands - Granular Sludge_31_08-R1 | ecosystem: Engineered > Bioreactor > Anaerobic > Unclassified... | reverse complement strand
AGTCCTGCACGACATCGTCGATCTCTGCATTTGCCGACCCCAGCATGCGGGCCGTGTCCAGGCGGACATCGCGGAGGAGCAGGCGGCAGATCGCGTCGCCCGCCGCAGCGTCGCCGGCGCGGAATGCCGCCACGAGAGGACCGAAGGCGTCAGCATCGGTGTCGGGGGCGTCGTACGTCATGCCGGGCGTGGTCCGTCGGGGTGGGCAGCCTCTGTCAGGACCGCTATGGCGTACAGGCTTCACAGCGGTAAATCGTTGCCTTATGATAAGAAACTGCCTGCGGTGTGTCTAGCAAGACGCACACCGGCGGCCGCGTCGCCGTCACCACAAGGAAGCTCGATGCGATACCGGCATTGTTTCTGCGCGCTGTTGGCCACCCTGAGCGCCCTGGCGCTGATTACCGCCGGCTGCGGGAGCCACGAAACCTCGCCGCCGCCGCCGGACAAGGCGACCTCGCCGGTCGTGCGGGCGGCGGTCGCGCTGCAGGAATCGCTCTTGGCGGCGCCGCTCCCGCCGGCGGCGCATGCGGAGGCGGTCCGCCGCTACTTCCACTACAGCCGGCTCTTGAGTGATTCAAAGCAGCGTGCGATGGCCAGGGACGCGTTCTTCGCCGAGTGGACGGCGAATCCCCGTGACATCCTGCTGGTGGAAGTTGCCGTCGTCCACGGCAGCCGGCTGGGCCGCCCCGGCGAGATCCAGGCGCTGCTCGAGGCCGCGGCCGGTTCCGACACGAGCGCGGCGATCTACCATTTTGTGCGCGGTCGTCGCGACTGGGGGGTGCGGGCGGGGGCCGGCGCCGCGTTTCGCCGCGCGGCCGAGCTGGCAGCCGCGGGCGAACCCCTGCTGGCGGCATGGTCGCAGCTTCGTGCGGCAAGGCTCGACGCCGACGAAGGCCGCGTCGACGATGGCGTGGCGAGATTGGCGCGCGTCCTGCGGCCGGCGTGGGAAGCCGGTGGCCCCACGCTCACCACGATCCTGTGGCTCGATTTCTCGCTCGTGACGCGGCGCGCCGATCGGCTCAACGACGCCCTGGCCGCCGCCCGCATGGCCGAGGCGTGCGCGCTGGCGGCAGCGGACCCGTATCAAGGCAACCGCGCTCGCCTGGCCCTGGGCAACGCGCAGTTGCAGCGAGGCCGTCCCCGCGCTGCCGCCGAACTGTTCGCGGCCTGCTATACCGAGGCTGCCGATAGCGGCTGGGTACGGCTGCAGAGCAACGCCTCCGGCTTTCTGGCCATGGCTGCTCAGGCAGCCGGGGACCTCGCCGGCGAGACGGCGGCGGTCGAGCGACTGCTCGCGATCACGCGGGCCCACGCCGACACCAGCGGGTCGGTGCGTGCGGGGACGGCGCTTGCCAATTGCCTGCGGCGGGCGGGCGATCTCGCGGCCGCCGAACGCTGGTTGGCGTGGTGCGACTCCGTCGACGCTGTGTGGAGGGCGACGGACATGTCGCGGTCGATCAAACAGGAACGCGCTGTGCTGTTCAACCAGATCGGCCGCTATGCCGAGGCTGAGTCGCTTCGCGCCAACCTGGGCGAGGATCCCTCGCCGGAGCGACGCCGCGAGGCCGCGGTCCTGCAACAAACCCATCTGATTCGCCAGGGCATCGAGACGAACCGGCCGGACCTCGCCTACCGGGCCCTCGCGCGCGCCATCGAACTGGAGCCGGCGACCTTGCCGCGTTCGCCAACCTTCGATACGGCGCTGCACCTGGCGCTCGCGGCGGCGCTGCTGCATGCCCGCCAGGGCGAGTACCGGCTGGCGGACGCGCAACTGCGGGCGGCCGAGGCCCGCGAGGTGCGCGGGAACCTGCGCAAGAAATGGTTCCTGGCCGACGCGCGCGGCAAGGTCGCCCGGGAGGCGGGAGACGTCGAGGCCGCGCGCGCGGCGTTCACGCGCGCGGCGGCGCTGGCCGATTCGCTCGGCGAAGCGGATCTGTTGCGACGCAGCCGCGAGCATCTCAGCGCGACCCTGTTGGAGATCCGACAATACGCCGTCGCGGAATCTCTCGTGACCGACGGTCTGGCGGCGCCGGAGTACTGGACCCGATTGCACGCCCACCTCGCAACCGGTATGGCCCGCGCGGGTCGCGGCGACCACGACGCCGCGCTGGCGGCGTTCGCGGCGGCGGACACGGTTCTCGGCGCCGATCCGCCGGCCGACCTCGGCGCGCGCCTTGGTCTGGAGCAGGGCCGCAGCCTGACGGCATTCGGCCGCTGGCGTGAGGCCTACGCGCAGCTGGCTGCGGCGCGCCGGTTCATCGACGGCAACCCCGGCTCGGTGACGGAGCTAGGTCGGTCGTTCAATCGCCGGATCCGGCGCGAGATCGCCGAAGCCACGCTGGTCTTGTTGCGCGCGCAGCCTCGGCTGGCCGACCCTGCGGGCGCCGTGGCCGCCTCGCGTGAAATCGCGGCGTGGGCGCGGGGTGGCCAGCCGGCCGGTGTCCGCGGGCCGCGGATCGAGTACTTCATCGGGGATCAACGGGCGTATGCGTGGGCGACGGTGGGCCGCCAGAGCGGGTTCCTCTGGGCGGATCTGCCTGCGCCAGGATCGTTGGCCGACCTCGTCGAAGCGGTCATCACCGACATGGCCTATCCCGACCGCGACGTGGATCGCGAGGCCGTCCGGCGCCTGGGGGCCGCGTTGCTGAGTCCGCTGGCTGATCTCTGGCCGCAAGATACGGTTCTGGAAATCGCCTCCGACGGGTTCCTGGCTGCGGTCCCATGGGGCGCCTTGACCTGGCCTGGCTCCGCGCACGCGGTGCTTGAACGCGGACCGCTGGCGATCACGGTGGGCGCGGCCGCGACCGAAGATGCGGCAAGCCGCGGCAGCGGCCTGTTGGCCGTCGGCGTCGACGGCGAGGTGGAGGCGGGAGGGCCGCGCTTGACGCAGGCTGAAGCCGAAGCCCGCGCGGTCGCCGCGACGTGGCAGGACGGGTCCGTGGCCTTGCGGGTCGGCGCTGCTGGCAATCTCGGCGAACTGCTGCCCGACGGATTGCGGGGGTATCGGGTCGTCCACATCTCGTCCCACGCGCGCGTCTACGAGGGACTGGACGGCCACGCCGCCATCCACGTGGCGGGGAGTTTGGGACGACCGCTGACGATCGACCGGATCATCACGGCCGGCACCGACGCCGACCTGGTCTATCTGTCCAGTTGCGAGGGCGCAAGGCAGCACCGCAGTCCCGCGCGCGGCGTCCTGAGCTTCGCGGACGCGTTTCTGGCCGCCGGCGCCGGTGCCGTGGTGGCAACGTCCGTGTTGATGGACGACGTCGCGGGGCGCGCGCTGGCCGAAAACTTCTACCGCCACTGGCAGACGGGCAAAGCAGGGGCGGTCGCGCTGCGTGCCGCCCTGCTCGATTTGCGATCAACGGATCCCCGCTGGGATCACCCGTTCTACTGGGGCTTCGCGAACCTCTATACGAAACCGGCCAGCCCCGAATGACGCGGGCTAGATGTCGTCTTCACCGGGCAACTCCGGATCGACGACGCGGTCGGTGGCGTCGCTGTCCTTGCCCGGTCCGGCCTGCACGTTGACGTAGATCGGGTCATCGGGATCGGCGGGAGGCCAGGCGATCTGGATAGTCTCCAAATTGTCGGCGTCGGGGAAGTCGAAATCGTTCAACACGAGATCGTAGCCCGTGAACGTGCCGTTGTAATTGTCCGTGTTGTACCAGGACACGATCGGTAGCTCGATGATCGCCGTGCCCTTGTTGTTCGGCGGTATGTTCAGGGTCCGATAGATGATGCAGTTGCCGGGGACATAGAGACTGCCGCTGGTGGGCTCGGCTGCGACCCACAGGGTTCCCTCCTCGAAGTCATTGCCCGCCAGCGGGTCGCCAGCGAGGGTGATTCTGATGGGGTGAGTTTCGGGATATCCGTCCGGCACGATCGAGACTGTCCCGCCGTTCTTGGCGGGTAGTGCCTCAAACTTCACCTCGATCCAAATCACATTGTCGAACTTGACCTCCAGGGCGGCGAAGAACGGATCGAACCCCTCCGGCGGATCGAAAATGGGCGGTACGCGTTTGACCCCGTCCTCCGGCGCGTTCAGTGTGACGGTGTCGTGGCTGCAGGCGGTGAAGAGCAGCGCGGCGGCCAAGAGGCCGATGGCGGTCCAGGCGAGTCGGTGCATGGTCGGTCTCCCCGAGGTTGTTGGTGCGGTGTTCATTATACGGAAACTCGTCGTCCGAAAACAAGAACGCTCGCGATTGGACGGTGAAAGAAAATACTGAGATGGCTGCGAGGTCGCGCGCGCGTTTCCCGCCTGATCAAAAAATATCTTGGAAATTGAACCCGCAAACGTTCGTCCAGTAGAGCAAGAACCGTAGTCCCGTTGCACTCGCGCGGACTGGGTTCGTCTGCGGTTTGTCTTTGGCGGGAGGAGAAAGAACATGAAACGATTGTACTTGGCACTAGCGACCGCGAGCCTGCTCGGCTTGGCATTCAGTGGGTGTTCAGAGGAGCCGCTGCTCAACGACCGGGATGAGGTGGCCGTCACCCCCCGTTACGCGATTGATCCCGACCTAGAGAATATGACGTGGGGCCATGCGCCTCTGGAGCCAGGCGAGAAATGCGTTTCCGAAATCTCCGGTCCGCAAACCGTTGCCGTACTGGCGGTACATTTCAACAATACACCTCCTGAAAACCATTTTACTCCGAGCCGGGTCGCGGCCATCAACAACATCATGTTCGGAGCGAGCAATTCCGTCGGAGCCTTGTATGAGGAAATGTCTTTCGGAAGTCTCAGTTATTCTGGTAATGTATTCGGCCCCTTCACGATCGATATACCCAGCAGCACACCGTGCAATCAATATCCTCTCATGAAGGATCTCGTGGATGATCAAGCCTACTTGGCGATCCCGGGATTCGAAGACTATGACTACTACATCTATGTATTCGCCCGCCCCAATTCCTGCCAGGATGATCTGGGCTGGGGCGGCGTCGCCCAGATGTGCGGCCAAAACGTCTGGATCTGGACCTGGCAGTCTCGCTCGGTCTACGCCCATGAACTCGGCCACACCCTGGGTTGGCTGCATTCCGGTACGCCCGAACTCGGCGAATACGGCGACTACTCTTGCATCATGTCCACCAACTGGCACCACAACGGCTTCGATCTTTCGTTGCGAGAGGCGAGCGCAATCTGGAAAAACGAGGCCGGCTGGATCGCTCCGGAGCGAGTGCTGGCCGTCGAAACGGCCGGCAACTACGAATTCTACCTGGCGCCGGCCGAGCGCGAGCCGGGCCTGATCCTGGATCCTACCGGCGGCACGGCTTATCAGTTGATTCGTGTCGATTACCTAGACGGCAACCTGAACACGCGGCACGTCTACCTCTCGTACCGTCGCGAGGAAGGCTCCTTCTATCCCGTGCCGGCCGTGGCCGATCTCATGAATCGAATCCACGTCCACACTCAGATAGCGCCCGGCTACCATACCTGGCGGCAGGCCGCCTTGGCGGCGTCCGAGTTCTTTGAACTGGGTCCTGTGGCGATCACAGCCGTGACAGACGGACTCGGAGGCGACGGCGATCATTTCGTCAGGGTCGAGGTCGATATCCGCGAAACGCCGCCCGGTGTCGGGATCAATCCGACCGTGCTCAGGGTCGCCGATCCCCAAGAGGGGGTTGTGGTCGGAACCGTGCAACTGCAGATCACCAATAACGCGACGTCCAAGTTGACTAGCACGACCTACACGCTTGAACCGTCGGCCCAGCAAGGGTTTCTCGTGCAGCCGGAAACCGCGAGCGTGACTCTCGCGCCGGGCGAATCGACGACGATCGCGGTGGATCTCGTCACGACTCCCGATATCTATGATGGCCGCTTCCCATATGGTGTGACCGTTACGGATGACGCGGGGGTCCAGGGGTCAAGTGTCGCCAGCGCCCGGTTCGATGCAGATCTTGAACCGCCGACGGTGCCGGGCAATTTACGGCATGACGTTTCTCTGGGCATCGTCACGCTGCAATGGGATCAATCCGACGACACATGGGGCGTTGATCAATACGAGATCAGGCGCAACGGACAGATCGTTGGGGTCAGCCCGAGATGGTCGCCGCGATATGTCGACAATAACGTGAACTCGGGCATCGTTTACGAGTACGAGGTCCGCGCGTACGACATCCCGGGACACATATCCGATTGGAGTCCGCCTTACAGCGTGTTGTTGGACTGTGAACACGGCGTCGATTCGTGGTTGGAAACGCCGATTGTCTTCGCGAACAAGCCGCCCAAGAGGCTTCCCTTTATCGTGCCTGCCAATCTCTACATCACGAACCAGAATGGCGAGGAATGCGGCCCGAGCGCATTCACGCTGAACGTGACGGTCAACGACGGCAACCCCGTCATATTGCCGGTGCCGGAGGATCCGGCGACGATCGTAATCGGGGCCGGCGCGACGGCGGGAGGGTTCGGCGGCATGAATTTCACGGCGCTGCCGACGGAGGGTGAATACTCGATCAATCTTGCAATCAAACGAAACTACGTCGTTCTGGCCAATCACGACTTCAAGTATGTTCTCGACGAAACTCCGCCGACGACGCCGTCGTTGGTGCGCGCAAACTTGGTCGGGACACAGGTTCGACTGACTTGGCGCGGTTCCACGGATGCCCTGTCGGGTCTGGCTCACTATGACGTTCTGCGGGACGGAGTGGTCGTCGGTCAGCCCACGAACGCGGCATTCAATGATCAGCTCGGCAGCGTGAGCCCCGGGCAGATGATCTGTTACCAGGTGCGAGCCGTCGATCGAGCCGGCAACGAATCGCCACTTTCGACTACCGCGTGCGTCACGATTCCCAACATGGAAGATCCCTTGGTGCCTTGATCGGCTTATCGCGTCCGCCGCTGCAACGCGGCGGACGCGTCGCGAGCGAGCTTGACAGCCGCGCCGGGTTCGCGCTCGGCGCGGTATCACCCCCGCAGAAACCGTCCCCGCCCGGCCGCCGCCTGGAGCCGGCCATCCGCGAACACAGTCTCCCCGCGCGACCACACCCGCACCGGACGCCCGCGCACGGGCCGGCCTTCGTAGATCGAGTGGTCGCTGCGGCCGTGGGCGTCGCGCGCGCGGATCGTCCAGGTTGCCGCGGGATCCCAGAGCACGAGGTCGGCGTCGGCGCCCGCCGCGAGGCTGCCCTTGCGGGGATAGAGACCGAAGATCTGCGCCGGCCGCGTCGAGACCAGCCTGACCCAAGCGGCCGGCGCCAACAAGCCGGTGGCGACGCCGAGGGTGTAGAGCAACGTCAGGCGCTGCTCCACGCCGGCCGCGCCGCCCGGGATGCGCGTGAAGTCGTCGCGGCCCAGCTCCTTCTGCCCTGCAAGGTTGAACGCGCAGTGGTCGGTCGCCACGACGTCGATCACACCGTCGGCCAGCGCCGCGCGAAGCGCTCCGCGGTGCGCGAACGAGCGCAGCGGCGGGCTCATCACATAGGGCGCGGCGGCGGCGAAATCGCCCGCGTAGAGGCTCTCGTCCAGCAGCAGGTATTGCGGGCAGGTTTCCGCGTAAACGGTGCGGCCGCGCGCGCGGGCGGTCTTGACCGCGCCGATCGCGCCGGCCGTGGACAGGTGCACCAGGTAGGGGCGGCACTCGGTTTGTGCGGCCAAGGCCAGCGCGTGGACCACGGCCGTCTCCTCGCACACGGGCGGGCGGGAGCGCGGATGCGCCGCCGGACCTCGCTCGCCCGCGGCGAGCAGCTCGCGCTGGCGCGCCGCGATCCGCGCGCCGTCCTCGCAGTGCATGAGCACCGTCAGATCGAGCGCCGCCGCGGCCTGCAGCGCGGCTTCGAGAACGGCATCTGCCAGACCGACGGTCTCCAGATAGGCGAGGTACAGCTTGACCGAGCGCAGGCCCAACTCGCGGGCGCAGGTCGCCAGTTCGGCGGCGGTCTCGGGGCGCCAGGCGGTCACGCTCGCGTGCAAGCCGAAATCGCAGGCGGCCGGCGATGCCTCGGCTAGGCGCACCGCCGCCGCGGCGACGAGCGATTCGCGGCGGCCTGGGGTGACGAAGTCCAACACCGTGGTCGTGCCGCCGGCCAGCGCGGCGCGCGAGCCGGAGAGGAAGTCGTCGGCGGTGACCGTGCCGGCGGCGGGCAGGGCGAAGTGCACGTGCGGATCGACGCCGCCGGGGATCAGCCACAGGCCGCGGCCGTCGATCATTTCGCAGTCGTGGCGCGCGGCCAGGTCGGCCAGGTCGCCGGCCGCGAGGTGCGGCGGCAACTCCTCGGCGATGCGTTCGCCCGCGGTGCGCAAGGAGCCCGGCCGCGCAGAGTCGCCGTCGACCAGGGTTGCGCCGCTGATCAGGTAGCCGTTCATGTCGCGCCGTTCGCTAGAGCCCGGCCAGCACGCCGGTTTCGGCGTTGAACTCCTCGATCATCGTGTCCCAGCGCGCGGGCTGCGCGAAGATGCGCTCCCAGAGACCGGGTTCGGACCACAGGGCGTTCAGATCGTCCACGTCCATCTGCTGCTGCTCGACCCAGGTGTAGTACTTCAGATTGTGAATGGCCTTGCGCTCGGGCCAGGTCAGCTCCTTGAAATGATCGCTGCGCTGGCCGAGCAGGCTGCGCTCGAGGTCGCGCGCAGCCTGGCGCGCGGTGTAGGGCCCGTGCGCTTCGGCCAGCTCGATCAGGCGCGAACCGTAGAGGTCGACCGAATCGGTGGCGATCGTCAGGATCACGTCGTCGCCGCCCAACTCGAACCAGCGCGCGGTCTTGATTGCCGCCAGCAAGTTGGCCAGGCTCGAGATGCCCAACAGCGGCAGGTCGTCGAGCACCGCGGCGGGCACGCGCTCGGCGGCCAGCACCTCGCGCCCGGCCGGGTCGTTGAACAGGCGCAAGAGGCGCAGGCAGTCGGCGTCGTCGATGGCCGCCACCGCGTCGGTGTTGCGGACGTTGTGGATCCAGGGGACGTGTTTGTCGCCGATGCCCTCGATGCGGTGGCCGCCGAAGCCGTTCCACAGCAAGGTGGGGCACTGCAGCGCCTCGGCGGCTACGACCTTCACGCGGGGGGCGACGGCGCGCAGGTAATCGCCGGCGGCGATGGTGCCCGCCGAACCGGTCGTGGCCACGTAGGCGGCCAGGCGCGGGCCGCCGTCGTGGCCGCCCGCAGCGCCCGGACCGCGGAGCTGCGCGAAAACCTCCGCGAGCGCCGTCCCGGTGCAGTGGTAATGCCAGGCGGCGTTGCCGAACTCGGAGAACTGGTTGAAGATCACGACATCCTCACGCGTGCGGCGCAACTCCCAGCACTTGTCGTAGATCTCCTTGACGTTCGACTCGCAGCCGGGGGTGGCGATGACTTCGGCTCCGATCTCGCGCAGCCACGCGAAGCGCTCGCTGCTCATCTCGGCCGGCAGGATCGCCACCGCCGTGCAGCCCATCAGGTAGGAGTCGAAGGCGCCGCCGCGGCAGTAGTTGCCGGTCGACGGCCAGACGGCCTTGTGATAGGTGGGATCGAAGCCGCCGCTGATGATCTTGGGCGCCAGGCAGCCGTACGCCGCGCCCACCTTGTGCGCGCCGGTGGGAAACCACTTGCCCACCAGCATCACGATGCGCGCCGGAACGCCGGTCAACGCCGGCGGCAGCTCCAGGTAGTTGACCCCGCCGTACAGGCCGCCGCGCTCGCGCGGATCGTTCTTCCAGGTGATGCGATAGAGGTTCAACGGGTCGAGGTCCCAGAGGCCGAGGCCGGCCAGCCGCTTGACGACGGCGGGCGGCACCAAGCGGGGGTCCCGCATCTGGGCGAAGGTCGGCAGCGCGATGCCGCGCTCGCGGTAGCGCGCGACGGCCCGGGCGCGGATCGCGGGGTCGGTCACGCGGTCGATGATCTCGATCATGGGCGTCCTTTCGGCGCCGGCCGCTCCAGGGCTTCCCAGAGTCGCCGGGCTTGTTCCTGGCAAAACTGCATCACCGCGGCCTCGTCGAGGCACGTCAGGCGGCCATCCTCGAGCACGACCCGGCCTCCGGCGATCACCGTGCGCACGTGGCGCGCGTCGAGCCCGAACAAGGCGTGCGCCGGGACATTGTCCTCTTGCAGTGGCGTCGGCGGCAGGTAGTCGAACAAGACCACGTCGTTGCGGCGCGCCGCCGCCGGATGGTGGCGTTCGAGGTAGCGCTGGTTGGTCCACAGCGCCTGCCAGGCCAGCGCCGGCGCAAGTCCGCCCTGGGCCTGGCCGCTCAAGAACGCGGCACGCATGCTGCGCAGCATGTCGCCGTGCAGGCCGTCGGTGCCGATCAGTACCCGCGCGGGATCGAAGCCGTCCCAGTGCAGCGCGCCGACGCCGTTGTTCTGATTGCTCTCGGGATTGTGCACGACCCACGCGCCGGACCGGCGCACCAACTCGCGTTCGTCCGGCGACAGATGCAGGCAATGCACCAGCAGGCTGCCCCGTTGCTCGAGCACGCCGCGCTCGGCCAAACGCTCGACCACGCGCCGGCCGTGATCGGCCAGGCAGCGCTCCTGGTCGACGACGTCCTCGGCCACGTGCAGGTGCAGCCCCACGCGATGCTTGGCGGCCAGCGCCACAGCCGCCGCGAGCAATTCGTCGCCCACGGTGAACGACGCGTGCAGGCCGACCAGCCCGGGGCGTCCCGACGCGAGATAGGCCGCGGTCTCGTCGAGTCCGGCCGCCGCCGCGTCCGGACCGTCGCGGTCGGACAGCTCGTAGCAGAGCACGTGCGACAGACCGACCTCTTCCAGCGCGGCGGCGATCGCCGGCAACGATCCCGTGCTCGCGTTGGGCGAGGCGTGATGGTCGATCACGCGCGTCACGCCGCAGCGCAGGCAGTCGACGGCCGCGGCCAGGGCCGAGGCGCGCACCATCTCGAGGTCGAGGCAGCGGTCCAGGCGCCACCAGACGCCGGCGAGGACCTCGGCGAAGTTGCGCGGCGCGCGCGGGGGCGCCGGCATGCCGCGCGCCAGCGCCGAGTAGAGATGGTGGTGCCCGCAGGTCAGGCCTTCCATGGCGAGGCGGCCGCCGCCGTCGATCACCGTGGCGCCGGCGGGCGGCGGCTCGGCGGTCGGGCGCAGGCTGCCGTGCGAGCCGTTGTCGACCAGCAGGTCGCCCCGCAGCAAGCGTTCGGTGCGCCAGTCGTAGAAGGTCACGTCGCGCAGAAAGAGGGTCATGGTGTCCTCGTCGTTGTGGCAGGTCCCGCCAGCGGCAGTTCGCAGCGTTGCCGGCCGTCGTAGCAGCGCAGCGCCGCGGCCACGGCCGCCGCCGTGGGCACCATGCCGACCTCGCCCACACCCTTGGCGCCGTAAGGCCCCAGCGGATCGGGCACCTCGACGGCGATGACGTCGACCGGCGGCGTTTGGTCCATGGGCAACAGGCCGAGGTCCTGCAGGCGCGAAGGCGGCAGGCCGCTCGCCTGCTGCGGCAGGTTTTCGCTCAGGGCATAGCCCAGCCCCATGTGGACCGAACCCTGGATCTGCCCGCGAAACAGCGCCGGGTTGATCACGCAGCCCGCGTCGTGCGCGGCGATCACACGCGCAATCTCGCCGCGGTCGTCGAGGATCACGAGCTGCGTGGCGTAGCTGTACGAGTAGTGCGTGACGATCTCGCCCGGCGCGCCCGGCGCCGTCGAGCGGTCGAAGCTCCAGCGGCCGCGGTAGCGGCGGCCGACCAGCGGCGCGAGGTCGGGCAGGGCGCCGGGCGTGGTCAGGCCGCCGTCGACGATGTCGCGCCACAGATCGGCGGCCGCCACGATCAGCGCGTTGCCCACCAGCGAGGTCCCGCGGCTCGACGTGGTCATGCCCGCCTCGGCGTCGTCGGCGGTGCACACGACGACCTCGATGCGGGCGGGATCGAGGCCGGCGGCCTCGGCGAGCACCTGCCGGGCCACCGTGTGCACGCCCTGGCCCATCTCGGTCCAGCCGTGCTTGACGATCACCCGCTCCGGCGCGGCGATTTCGATCTCGACCTCGCACCAGTCGGCCTGTCCGTTGCCAATGCCGCAGTTCTTCAGCCCGCAGGCCAAACCGCACCAGCGCGCGCGCGTGTACGCGTCCTTGACCGCGAGCAGCGTGGCGCGCACGCCGACGCCCTCGGCCAGCACCTGGCCCGTGGCGGTCATGCGCCCGTCGGCGAGCGCGTTGTCGTAGCGAAACTGCCAGCGGTCGAAGCCGCCCTGGGCGCAGAGGTCGTCGAGGCAACTCTCCAGGGCGAAGGTGGCCTGCGGCACGCCGAAGCCGCGCATGGCGCCGCAGGGTAGGTTATTGGTGTAGACCGCTTGAGCTACTACGTCGACGCAGGGCACGTGGTAGGCGCCGGTGGCGTGACCGGCGGCGCGCTCGAGCACCTTGCCGCCGACCGAGGCGTAAGCGCCGGTGTCGCCGAGGATGCGCGCGCGGACCGCGGTCAAGAGGCCGTGCTTGTCGCAGCCGACGGTGTAGTCGAGCACCAGCGGGTGCCGCTTCGGATGCAGGCGGATCGATTCGGCCCGGTCGAGCTTGACCTTGACGGGCCGGCGCAGCAGGTGCGCGGCGAGGGCGGCGTGACCCTGTACCGAGAGGTCTTCCTTGCCGCCGAACGCGCCGCCGGCCGCGACCTGGGTCACCTTCACGTCGCGCTCGCGCAGCGCCAGCAGCGAGGCGATCTGCCGGCGGTCCACGTAGACGCCCTGGCCGCCGGAGAAGACCTCGACTCCGCTGTCTCCCCACGGCCGGCCGAGCGCCGCCTCGACTTCCAGGAACGCGTGCTCGATGCGCTGGGTAGTGAAGTTGCCGCTCGTCACGAACACCGAGGCGGCGAGGGCCGCGTCGATGTCGCCGCCCCGGCGCACGACGCTCTCCTCGAGCAGGTTGCCGCCCGGGTGCAGATGGACCGCGGTCGCGAGGGCCGCCGCGGGATCGCTCACGGGTTCGAGCACTTCGTAAGCGACCTCGATCGCCGCGGCGGCAGCGCGGGCCTGCGCGCGGTCGGTGGCGACCACCAGCGCGAGCACGTCGCCCACGCAGCGCGTAGTCTCGCCCGTCGCCACGAGCAGCGGCCAGTCGCGCTCGATCAGACCTGTGCAGCGGTCGCCGGGCACGTCAGCG
>Ga0334890_1004379_pt1 | contig 13020 bp, 11 predicted proteins | sample GraSluR1_MG_3_FD_207220 | JGI IMG/M metagenome (GOLD analysis project Ga0334890, IMG submission 207220) | Sludge microbial communities from methane-producing bioreactor in Wageningen University, Netherlands - Granular Sludge_31_08-R1 | ecosystem: Engineered > Bioreactor > Anaerobic >... | reverse complement strand
TATCAGACACCTTGGGAGGTGTACTCGGGGGGAACGGCTCAAAAGGTTAACATTAAATAGTCGCAATTATATTTCGCATGAGTTAAAAATCCAATGATTTTTTGTCTTGACAACCGGGTCCACTTTATACGGCTTCGACGAACGTGCCTTCGCCTCGTCCAGCTCCTGGAGATTGCCGAACAGCATGCGCGACAGAACGAGGGTGTCCCGGACGTTTCCTTCGTAAGACCGGCCGGAGAGACGCTCGACGACGGGTATGTCGAAGTTGATTGCGTTGTGACCACAAAGCGTCGGCTGGTCGAAAAGCAGACGTATGCCTGCGTCCAGAGTCATCCGCTCGGGGGTTCCGGAATGCGCGTTATCGCGGTCAGGACGAACGGAATCAGTGCAGGAGTACTCCCGACCCGTCTCGGAGTCTAGCATACAGAGGGAGTGGATTATCGTCGCTTCGTCGCGCAGCCCGTTTGTCTCGATATCGAAGACCATCATGCCGGTCGCCCCTTTGCGTATGTTGCATTGCGGGCTCTCGTGGTGCGATTGAGCGCCCCCTTCCGGATATTGTAGCCTTTCCTGGAGAATATCGTTGTCGAGGAAGCGAACGAGAGGGCGTTTCTTCCAGTTCTCGAGGGGGGCGCATAGAATGGAGTTCCGTTTTCCGAGCGAAGGCGATGAAAAGGGGCTGCCATCAGTCGCGGGAAACGGCGTTCCTTTCTCTCTGAAGCCCGCCGATTCTGTCGATGCGCTCCGAAGAGAGGCCGGCTGAAAAATAGAAGAGGGACGTCGGTTGCCCCGGTATGCATCGCGGAAGGTTTTCCGCTGAAAATGCTTGTAACAATGGAGAAGACCGTCTTCATGAAACGGCCTTCTCCATACGGACGCTTATGTAAAGCTCTCTCCAGTCAAAATTTCCGAGCCGAAACAGCAACCGTCAATCCATGTCACGGGAGCGCAGCGCGGATACGGACGGATGCGATACGGGCCTCGACGCGTGGGACGGCGGCGCCTTCGTTCCCTTACACGAGCTTTCGCTTTCTTCCAGTGAACTCTCCGCATCCGTTCAAAGGGCGACTTCATCGGAAGGGGCGCACGGGGGGTGCAGAGCAACGCGAGAAACATCTCCATGCAGCGCTCCCGCGCCGTTTCCCGGAAACTCCGTGCGCTCTCTTCCGCGTTCACCTCCCGAATCGGTTTTCTTTCAGAAATTCTCGTCCTCTTCCGCTTCCTCCAGGAAATTCCACTCTTCGGAGGCCTGACCCCTCGGACCGGAATAAAAAAGACGCTTCGACGCATTTTTTACTCCACCGCCTTCTTTATTGAGGATGCGGTTGAAATCTTCGGCGATTATCTATACCTTTTCGGGTATAGATAATCGGATAAGAAGCGATAAATCAGCCCCCCTATCTCTTACAGGGGGGCGATTGAAGTTGACGGTTCAGGAGCAAGGCGTTCTCCTGGTGTGTCGGCGATTGCATAGTCGGGTGATACACTTTCCTTGATGACCGGCTAAAGGAAGGATGTTGTGCAAAGGTAAATCTCCTGCGGAAAATGGGGTCGGCCAAGGCTCCGTTTCCGCACAGAAGTACAATTTGAATTTTGCATGGGGGGCCATGGAATGGGTTTCAGCGGAAGGCCGGGTATTCACGAGACTCCTTCTTACCGGTTTCCATCGTGTGTCGATAGCGCGGCAAGAATATATTCGTTCATCTCCGTTTCCGCTCTCGATACGACTTCCATGATGTATTCGAACTCGGGAGGACGCTTCGACGTCCCGAAGAACATGTTTCCCGAACGCATCGCATCGTAGTCCTTTTTCAGTTCGTTGAGAAGGTGTCCTTCCGGAACGAGCTTCATCTCTCCGCGAAGACATTTTTCGTACCCGCCCATGTTGTCCCTGAAGAATTTCGTCTTGTGTCCGACCACGTCGGCGAGAAGCCTGACATCGGACATCGCGGACATGCATGCGGGAAACTCATGGAGTTTTGCGAAATCGTACCAGTGTCTCGACGCTCTCTCCGTCTTCTTGAGACGTCCGTTCTCATAGCGGTTGCAGAACACGTGAAGGATGGTCGCCTTCTCGTGGAAGGTCCTTTCAATGGGAAGAACGACGACGTCGCGGGCGGACGGGAAGGCGATGTCGACAGGAATGTCGACTCTGGAGGCGTAGGAGCGCACCTCGTACTTTGAGAAATCGTCGGAGAAAATATTCCTGCCGCCGAATTCGATTCTTAAAACCGGCTTGATGTATCCGCTCACTTCCGTGGCGGCCGGGTATGAGACGAACACATTCTCCCCGCGACCTTTCTCGTCTGTTTCAAACAAAACCTTGCAGCCGAGTCGTTCGACTTCTCTGTTCAACTCCGGCAAAATCACGTCGGAGATGTATTTCGGCACGCATTGTTCGAGGCTGTCCAAGACCTTGTCCATCATTGCTCTTCCGGCCGTTGCAGGGTTGAATTTTCTCCCGGTATACCTTTCGACAAGCCTCACGCAATCGATGGAAACGTCGACATCCTCCGAAAAACGGTCTATCGCGCCATATATCTTGGACAGGGACGTGCCGCCCTTGAACACCATGGGAAGCTTTTGCGGATTGCCGAAGACATTCCGCATGACAAGACATAGCCATATATCCTTTTCAATAAGAGAAACCGGGATGTCCGTCGAACTTTCCAGAGACGCGAAAAAATCTTCTCTTTCGCTTTGAGAAAAGTCCTCGAAACGCATTCGTTTCACCCTTTTAACGACTCGAATTCGGAGTTTTTTCGTGAAGCAGAATATCCGCCAGCCATGAAGGCATTCTCGGCGCGGCGGAGAGAAGCCTGTCGAAATCCTCGGCCGACATGTTTTTTTTAATGGTGTCCAAAACGTCCTTGTCGACGTTTTTCGGTCCGAGAGAAAGCAGTCCTATTGCCGCGACTCCGGCCATGCTCCCCATGAGAGGCGCAACGGCCTTTTTCCACGGCGCGGATTTCAGGCGTATCGGCTGCATTCCGCTCATTTGAAGTGTCCGGGGGCGCCCCGTCGTGGAAAATGTCCTGGCGAGCTGATTCTGCGTCGTCAGCCTCAATGCGGAGAGCGCCGTCTCGGGGCTTGCCTCGAAGGCCTCTCCCGTCACCCTCGAGACGGCCGCCAGGACGTCCTTCGCCGAAGGCGGCAGAGGACCGAAAACGGGGGATGCTTTTGGCAGGACATACATACCTCTCTTCACGCGCGTCAGTCTCCCGGCGCGGACCAGCCTCGACAACGCCTGGTCGAGCGCCGCCCTCTTCCCGAGATGCGGCATCTCGCACGTCGAGAACGGCTTGCCCGCGCCCATCCGCCCGGCGAACTCCATGATGTCCGTCGCGATTCCTCCGGGTGTCTTTTCGGTTCTCTCCGCATTCGTCGAATTCGACGTACTCATGATATCGCCTCCTCGTTAGATATTTTATCTGTTTTTCTGACAAAAAACAAGCCGATGAAAAACAAATACAGAAATATCGCATCGAAAATGGCTCTCCGGCAGAGTTCGACAAGCGGACGACGATGGATGGGCTTCTTTTCCATCGTCGTCCGTCGATTAGTGTGCATGCGGTCGGCGCTGAACTGCGACCCTGGTATTCTCATGCATTAATCTTTCAAGGTCACAAGGTGTTCCTTGCCTCCTCGCGAGTATGTAAGAAAGATTGTGGATTTCTGGGCGGATTTATTCGCAAGGTAGGATTGCAGGGCGTTCACATCGAAATCCTTTGAGGGGCGTCCGTTCACGTCGACAATCAGGTCTCCCGGCGCAAGTCCTGCATCGGCCGCCATACTGGCGGAGTCCACCTCCTTGATGGCGATGAAACCATTCTCCAGCTTTGCGCCCAATCGAATTCCCAATGCTTTTTCACGGACATTCCCCGAACCAGGGAGTTGATTGACCGCCTCGCTCGCAATCTGGGACACAGGTGTGCCGTCTATTGTATTTTTGATTTCCTGTATAAAGGGAATCAGATGGTCTATCGGACGCTGCCTCGACACGACGCCTACTGTATCCGTTTGAGTGACCATCACCTTTACGTTTCCGTCTCTCTCGAGCAAATTGAATTTGACCTTGCAGAAAGTGGTCGGAACCCATATGCCGTCCCCGAAGTTCTTTCCTACGATAACTTTGTTGGGGTCCACTTCGTCGATATAGAAGTTTTTCCCCATCATGACTTCCAGAATCACATCCTGCACCCGGGGTATGGTGGTCTCTCTGATGGTGGTTGTGTAGAGCGTTGCCGACAAGGCGCATGTTGCGAGAAGATTCAGTAGAACGAATGAAAGCGCGAGCTTTTTCATGATGCCCCTCCTTTGAAATTGTATTGTTTAGTATCATGTGCAGACTAAAAATAAAAAAGTTCCGAAAACATCATCGATATTGAAGCGGTTTTGTCAAGCTCTCTTTGGCCGGAAGAGTTCGCGCCGATAACTTTATCATAAAACGGTCGTGTGTTATTGAAAAAAACAACATCTTTCAAATCAAATCAATCATAACCATGCTCATGTCCATATTTGAGCGGTAATGCTATCCGATAGACCGGGAAATCCACAAAATCATGTCGGGCAAGTTAAACAGATGTGGCAAGAGATGCCGAGTGTTCTGAAAGGGGAGACGGTCCTATTTTATTTACGTTGCACGGGTATATTGACCTCGCCGCATAATACGCACCTTCGCGAAAAGCAGGACGCTGGACGCCTGCGACAATCCGAACATTTCGAAAAGACCTCTCTTCGTTGAAACGCCGCAGTCGGCCGAATTCAATTCGGCCGACTGCTTTCCCGAATTCACGCGCGAAAAGAAAGAATCGAAGAAGCCTCCGGCCGTAAATGTCGGCCTTTCCTGTTCTTCGGAGGTCGTCGGGCAGAGCGTGTTCGACAGCCGCATCGCATCTCCTCGATGAAGCGAAATGCCGCTAATAAAAAACGCTTTCCTCAGCAGCCCTTCTTGCGACCTCTTCGAAAAGGATGAAATTTTCCCGGGACCGCCTTGAAGAGCGGAAGTAGGCCTTCCGGAACTTCCGAACATTTCAGGATGCGTTGCGTTCGTTGAATGCGGTCGGCAAGCCGAATTCAATTCGGCTTGCCGCTTTCCTTGAGGGTTTCTACAAAAAAGGACATTGGAGCGGCTTCAAGGGAAAATCTTCGGGCGCGACGGATGGTTTTCAGGTGCAATAAGAGGTCTGGAACTCTTATATCAGGCGGCAATCGGGCCTCATTGGAAGAACCACCGGACGCAGGGATACAGAGTGCGGGGGCTTCCCGAAGGAGAAGCCTCTTGCCGTAACGATGCGAAAAACGCCGATGGATTGGGAAGCCGCATATCGTCTCACCCGTGTCGATTGCCAGACCTCCCGTCCACGCTCCATCGAAGAGTAGCTCCGGAAGCCGCTCCCTTTGCCGACCCGGAAATCGCCCTGCCTTAAAACCCCGCTCCCTTGCGCGCGAGCGGTTTCGCGTGAAATAATATCCTCAGCAGAACAAGGAGGGGTTTTCGTGCAGGTAAACGAAACGCACGGGTTGTCTTCCGAGGACGTCGCGGACGAAATGCTGCACGCGGTCGAGGTCCGCGACGCGGAGAAGTTCGCCCGCCTGTACGGACGCGACGCCGTCGGAATCGGGGAGGTTCTCGACATGCTGCGGAACAACCAGGACGACGGTTTCGTCGCGGAGCTCCGCGGGCTCGCTTCCGAAAACGAGCGCCTGGCGGGGGTGCTCGACATGCTTTCCCAGCGCAGGCTGGAGGAGGCGGCCGAAAGCGGCGACGTCGACGGCTTCGTCGAGGCCTTCGGGAAGAGCGGATTCGAAATCGATGACCTCGAGGAGTTGTTGGAAGACGCGGAGTTGGCGTTCGCGAACCGCCTTCGACAGCATTTTCCGGAAGGGGAGCTGGACGAGTGGCTCTCGGGGATGGTGGGGGAGCTGCTGGAGGGTCTCGTCGCTCTGGGCGACGCGAAGAGCTTCGTCGAGGCGTTCGGGGAGTATCCGGTATTTCTGGAGCGCGAAGGACGCGAGGAGGTCGCCTGTCTGCTCGAGGATGCGGACCGTTCTTTTCTCGACGAGGTGCGGAAACAGCCGGAGCTGAAGAAAATTCTGGAGGAGTACGCTGGAGACTGAAGGGGCTTTTTTTTGTTTTTGGTTTTAGGACGGAATGGAAAAGACGGCCCCCGAGGGCCGTCTTTTTTCGCTGGCCGCGCGATTTTCTCCGCGCTCCGTGAGGGCTTGCATTCTCTACCGGGTCTCCGCCTCGGAAAGCGCTCTCGCCGCGACTCCCCACATCCTGTCCACGCCGCAGAAGCACTGAGAGTAGAGATATCCGCACGCTCTCCCTACCGACTTCTCGACGACGCTCCAAATCCGCTCGCGCCGTATTTCGGGGATGTCCCAGAGGAGGTCCAGAAATCCGGAGAGTTCCTCGGCGAACGTGAAATTCGCCTGAACGACGCTCTTGTCCTCTTCGGGCGCGACTGTCGGGTCGGTGCTGAGCTGCACCCAGGCGGAGAAACACCCCCACGGGTCCTCGGGAGGAGTTCTTCCTGAGAGGTTTCCGCCGGAGGAGACTTCCTCCAGGATGGATTTCATCTGTTCGGAGGCGTTCAGGACATCTCCGGAGCTCATCAGCGTCATGTCGCGGAAACCGGTAACCGGGTCGAGTTCGAGGTCCGTGTAAGCCTGTTTTTCGGCGAAATTCGCCGCGACGCTCCTCATGACATCCTCCGACGCGCGGAGTTTTCTCGATGAGGACCAGCCGTAGGGAAAGGTGACGGCGGAGAAGAGAATACCCGGAAACGGCATTCCGCCGGAGAACGGCACGCCTTCGCGCCCGAGCTCCGCGAGTCGTTTCTCCCGGTACTCGCGGAATTCCCGCGAATCCTCCCGTCTCAGTAGGAAATCCACCCCGAAGTCGAGGAAATCCTCTCTGCCCCAGCGGACGCCGCCGAAGCGCGCGGCGCTACCGGAAGGTTTTCGGGAAGTTCTTTGAATCGTCGTGTCGTACATCGCTGTCACCGTCCTTGGAGTGGTTTGCGCGGGGAGCGTGAATGGTCGTTTCGCGGCCGTTCTCTGCGAGCGTCTTCTGCGGAAATAGCCGTATCCTCCCGCGACCGATTATAAGCGCGCGACGGCATTTCGCGCAGAGCCCCGGACTGAGAATGCGATTTCGAGCCGGCGCCCGCCCTCGAAAAACGCTTTATGAGCTGCGGAACAAGAGACGGGGATGTGGAGGAAATCCTGTAGTGAGGCACGCCGCGAATGCTTCGGAGTTTCCCTCGCCGACAGCATGGCTCCTGAATACTGTCGAATTCTGTCGGCGTCCGGATAAAGAAACGCGGTTTTTCGGTTTGCTTTGCAAGCGCCGACATAGGGTCGTCAAAAGCCTCCCGGTTCGCTTAAAACAGAGATTTTACGTCTTCTTCCGTTGTGTCCTCGTCTTAGAGCGACTAGACGGAGGCGTATTGCTAACTCGCGAAGGGCTACCGGGTGCTGTCGTCATTTCGCCAGGCCTTTTCAGATATATCCCCTTGAAGCGAAACGGCTTGTTCAGACTGCTTCTCTAATGGTTTGCTCAGGAGGAAAAATCCGCCGACGGATGCAGGCCGGAATATCTGCAATCAGATTGAACCTTTGCGTTCCCGGGAGCTGGAGACTCGGACGGCTGGACCGGGAGAACTCGGACGTCTCTTCCGAAAAAGACTGCGGAGCATCCGTCGGGGAACAAAACTCTGAATTTTTCCCGGGTATCCCGGACCGGCAACCATAGAGATAAGAGCTGTTCCCGCCGAAAGCCTGTCCGAGAGAATGAGAGGGGGCGCGCTATTCGAACGGCGCCCCCGGATTATTCTTCTTAGAAACGAATGAAAAAGAAAAAAGTACCGCTCACGGTTCACGGAAGAAAAGACTACGAAGAAGTCGCTGTCATCTCTTCGGTGGAGGAGTGTTGACAATACGCCCGAAGTAAGTAAGAGACCCCGTGAAATCGGAAGCAGCCTTGCCTGCAAAAAATCACTTCTGTTTCGTCGACGGCCTTTCCGGCGAATCTCCCATTCATGTGTTCCGAATCGCCGCCGAAAGGCTTGGAACGATGAAGGCAGCGATTTCTACGTAATGACCGGCAGCATTCGGGCAATACCCGCTTCTAAGAATCGCTTACCATGAAGTCCCAAAATGCACTATCGGTTTCGCCGTCCGGGTATTGCTCGATGTAATCGGATATGACCCAGCCGGTTTCCCCCGACTCGAGCTTGACCTTGACCCACATTTTGTTTTTCCAGGTATCCAAGGCCGAGATTGGAATCATTATTCCAAAATTTTTATTGTCGCTTACCCGAGTCACGTACACTCCTATTTCATAAGGTTCAAGACTTCCTTTCTCGTTAACGCGATAGCCTATAGGGCCGCCGGTTATCAAATTTGCCCCCTCAGGAATTCGGTAAGTCTTTCCATCGTGTTGAGCCGAGATTTCGCGTTTAATTTTGACGGACACTTCTTCGACGGATTCACCGTAAACGTACAGCTTCTCGTTTCCTTTCAACAGTTTTACCACCGGTGAATCAACGGTGGGTCTAGTACGCATGTTCACGTTTTTTCCTGATAATGTGACTCTTCGGTCTTCTTTTGAAATAATATATTTGTTTTTAAATTTCTGACCATCTTTGCTATAGAAAAAATATCCGGCTACGAATCTGGTCACTCTGGCGTCGCTCCCCTCTCCGTCGAAAGTGAAGAGTAGACCGCCGACATTTTCTGACCAACTCCCTGCGTTTGGAATATACGCCTGCATCTTGCCTTTCTTTGTCAGTTCTCCAAACAAAGACGTCAGAGTTTTTCTTGTAATGGTTCCCGGTTCGAAGTAGGGTGATTTTCCCCAAAACTCTACGAACTGAAGCTTGTTTTCGGTACCGTCACCTATAATATGCATAGTGTATCCTGGATAGGTTAAAAATTTTTGAGCTCTTTTTTGAAAATCCTTTGCAAATTTTTCCTCAGCTATAGTACCACGTGCATCCAAACGTTTTTGATTATCATGTTCCTCTGTTCCGAGCATTTTCCATATTTTATTAGGATACTCTCCCGGTGAGATTTTATGCTTTTCCGTGAAAAACAATGTATTCGAAACTCCGGAAGCGCTCGGGGTCTCTTGCCGTGGGGCGCTTCTTGTTGTTTCCTCTCTTTTGGGGGCGGCGCTCTTGGGGAAAAAATGGTCCTTGTTCGCGAAGACAACCAAAGCCGCGATAATGGCCAAGACAATCGGGGCCACGAAATTCTGAGCTTTTGTTTCCTTCGTTTTCGCTTCCGCGAGGATTCCGTCGGTGCGGGTCGAGGAATCTTGAGTTCCCGAACTTTGCGAAGCGGGCAACCCCGAAGGAAAAACAATCTCCGGGGCTTCATCCTGATTCGCGTTCTCCGGAGTGCTCGGCAGCACGGCCTCATCCTGATTCATGCTCTCGGGTGCGTTTATCAGTACGTTTTTCTCATCGAGTTTGGTTCCGCATTCGCTGCAGAACTTCGGTTTGCTCTCGAACGGGAAGATTGCGCCGCAGGATGCGCACGAAATAGTTCCCTGATTTTTCGGAACCGGCGCCACGGGGAACGGCGATGCTCCCGCTTTTTCCTCCGTCCGGAGCGGTTCCGTGCTTTCAGAAGTCGAAGTTTGCAACAGGGGCACGGAGACCTGGTGTTTTCCGTCTTCCGGAGAACTCGAGGCTTTGGACTGCGCATCGGAGGACCTTCTCTCCGCGTTTGCAATCACCGTTAGAGCCTTTCTCCTCTCGAGTTCTTCGGCTACCGCTCTCGAGACGCATTTTTTATTGACCGGGTTGAGAAATGTTCCCAAAGAGTTTGCGACAACAATCGCCGCCGGAATTCCGATGATGGAAATGAAAAGCAGGGCGACCTGAACGACGGCTACAAGGCACAGAAGAATGCCGAAGGGAAAATAGAGCACCATCACGACCGTGGAGAAACCTTTCCAGGCGGCGTTTTGTTCGATATTCAACTCCTTTTTGCTAATCATCGCGTTGCCGAACGGCCAGAACAGGAATTTTGCGTATTCCATGAGTCCCAAACCAACAGGAGCCCCTACGACGGTCACTGTCAACAGCAGGCCGAGCAAGTACACTGCGATAGCCTCCAGAAACCCTAAAAAAGGAAAATGCCATAACACGTTGCCTAGAGCTCTCATTCACCCTACCCCCTCTTCGAATTTGTTTTTCAGCTTGTGTTTGATGCGTGGTAAGCGGAACGTTGACGATTCTTTCATGCTTTTTCGCATGTTCGATTCTTCCCGTAGAAACGGGGCACCCTTACTTGAAAAAAGAAGAAGCATCGTTGAAGAAGAGTTTCAAAGATGCTTCCAGTGTCGTTGAGAAAAGGGTATCGTTGTTCCGAAGAGCCGTTCTTCTTCTGCCGAACTCAAAAAAGGGAGCGGTGTCGAGCCGTCGGAATTCAAAAAGAGGCTCGCTTTGGGCAAGGCTTCCGAGTTCAATCAAGCGGATGGAATTTGTTTCCGTATTTTGTATTCGTCGGCTCGACTTCATCCTGCCGACATTGTCCAGGAGAGGAAAACGCTCCCGTTCGGAGGGAAAAACAGAACGACGTCGATGTAGTGAAAGTATTGAAAAAGACACGTTTTCATCCTCCTCGGTTTGAAAGAGCCGCTGTTTCTCTTTCTGCCTTTGAAAGCGCTAAAACGTTGTCGTATTGAAACCCGGTGAAAGATAACATCTGAATTCGGCAAAATCGGAGAATGGGTGTTGCATTCTAAAACGGATAGGACTCTGTCTTTATTTGATTTTACACTATTTTAGGTAATCGCTGAAGAGACAACGGAGTTTTTGCGTTTGCGAATACTTCCGAAAAATGATAGCGCACATCATCTTGGAAATAGCCGGGCAGTCTGCAAAAACACAACAGGCGTGCCGGAAGATGTTTTTCACGGGCCCAGTGTCCTTTCTTTGCTTGCAAAAAATCATGTATAGTGCTATATATTATTTGGGGTGATTGCAGTGAATAGCGTTAAAAATATAGACATTCTGAATGTGTTCAATGAATTCCTAATGACACAAGAGGCCTCTGTCACAAAAGGTAGAAAAGGAGTTCTGCCAAAGGTTACTCAATTGATTCATCCACCGGCAACAGGGCCATGGGCATTCAATGTGCCCTCCTATTTTAATGCTGCTCTTGATATTGCATATGATACATCTGCGAAAAATCCTTGTTGGAAACAAGGCTCCGCTTTTGCCTTCTCCGCGAATGACATCGTTTATGATGTTGATTTATCCGGTGTTAAGCTTTGGAAGAACTGTATGAAATTTCTTAGTATGTCTTTAAGGATTAATAGGTCGACTTCAGCTGGAGTTGTTGAAACATCTTCAGGATTCCTGCGTTATGCCGGCATTGTTGTTTTCGATGTGCTGACTCCTGATGCCAATAGACAGAAATTGCTGAAAAGAAAAGAGATAGAAAGCAGTCAAGATGATTTTATAAGGCTCCTTATTACAGGAGCGATGCCAGGTGAGCACAATGATTTGTGAGCGCTGCGGCTGCAAATACGAAGGGCCTTCTTGTTTGAGATGTATTTGGGAAATCAACTGGAAAAATGCGCACGATAATAAGGGGCAAATTGCGCGAATGGAGAGGGGGAGTTCTCTGGCTCCTCCCGTGGAAATGGATGCCCTAAAAGGAAAAGCTCTTTTTCAGGGGACCGGTAAGGTTCCATATGAGACGACTTTATCTTCTTGCACCTGTAAAGATTATATTCTTTCTCTTTCACGTAACCCCGCTCCTTGCAAGCATATGTATCGCTTGGCCTCCGATTTGGGTTTGCAAAAACTCCCCAAGGTGAAAGTCCTATATGAGGTTTTTTTTGACGATATGTCGGATGAAGACTACTTCTCTGAGCAAACCATCACAATAAAGGTGAATCACAAATGTGTTAGAGTCATGTTGGAACAACGACCGGACAATAATGAGAATTAATGATGGGTTCAGCAACCTGTCAATGCTTATATTTTGTGTTTCATTCTATTCAAGAGGCCTGTTATCTCATTGAAGAAGGATAAAAAACGTAGTCTAATCGTAGATGACGGGCTTGTTTCTATTGACAAACGATGCATTCTCTCCCTTCTAGGATTAGTGAATTGTTTATATCGGCGAAGTGATAAGGAGTGGAGCCGAGCCGGTCGCATTTTTTCGCGGTTGGGTCTGTTCCCGTTGCGAACAGTATCATAGCGGCGTTTCCCTCGGGATTTTTGACCATGTACATGCCGCCGAAATATTATGTAATCTTGAATAATGCGAGACAATAAATACACCTTTCAAGCCCTTTGCGATTTATTCAGACGCGTACGTGCTCGCAAATCCATCTCCATCAGGGAGGAGTTTTTATGGATTATTTGCCCGTGTTGCTTCTTGTCTTCGCGCTCATCGCAGCCTCGTTTTTCCTGATTGCATATCTGCAAGAACAGAAGAGGCGTAAGGAGTTTGAACAAAAGCACAGAGAGATTGAACAAAAACACAAGGACCTCATACAGTCTGCGACGAGCCTCACACGGAGAATCCAAGCTCTTTCGGTGTACGAGAACATCGAGAATACGGAGGTCCATATCGCTGCAATCCTTGCGAAAGCCCGCTTTGAAAGCGACAACTTAATCCACGACGCTGAAGAAACCGCTCGGAAAATGCAGTCCGAATCGCAAAAAAGCAAGTTGAGGTCGGATTTACTGCTCGACACGGTCAGGCGCGATTCGGAAGCGCGCATCGAGACGGCGAAACGGCAAGCCCAATCCATTATTCAGACCGCCGAGGAAAAAGCGAGAGAAATCCTGGGAGACGCCTACAGCATCAAGGAAGAGATTGAAACGTACGAAAGAACCCTGACGGCGATTAAAAACGCCGTTCAAGGTGGAAAACACGGCGAAAATGAGCCGCCCCCACGGAGTGTTAGAGCCATTGGCGCGGACCTGAAGAGCCACCCGACGCGCCGACACGGAGCCGGTCTCCCGAACTCCTGTAAGATCG
>Ga0334890_1004376_pt1 | contig 13024 bp, 7 predicted proteins | sample GraSluR1_MG_3_FD_207220 | JGI IMG/M metagenome (GOLD analysis project Ga0334890, IMG submission 207220) | Sludge microbial communities from methane-producing bioreactor in Wageningen University, Netherlands - Granular Sludge_31_08-R1 | ecosystem: Engineered > Bioreactor > Anaerobic > Unclassified... | reverse complement strand
CGAAGATATTGATTCAGTTCCGCTAGCTCATCATCCTTGAGTCTAACCGAGTATAACATTTTCCTAGACACAATCTTTATTGTATGGTGAGTAATAAAATTTATAACTTTCGTTCCGGAGTACTAGTCGAGATTATAGGAGAATAATCCACCGTTATGCTGTTCAGCAGGCTCTCAGTTCCTTGGTTCCATGGATACATCGAACCAATCTCTACCATGATGTGTCCACTGTCATCATAAGTCCTAGAATAGGCAGCGATGAAGAGTTGCGCATCTTGGAGATCCATAACCCCTAGAACAGCCTCCTGACCATCGATGTTCCGCCCGTAATAACGAACCTCATCCTCTGGCAGACCGCTTGTGAACAATTCATTGAACGAATAGTTCACCCATAATTGCAGGGAAGGAAGATCAATAACAAGATCCTCTTCAATGGGATATGTATATAAATATGCAAAGCTATCTTCACTCAAGATCCAAAGGTCTAGGTAACCTGCGTTCGCTTTGGATTCGTTTACTTCCCACTGGTATGGAGTAGTCGTGCCCAAGTCAAAAGATACCTGATACGGTCCTGCATCGACCAATTCTTCATCTGCCGCCGCTACCATCACCAGCAATGATGTCACCAACAGCATTAAGCAACTTCTCATACTAAGCCCCTTCAGCGATTCTTGACAGGCTACTATGACCGATATTGCTTTGTTGAACACCCATCTCCGATGAAGATCCAGAGGCTATCGACTTAAAGCTAGATCCAGCTACTGCCCAAATTGCCTTTTGATTTGTTGGAGCAATTCAATAAAGCAACACAGATCCGCCTATCTATAGTTGCTAGTCATTACCATATAAAGATTTCCTGAATTGTTAACGGGAACTCCTATTTACCATTCCCATTCTTTAATTATCTCCTATCCATCTCTGATTTTAGCTCGATCCTCGCTCTTAATCGATTCTCGTTCCGTTTCCTCGTTTTTCGTCGATGGCTACCGCTATTTAGAGACGATTTCAGCATTTTTAAGTGTACATAGCTGTTATAAGTCGAAAGCGAAGGCAGTGAATACCATTTTGACGTGAACTCTCGGGATCGTCGTCACCATGACAGGGGCGCTTCGGAACACTCTTTTAATAACGGCAAACTGACGTTCGCCCGGAGATCTCAGTCTGCTGATCAAGCGGTTTCGCAGCTGATCGAGATCGCTTAGGGGATGACCCGCTGCTGCACGCTTCATAATGAAGTCGTTTCCCTTAGCCTTCACACCGAAATATCCTTTGTCCCTGAGGACCACCTCACCTTCAACCGATAGATCAACCCGACTATCGTGAACCGAAGCAGTTGTCGATTCGATGCTCCTTATCAGGCCGTAATCGATATCGACTTTAGAATGAAGTTTATAACCAAAATGTAGTTCCTCCCCCTTCTCAGCCCAAGTTCCATCCCTGCTCCGACGAGTCCTAGCGTTCTCTCTTCTGGGTTTCTTTGAATTTCCTGGATCTGCCTCTATAAACGTCGCATCCTGAATGGTTCCTCTTTTTACCTGAAGCCCTTTAGATATCATAAGAATTTCATAAAAGAGATTCGATCTGAAATTTGCTTTTCAGCCTCGAGGTCGCATAACCTGTACCACTGCTGGAGCAAAAGCACCTTGAGGATCAGGTCATCATGTATTTTTTAGTATATAATGAGTTCCATAGGAATGCTAGGATTTTAAGAATTCTCCCCTAGATATGGCATATATAAGTTATGATATTATATATACTTTTTATATATCTGCACAATATGTCTAGATAAGAGTTGTATACACCATTATTGATATTTTAATAGTTTTTAGAAAAGTATATCTATGAGCAAAAGTTATATCGATTAGCATAGGTTCAAATGCCAAGCATAGGTTCTAATGCCGAGCATAAGTGGTGGAGCTGGCTGAGGGAGGGAGATCACTGTCGAGATCATATCGGTTAATTCTATCGATGACTTGTCTTCTCATTTTTCAAGGGGCGTATGCCATCAATATGCAGTTTTCGGCTAGCGATGGCGGTGGAAATAGCGTAAGCATCTCGGAATCCTACAACGTCGACAACGGCGTCGAGGTGTGGGGTCAGTCGTCGGCTGCCTTCGGCGAAGGCCTGAAGATCGACGATAGGAGGAGGTTCACAGGACCCGGGAACATCTACGCCGTCCAGGAGTACGCCGGTAGCGGCGGGTATGTCGGCATGAGCTATATCTATGCTGAGGACGCCGCCCATACCCTGGCCCGAGGGTCCGCCCATCTGACGCCCGGAGCCCTGGGCGTCGTCCAGGATGCCTCCATCAGAGATGCCGGGGCCTGCGCCGTCGTCTCTACAGCAAACCAGGGGGGGCGGGGGACCATGCAGCATGCCTCGGTCTGGGACGGATCTCTCGACTCCAGGCAGACGATCGGCGTCGACGGAGGGATCGCCACATCCCAGGACACCCAGATGGTCGGGGACCTCCCGACAGCCTTTGGGACCGCAGGGTACATGGACGTCAACCTCGGGCCCTCGAACTTGAAGATCGAGGGAGAAGGGGCTGCCGTGGCTGTATCCTCCCTGGACCTGGCGGGGCCCGCGGAAGTCGACTGCAACCTCGCTACGGGGACCGGAAACAGCGCCTGGGCGTATGGCAAGATAAGATCAGCTGAAAGCGACCTCGGCGCCGTAGGCGCGGCCGCTGGCGCAGGAAAGATCGACCTCGAAGCCGACTGGACGGGTGACCTTCCTGAGCTCTACATAGACGGCTATGGAGAGGCGGCGGCGGCCGGGGTCGGTGCCATCGGTGTGAATAACGAGATACGCGGAACTTTGGCCGCGAGCACCACCGATGCCGGAACTTCCGCCTCCGGCAGGGAGATTGAGGCCTCCAACAGGGAGGGGGCCGTGGTGGCCGCGGCCGCTGCCGGAGGCCTCGGCATAGGGGTCGACCTCCAGAATGGATTCATAGGCGGCGGCGCGGAGGCTGCTGGCGTCGGAGTCCTCGCCGAAGGCCGCAGAAACTGGATCGAGAGCGAAAACCTGGCGGCGGGAACCGGATTCGATGGAACCGGCGCCTACGGCAGCGGCATTGAGGCCTACAACAGAGTCGGTACCGTGGTGGCAGCCGCGGCCGCTGGAGGCCTGGGCGCAGGCATCGACCTCCAGGATGGGATCATAGCCGGCGATGCCGAGGCCGCAGGAATCGGAGTCGGTGCCGAAGGCTATAGAAACCGGATCAGAAGCGGTACCCTGGCCGCAGGAACCGGTGGCTTCGGGACTGGAGCCATCGGAGAAGAGATCGAGGCATCCAACAAGGAAGGTGTCGTCGCCGCGGCCGCCGCTGCTGGCGGCCTCGGCGGAATCGTCGACCTCCAGAATGGATTCATAGGCGGCGGCGCGGAGGCTGCTGGCGTCGGAGTCCTCGCCGAAGGCCGCAGAAACTGGATCGAGAGCGAAAACCTGGCGGCGGGAACCGGATTTTATGGAACCGGCGCCTACGGCAGCGGCATTGAGGCCTACAACAAGCGAGGAACCGTGGCAGCAGCCGCGGCCGCCGGTGGCCTGGGCGGAATCGTCGACCTCCAGAATGGATTCATAGGCGGCAGCGCGGAGGCTGCTGGCGTCGGAGTCCTCGCCGAAGGCCGCAGCAACTGGATCGAGAGCGAAAACCTGGCGGCAGGAACCGGATTTTATGGAACCGGCGCCTACGGCAGCGGCATAAAGGCCTACAACAGAGTCGGTACCTTGGTGGCAGCCGCGGCCGCTGGAGGCCTGGGCGCAGGCGTCGACCTCCAGGATGGGATCATAGCCGGCGGTGCCGAGGCCGCAGGAATCGGAGTCGGTGCCGAAGGCTATAGAAACCGGATCAGAAGCGGTACCCTGGCCGCAGGAACCGGTGGCTTCGGGACTGGAGCCATCGGAGAAGAGATCGAGGCATCCAACAAGGAAGGTGTCGTCGCTGCGGCCGCCGCTGCTGGCGGCCTCGGCGGAATCGTCGACCTCCAGAGTGGATTCATAGCCGGTGGCGCGGAGGCCGCAGGAATCGGAGTCGGTGCCGAAGGCTATAGAAACCGGATCAGAAGCGGTACCCTGGCCGCGGGGACCGGATTCTTCGGGACTGGCGCCCTCGGCGAGGATATCGAGGCATCCAACAAGGAAGGTGTCGTCGCTGCGGTCGCCGCCGCTGGCGGCCTGGGCGGAGGATTCGACTTCAATAGCGGGAACGGCATCGTCGAGGCGGAAGGCGCCATCTTCGGCGCCGGGGCCGCTGGAGCCAAGAACGAGATCGGCGTCGGATTCGTCGCCGCCGCGGTCGGGAACAGCGCCGACGTGGTCGCGATTGATGTGAACGCCCGGAGCACCGGGGGTGCGGCGGGAACGGGCGTCGCCGCTGGGAACGCCCGGCTCCAGCTGACCGGCGGGACCCCAACCTCAGTCCTCGCTGAAGGTTCCGCTGTGGGCGCCGGGGGTAGCGGTGCCACGGCTGGTGCCAGTGCCGACCTCCTTATGGCGGAGTCCGGAGAGAGCACCTCAGCCTCAGGAGAGAATTTGAGGCTCACGGTCATTGAGGGCGATGGGACCATCGGTGCCATAAGCGGGACCTACGACTCCAGTGGACCTGACCGGTTTGCCAGCGTTTCCGGAGATGTAACGGCCGGATCCGCCATGATCTGGGGGGACTTCAGCACCGATACGAGCTCTAGCGCTTCGGCATCGGCCGAGAACGTGGGCGCGGCCGGGACCAAGATCTACCTCGGATCCTACGCTGACGATGGGACAGCTTACTCCGAGGTGTATACCACGTTGGGTGCCGGTGGATTGAACTTTGGAGAGATGGAGGCGTATGCAGGAGACTCCACCCAGGCCAAACTGAAGTACAAAGTGGTGGGCAACTACCAGATCGTCGCTGAAGCCTCGAGCTCGGATCCGCCGGATTTTGATACGGATTCCGACGCAGGGTGGGCAATGACCATTAAAGACGTCAGCGGGGAGGCCTGGACCGACAACACCGGTGCCCATGCGGATGTGATCTGAATGAGGAAGGTATTCGTATATCTACTGCTGCTGGCGGGGCTGATCTCCTCAGCCTCCGCCGCCTCTTACACCTTCGGGGTGTACAACGTCACCGACGGCTCCTCCTTCTGGATCAGCCGCCAGAGCGCGAACATGACCCTCGACCTCTCGGGATCGGTGGAGGGGGAGATCGCCCCCATAGCCGTCACCCCCGCCGGGAGGGTTCTATCGCCATACTACTCGGCCTCCTCCGACCTCGACGCCAACGACGTCCGCCTCCGGGAGAGGACCGCCGCCCTCGAGGGGACCTACAGCTCCGAGGAGGCGATATACCTTCGGGCCTGGGCCAACTCGGCCGTCAACCGGACCTACTTCAAGCCCGCAGGAAGCGGCGTCTGGACCATAACCCTCGAAGAGAACTGGCCCGTCAGGCTGAACGCCAGCAGGACCGTCGACTACGCCGGAAAGATGATAAACGACCGGGACTCTGCCGGAAATAACGGCGACTCCGTCGGGGCGAGCTTCCTTTATAACACCGAGCTATCGAAGGAGAGGAACGTCGCCATGCGCCTTGAGAGGCTGAACGCCACCGTCATAGCCACCAACGATACCATCATCAGCGCCGACGTATTCGCCACCAGGTCCACAGTATACGACATCGACTCCCACTCCACCGGGATTGCAGACCTCAGATACCGCCAGGTAGACTCCCGAAACAACATAATCAACATCGGAGAGGAGAGGTACAGCGGGACCTACGACATAACCCGAAGGGTCAAGATGGAGCTAGTCGAGACGAACGTGACGAAGAAGACCGACTGGCTCAACTGCTGCATAGAGGGCTGCTCCGGCCTCGATCCCTGCGACACCATGCCGTGGGGAGGGGCCGGGGTCTTCGGCTGCGCATGCTGATATGGTCGACCACCCGATTTTTATTATTTTCTTATTTTAACGATCGCCATTATTCTGAAAGGCGCTGGACGACTCTTCTGGAGGGCATTCATCTCAGATCTTTGGAGATTCCTTTTACGACTTTGGAGGCAGCCACCTCCCGGTGACCGCGCTGGAGGATGGAGCCGATAATGCCGTCTGGGAATTGAAGCTCTCTGGCCTGCCGGCACGAGACCGTCAGAATTATCTTGTGCGAATGAGAAGTTATGATGTAGCTGGAGGAGGGAGATCTCTGTCTGGATTACATCGGCTATTGATATCGATAACGTGCCTTCTCTTATTTCAGGGGGCATCAGCCATCAACTTCCATTTCTCGGCGAATAGCGGCGGCGAAACCGTCGGGATCGTCGAATCGTATGATGTAGACGACAGCATCGGGATCGGCAGCAGGGCCTCGGCGAGCTTCAACGGCGGAGTCAGCATCGCCGAGAAGAACCGCCTCTGGGGCTCGGGGAACGCCGACATAAACCAGGCATTCTACGGGAGCGGCGGGGGAGCCGACTACACCATTTACCGCGCCCTCGAGGCCTTGGAGGCATCGAAGATAAAGGGATCAGGAAGCTCCGCCCTGACACCGACGGCGGGGAAGGTGTCGAGCTCCATCTCTTCGAGAGATTGTCTGGAGACGGACGCTTGGATCTGGGGAACCCAGGGAGGAGACGCAGCAGGCGTTGAATCTTACGCCGCCCTCGCCGACATATCCACATCCCAGGCCGTCGCCACGGGCGGAAGCGTCGCTGCCTCTCAGAAGGTCGAAGCCCAAGGGGTTTACGCTTTGGCTTACGGTGAAGGGGTGGACTCCGAGGGGAGCGACGTCGACATCTACGCCCGGGTCTCCGACGGAACCCTGGATGCTTCCCAGGGGGTCAAAGCTGGAAACAGCGCCACAGGTCGCCAGTCGGCGGTGGTCGATGGATACTACGCCTACGCCTACTGCACAGCCAATAACCCCGACAAGAACTACTATGCCTACGTCGACAATTACATCCAAGGTAACGCGTACTTCGAGTTTTTGGGCGAGGCTGCCGTGAACGCCGGGGAGGCCAGGGCCCATCAGATATCCTACGCCGAGGGGGACTTAATATGGCCCTGGGCGGAATCAACTTACGAACTAGAGGAAAAGTTGTGGGCCGGTACCCGATCTTTTGAGTCTTGGGCTTGGACCAACGCGAATGACTACGATCAAGATATTGTGGAGCTTTGAAGATGGACGCATATCGCACTCTAACGACCGCGCTCCTCCTGGCGGGGCTGATCTCCTCAGCCTCCGCCGCCTCTTACACCTTCGGGGTGTACAACGTCACCGACGGCTCCTCCTTCTGGATCAGCCGCCAGAGCGCGAACATGACCCTCGACCTCTCGGGATCGGTGGAGGGGGAGATCGCCCCCATAGCCGTCACCCCCGCCGGGAGGGTTCTATCGCCATACTACTCGGCCTCCTCCGACCTCGACGCCAACGACGTCCGCCTCCGGGAGAGGACCGCCGCCCTCGAGGGGACCTACAGCTCCGAGGAGGCGATATACCTTCGGGCCTGGGCCAACTCGGCCGTCAACCGGACCTACTTCAAGCCCGCAGGAAGCGGCGTCTGGACCATAACCCTCGAAGAGAACTGGCCCGTCAGGCTGAACGCCAGCAGGACCGTCGACTACGCCGGAAAGATGATAAACGACCGGGACTCTGCCGGAAATAACGGCGACTCCGTCGGGGCGAGCTTCCTTTATAACACCGAGCTATCGAAGGAGAGGAACGTCGCCATGCGCCTTGAGAGGCTGAACGCCACCGTCATAGCCACCAACGATACCATCATCAGCGCCGACGTATTCGCCACCAGGTCCACAGTATACGACATCGACTCCCACTCCACCGGGATTGCAGACCTCAGATACCGCCAGGTAGACTCCCGAAACAACATAATCAACATCGGAGAGGAGAGGTACAGCGGGACCTACGACATAACCCGAAGGGTCAAGATGGAGCTAGTCGAGACGAACGTGACGAAGAAGACCGACTGGCTCAACTGCTGCATAGAGGGCTGCTCCGGCCTCGATCCCTGCGACACCATGCCGTGGGGAGGGGCCGGGGTCTTCGGCTGCGCATGCTGATGAGGGGCGCGCTTGCCCCCGTTCTTTTTTAGTTTGAATATTATATTCCTAACTAGGATTATAGGGGATGCCATCGTCGACGACGGCGCAGACGTGGGAGACATCTCATAACCAAACCTGCCAGAAGGGGGGCGGATGCCGTCTATCCGCCATCAAAGCCCCTCATCAGAGGGGATAAAAGGGAGGTGGGGGGCAAAAGTCGCTATCAGGGATTCGGGAGGGAAGGAAGGTTCGACGTCAGACTTTTGCCTGATATCACTCCGTCATCTGACGAATATAAACTTTTCTGTCAATCCGAAGATGCCGGGGGCTCCGACGATTCCAATCCGACTTGAGGATGATCGTGGGATATCAACGGCGAAGCACTGCGAATGGATAAAGATAGCTACGATATGCCCTTTTCGTCAAAGACCTCCGGGGTGGCCTTGACGAAATGGCTATGAAGGGGGGAGGCAAAAGTCGGATGTAGGGATTTTTAGGAGGGAGGAAAAAGTTTGATCGACTTTTGCCTAGGCATTATACGGCATTTGTCGAATATAAGCCTTTCGGTCCCCCCAAATAATCCCCTCCTTCCCCAGCGAAGAGAAACGGATTTCTAACGGGGGCTCATTGAGGATGGAGGATGATCGCTCGATGGCTTCGGAGATCGTGCTGATAGGAAGGTCGAACGTCGGGAAATCTACCCTATTCCGCCTTCTTACGGGCAAGAAGGTCCGGGTGGGGAGGAGGCCCGGGGTGACCGTAGGCCCCTCCAGGGCCCGGGTAGGAAGCGTCACCTACGTAGACATGCCCGGATACGGGTACATGAAGGGCGCTGAGAGGAGGGTCCAGGAGGGGACGAAGGACTTCATAGTCCGCTACTTTGAGGATAGAGGCGACGATATCCTCCTCGCGATCCAGGTGATCGACGCCGCCAGCTTCCTCGAGATCGCCGACCGCTGGGAGGAGAGGGGGGAGGTCCCTCTGGAGGTGGAGCTCTTTGAGTTTCTGACGGACCTCGATCTCGCCGTCGCCGTCGCCGCCAACAAGATGGACAGGGTCGAGGATCCCGACGCCACCCTCGACGCGATCGGCGAAAGGCTGGGAATGCTCCCACCCTGGAGCCAGTGGCGAGATCGGATCGCCCCCATCTCCGCCAAAGGCGGAGATATAGGGTCCCTCAAGGAGATCATAAGGTCCAGCCTCCAGAGCCGATCGGCCGGGGGTCCTTCTCCGAAGAAGTGAGGCCGCATGGGGGCTATCTTCGGAATCAGGGCCTCGATCCCCGGCACCTCATCGGCCATTATTACGCGGTTTGCGTTCTGGCAGTTCAGCCCTTCGCGGGGGGATCCTGGCTCGGAGATACCGGCGACGTCCCCTCCTGCCTCTGGATGATGAGGTTTCTGTATGGGTAGGGGATCTCGATCCCCTCCTGGTCGAACCTCTTCTTTATCGCCTCCCGGAGGTCGCAGGCCGTGCTGTAAGCCACATCCCGGTGAGGGACGTCCACTGTGAGCCTCATATTGACGGCGAAATCTGCGAGATCGGTGACCCTGACAGTTATGTCGTGGTCTTTCAAGACCAAGGGGTGCCTCTTTGCCGCCTCGAGCATGATCTCTCTCGCCCGGTCCATATCGGCATCGTAGCCGATGCCGACGTCTATCCTCCAGGTTATGACGGGATCGGTTATCGACCAGTTGATTATCGGCTGGCTGCCCATGAGGCTGTTGGGGACGAAGATCCTCCGGCCGTCCCAGGTCTTTATGGTGGTGTGCCTCAGGGTCAGATCCTCGACCTGGCCGTACTCGCCGTTGAAGTCGACGAAGTCCCCCACCCGGAAGGGATGAAACACCGCGAGGAAGATCCCGGAGATGAGGTTGGAAAGGGAGTCCTGGGCTGCAAAGCCTATGGCGAGGCCCGCCACCCCCGCCCCAGCGAGGAGGGTTACGGAGACCCTGCTTAAGGGCGGTATCTGGTATATGATCATCAAAAACCCAACAACGTAGATCGCTGCCACCAGAAGCCTGCTGATCAGGGTCCTGAAGGTCGTCTCGGTCTCCGCGTCCAGCCCCATCCTCCCGCCTCCCGTGACTCTGGGGAGGTGGACGTTGATAGCTCGCCTCACCATATTGGCGGCGATATAGGTCAAAACCGCTATCAATACGACCTTGAAGAGAATCCCGGCTATGTACACCAGATCGATCCCCAGGGCCGAGTCGAGGTAGTCTACGATGGACCTCAGGGTCGACTGGGATCCATCCCCGGTCAGATGCAACGGCACCTCCGAAGAGAGCTCCAGGGGCAGATCGGTCGTCATGTTCGAGATGTTAGAGGAAGGGTCAAGACCGTCCAGGCCGATATCGGAAGGGACCGTATAGTCGTAGAAGATCTCCTCCTCCACCGATACGATCTCATCCTCGTCCATGAAGAAGAGGAAAAATCGGAAATACTTAACGATTTCGCCATGGAAACTGACGAAGAAAGAGATCGTTCCCGGGGAGGAGAGGCTCGAGGTACGGGGCCCCCCCTTCTCGGACCCGCGAGTCTCTCCTGGAAGCTGAAAAGGCTTTTAACGAATAAACCTGACTATACCGATCGAAATAGAGGAAGGTCCCATGCCAAGGAAGGACGTCTACGGCCAACTCATTCTGATCTCAGCCCTGCTTCTCATCCTCTCGGGGAATCCGACGGCTGCTGCGACTTATGTAGTCAGCCCCGATTACGACGACAAGTTCATCCAGGCCACGATAAACCGCGCCAGCGACGGTGACAGGATCATCGTAAAGAGCGGCAATTACCAAGAGAACATAAACGTTACCAAGAAGATCTCCCTCATAGGCCTGGACACGGGCAATGGTAAGCCCGTCGTGGACGCCGGGGGGTATGGGAGCGCCGTCGTCATCTCCTCCGACGAGGTTCTCTTTGAGGGCTTCACCGTCACGAACTCAGGAAAGCTCTGGAAGGACGCCGGAATAAAGGTGACCTCAAAAGATAACGTCATCAGAAACAATAACTTAACCGGAAACGAGTACGGAATAGTCCTCGACAACTCTGCCCGAAACAACGTCATGAAAAATTTCATATGTCAGAACGATGTCGGCATATCCCTCTACACCTCGGAGAGGTGCACCATCGTGGAGAACGACGCCTGCAACAACACCTTCGGCGGCATCCTTCTCAGCAAAGCGAATAACAACACCATACGAAACAACAACGCCAGCCTAAACCGCTGGGCAGGCATAATCCTCGGAGAGTGCAGCGACAACACCGTCTCCAACAACATCGTCCGATACAACGAAAATCAGGGGATATGGCTCCTCCGATCCTCCGCCAACACCATCCGGGGCAACAGGGTGAGGTACAACTACATATTCGGCGTCCGCCTCCTCTACTCCAACAGAAACGCGGTCACCAGCAACACGATAAGAAACAACCTGGACGGCATCAGCTTGGAGAGCTCCAGCGGTAACATCCTCGCCGGAAACAACCTGAGCATCAACGTGTACGGGGTCTACGTCGACAACTCCTACAACAACAGAATTTACATGAACAACCTGATAAACAACAATAACCACGTTCACTCCTGGAACTCCACGAACTTCTGGAACTCGACGGAGCCTTTGAGCTACACCTACAACGGCGTCACCTACAGGAGGTACGTCGGAAACTATTGGAGCGCTTACTTCGGACCCGACCCCTTCGGCTACGGCCTCGGGAACAGGCCCCAGATCGTATCTGGGAAGGAGAGGGATTACAACCCCCTGAAGAGGACTTCCGAAAGGTACACCCTCCGGGGCTGAAGCTCCGTCGGCCTTGAGGGATATAGACCAGGCCATCAGCCCGGCATGGACCCGGATCGCCCTGGGAAGGAGAAGGTCGGTCTCCGACAAGACCGGCCCAGAAAAGAGGAAGAGATATAGAGGCAGAGACTGGCGATGAAGAAGATGGGTCGACGGTCGGGATAAAACGGCAAGGTTTGCGGCGATGCAGAGCCGCAGACCATGTCGCCACCGATTACGAGAACATCCTCATCGACTCGTCAACCCGGGGGAGCATCTCTTCGCCGAGGACCTTGTCGACGGCCCTCTTGAAGTCCTCCGGGGTCACGGAGCTTCCGTGGCGCCTTATGGCCATCATCCCCGCCTCGACGGCTATGGACTTGAGGTCGGCACCGCTCGCCCCCTCCGTCTCCTTCGCTATCGCCCGGAGGTCGACCTCGGGGCTCATCTTCATCTTCGCGGTGTGGATCCCAAGGATGGCCAGGCGGCCGTCGAAGTTGGGCATGGGGATCTCGATGATCCGGTCGAACCGCCCCGGCCTGAGGAGGGCAGGGTCCAGGATGTCTATCCTGTTGGTAGCGGCGATGACCTTGACATCCCCCCTCGCCCTGAAGCCGTCCAGCTCCGCCAATAGCTGCATCATCGTCCGGTTCACCTCGGCGGACCCGGTCGTCCCGTCGTGGGTCCTGATGGACCCGACGGCGTCGATCTCATCGATGAATACGATCGCCGGGGCCTTGTCCCTGGCCATCTGGAATATGTCCCTCACGAGCTGGGCACCCTCGCCTATGAACTTGTGGACGAGCTCGCTCCCGGACATGTGGATGAAGGTGGCTCGGGAGTGGTGGGCCACCGCCTTGGCGATGAGGGTCTTGCCGGTCCCAGGGGGTCCGAAGAGGAGGACCCCCTTGGGCGGCTCCACCCCGATCTCGGCAAAGAGCTCGGGCTGGGTGAGGGGGAGCTCGACGGTCTCGCTCACCTCCCGGATCTGGTCCTCCAGGCCCCCCACCTGATCGTAAGAGACGGTGGGTGCCTCTATCAGCTCCATCGTCTTGGCCCTGACGTCCACGGACTTGTCCATCACCCTCACTATCGTCAGGGAGTTGTTTATCGCGACCCTGGTGTTCGGCTCCAGAGCCTCCATCATCTCCGGGGAGGTGGTGGTGATGAACTCCTGGTTGTTACCGTGCTGTCGGAGGAGGACGTAGT
>Ga0334890_1004368_pt1 | contig 13037 bp, 11 predicted proteins | sample GraSluR1_MG_3_FD_207220 | JGI IMG/M metagenome (GOLD analysis project Ga0334890, IMG submission 207220) | Sludge microbial communities from methane-producing bioreactor in Wageningen University, Netherlands - Granular Sludge_31_08-R1 | ecosystem: Engineered > Bioreactor > Anaerobic >... | reverse complement strand
GCGGCCGGTGATCGTCACCCCGCCGCTGCCCGTGTCGACCTTGAACTTGGCATCGCCGCTGCCGACCCGCAGCCGCATTTCACCGCGCCCCTGGTGCAGGATCTCCGCGTCGGGCAGATCGGCGCGGATGCCGCCGCTGCCGGTGTCGACCGTGATCATGGCCGACGCGTCGGCCGGCAGCACCAGGCGCACGCCGCCGCTGCCGGTATCTACGACGAAAGGCCCCGCGCCGAGGCGGTCCAGCTCGAGGGCCACCGCCCCGCTGCCGGTGTCGATATGGGCGCGCTCGGCGCGGACCGCCACGGCTTTCACGCTGCCGCTGCCGGTATCGACGTGGAGACGCTCGGTGTCGGTGCGTTCGATCTCGACCCCGCCGCTGCCGGTGTCCACATGCAGCGAACCGCCGCGGTGGTCAAGGACGGCGACGGCGCCGCTGCCGGTGTCGATCGAAAGCTCGCCGTCGACTCCGCGCGCGGTCACGCCGCCGCTGCCGGTGTCGGCCACCAGGCGCCCGCGGTGATCCTCGGCGCGGACCGAGCCGCTGCGCACGTCGAGCTTCAGGTCGCCGTGGACCCCGGCCGATTCGATCGCGCCGGCGCCGAGCTTCACCTCGGCTAGCCGCCCGCGCGGCACTAATACGGCGACGTCCGCCCACACTTCCAAACCGGAGCCCGAGCCGCGCACGCTGATGCCCGAGCCGCCGAAACCACCCAGCAGAATCTTCCACCACCGGTCGCCTTCGTCGTCGCCGGGCTCGCGTATCTTTGTGCGGCTACCGCTACCCAGGCGCGGGTAGACATAGTCACGGCGCGACCCGACCGGGAACTTGACCTCGAGCCTCGCCTGCCGGCCCTCGTCCAGGCGGATCGCGATCAGGTCCGGATCGGCGTCCTTGCCCTGCACCGCGACGCGAACCTCGAAGCGGTCGCCGGGCGCGGGGGCAACGCGGATCTCGCCGATCAAGTTGAGCAGCACGAGTTCGTCGGCGTCGAAGGCGAAGTCGCGCGTGAATTCGACCGCCGGCGCCGCTGCCGCCAGAACGGCAACGACAGCCGGTACAAGCAGCGACGACCAGCGCAGCGAACGGAGTCTCATGGTCGCTCTCCCTTGTTGACTCAGTGCGGGAATCGTTCATGCGAGAAACACATACAACAACGTACGCGGCGAAGCCGCGACTGGTTGCGTCGGAAAAGACGACCGGCACCGCTCTGGCTGGAAGCGGTGCCGGCAATCGCGATGTTCGGCGGGGATGCTAGTGCTCGGCGAAGGCGACCTCGAACTCCAGGTTCAGTTCCTCCAGGCGGCGGCGAGCGTGCAGGCGGGCTTGTTCGGCCTCTTCCGGCGACCGCGCGGCGTTGATCGCCCGCAGGCCGTCTTCCAAGGCTTGCTGTAGGCGGTCGAAGTGTTGAGCTCTGTTCCTGGACGCTGCGTCGTGATGAATCGCCATCGCTCCCTGCCTCCTGCGGATCCGGCACCGCCGGGGGGAATGGCGGCGCTTGCCAGTGTGAACGGTCGCCTGTCACGGGCGCAGTTTGCAGGCGGCATGCCTGTCCATGCCGTCCACGTCAAATAACGTATCTCAATGATTTTCAACAACTCGCAAGAAGTCTGCCAACCTCCGACCGTCCCGCGGCCCGCCGTAGCGATGATCGGATTCCGGGCGCCTGGCCGGCGCCGCTGGTCAATGGTTGGACCGGCGGCCTCGCACCGGTCTCGCCGGTGCGGGATCCGTCGCCGTGGCCGCAACCCCCGGCCGCAGTTGCGACAGGATCATCCCGCCCAGCATCAAGCCGCAGCCCGCCCACCCGCGCGTGGTGAGCCGCTCGCCGAGCACCGTCGCGCCGCCGAGGACGGCGAACACGGCTTCCAGCGAGAGGATGATCGCCGCGTGCGCCGGCGGCGCGTGCCGCTGAGCGACAACCTGCAGCGTATAGGCGACACCGGTGGACAGCAGTCCGGCGTAGAGGATGGGCCACAGAGCGCCGCGTAGTTGGCTCCAGGCCGGGTCCTCCAGCAGAAAAGCCCCGACAAGGCTCGCCGCCGCGCAAACCGCGAACTGCAGGCTCGCCAGCCGAATTGGGTCGGTCGACGGCGCCCAACGGCCGATCAACAGGACGTGCACCGCCCAGAAGACCGCCCCGCCAAGCACGAGCAGATCGCCTGGTTCCATGCGCAGACGGCCGGTGATCGTGAGCAGGTAGAGCCCCGCGGCGGCCAGGCCGGCGGCCAGCCAAGTGGCGTTGCGGGTGCGGGCGCCGAACCCGAGACCGAGCAGCGGCACCAGCACCACGTAGAGCCCGGTGATGAAGCCGGCCTTGCCGGCGGTGGTATAGACCAGACCGGCTTGTTGCAGCGTGGCGCCGCCGAAAAGGACGAGGCCGAGGGCCACGCCGCGGCGAACGGTGCGGCGCCGCGTGGCGGCATGCGTCCCGCCGTCGATCGGCCCTTCTGCGATCGAGCGATCGACGGCTCCCCGACGCCAGGCCAACGGCCAGAGCGCGGCGGCCCCTAGGGCGAAGCGGACCCCGTTGAAGGTCAGCGGACCGGTGTGTTCCATGCCGAGGCGCTGAGCGACGAACGCCAAGCCCCAGATGGCGGCAGCCAGAACCAGGAGCAGGTCGCTGCGCAGCTTGAGGCTCAGAACCGGCACCGCCTTGTCAACTGGAAGTCGCCGCAAGCAACGGCGTCGCGCCGGAGCCTGACAAACAGGCCGGCGGGCGTCAAGGCTGAGCACAATATCACTAGACGACCGTGATCCGGATCCGCGCCGGCCGACCGATCAGCCCGGCGGCGTCACTCCGGCTGCCCGACAGGAATCCGCGGCGTTTCCGCGCGTTCCTTCAGCGCCTGGTTCATCGCCTCGAAACCGCGCCGAGTGTCGCCGCTCAGGCTGCGTCTGAGCAGCGGCACCAGCACGCCGCGGAACGACTCCTCGTGCAGAAAGACCGTCTTGCCCTGTGGGCCGGGTTCGACGCGAAGACGGTGCTCGCCGTCCGCCAACCCGGGCACGAGCAGCCGACCGAGCCAACGCAGCTCGCGGCCGGGGTCCACGCACTGCACCAAAGGCCTGAAATCCATAGCCCGGCGGCCCGGCGGCTGGATTCGCACCTTTAGCCGCGCGCCCGACTCCGCCCGTCCCTCGATCGCGCGAATGAATGGATTCCACGCGGGATACGCGGCGAAATCCAGCAGGAGCGACCAGACCTGCTCCGGCGTCGCGTCGATCTCGATGCGCGTCTGCAGATTGTGCCGAAACATCGGCTTCCTCTTTCGGCCCGACCGATTCAAGAACTGTCCGGTCTACGGTTCGCACAGACAGGACGACGTGGGGCGAATCGTCGCGTCGGTCAGCGCCACTTCGAGGCGTCGACCCGCGCGCTCGGCGTCGCCGGTCTTGCCCTGCGCCGCGAGAGCCAGGCGCAGACCCGTGAGCGCCCACATGTTCTCGCGATTGCGGGCCAGATCCTCGCGATATACCGCTTCGCACTCGGCATACCGCCCGTCCGCCATCATCAGCGCGCCCAGCGCGTGGCGCACCGGTAGCATCCAACCGGGCGGCTCGTCGTAGACGAGGTTGTCCTCCAGCGCGACGCCTTCCCGCAGTATCGCGTAAGCCTCGTCGCGACGCCCTTCGCGAAACAGCAACTCGCCCTGGACCATGGCCCGTGCAATGGGCAGCAGATCGGACGCCTTGTTATTCATCACCAGCCAGTCCGCCGGAACCGCCGCCGCGCGGCGCTCGAATTCGGCCATTTCCTGCCGCGCCTGCGCGGTCTTGCCGAGCGCCGAACACGCGATCGACCGCGCGTACGCCCACACCGCGCGCGACATGAGGCGCCACTCGGGATAATCGGGTTCCTCCAGAATCTGTTCCCAGCGCCCGAAGCGGATGAGCACGTGAAGATTCGTAGGCATGATCCCGTCGATCAGCCCGGCGTATTCGCGCAACGGCTCCTCGGGCATCTCGGCCTCCAGATCGCGCGCCGCCTGCAACGCGTCTTGTTCGTTGCCCGACATCATGGCGGCGAAGGCCAGGAAATGCAGGTTGTGCCCGAAGTACATCGCGTAGATGCCGGGCGGCGGCGCTTTGGCGAAGTAGGCGCGGTCGATCGCCACGGCCTGCACGTTCGAGCGTTTCGCGTCGGTGTACCGCCCCACGCGCACATAGATGTGCGACGGCATGTGCACGAGGTGGCCCGAGCCGGGAACCAGGCTGGTCAGACGGTCGGCCGCGGCGACGGCCCGGTCGGGATCGCTCGACGCCTCGACGGCGTGAATGTAGAAGTGGTTCGCGCCCGGGTGGACCGGATTGACCCGCAACGCCCCCTCGAGCACGGCGACGATTTCCTCGGCGCGGCCCTTGGGCTCGCCCGCGAGCGTCCAGTAATCCCAAGGTTGCAGGTTCAGCAACGACTCGGCATAGAACGCCGCGATATCGGCGTCGCCGGGGAATTGTTCGTAGACGGTCTGCATGGCGTCCGCGTAGGCGCGGTCCAGTTCGGCGCGGTCCTCGGGCGCGGGCCAGGCGTAGCGCGTGGCCAATGCGTTGATCAAAGCCCGTTCCGCCGCCGATGCGCGGTCCGACCTTGTTTGCGCCGCCTGGACCGCATCCCAGGCGTCCCGCGACCGTTGCTCGTTCATCGCGGGGTCGTTGATGTTGATGCCGTTGCAGTACGCGATCCCCCACCATGGCATGGGCGCGGACGGATCCAGTTCCGCGGCGCGGCGAAACGACCGGATCGCTTCGTCGTGGTTGAAGCCGAACGTCAACTGCAACCCCTGGTTGAAGTAGGCCTGGGCCTCGGGCGAGTTCGTGCTGATGGTTCGGGTGTGATCACCCATGCCCTCGTAAAGCAGGGCTTGCGCGCTGCCGGGGGCTCGATTGGCCGCCAGGACGGCGATCAGCATCGCGGCGGTCAGCAGAAGCAAGATTCTATTGAGCATGGCGCTGCTCCTTGCAAAGTCGGTCCTCAACGGAGAATCCCGCGTGGGCGCCCCGGTTGTCGCCTGTTGGCGTTCAAACGGGATTAAATGAATCTGCAATATATTGATATTGAGTATCTTTGTAAACTGCCCGATGTTTAATCGAAGAAGATAGTCGGATGTGCGTCCGTGAGGAGATTCTTCGCCCCGACGATGAATCGCCGTTGGGAAGGGACGACCCTACCGCTCGGCCTTGAACCTGGTCTTGCCCCCTTTGACCTCGAGCCGGCCGAATCGCGTCCAGATCTGGGGCTGCTCGCGGAAGCAGTCGATCACCGCTTCGCTCGGAGACTCGATCGTGCTGGTCAGCGTCATTCCCCCACCCTGGTCGGACACCTCGACCCGCGTCTTGGCGGCCGGGACAGCCGCGATGTCGGCGGCGGCCCAGACCTCTCCCGCGGGCGTGATGCAGTAGATCAACGGCGCCGGTGTGACGGTCTTGCCCGCGGCGATGTAGGGGCGCATGGTCACGAAGCCGCGATAGGGCTCGCTGTCGGGATGCAACTCGTCCTGCGGTCCCGCCTCGGTGACGATGAGGTATTCGCCCCAATCGTGCACCACGTTGTAGCTGGCCGCCCCGCTCGTCGGGAAATAGAACTCGAGATACTTCTTCATGTCGCCGCCTCCCGAATTGCCGACACCGCACGCGGTCAGCAGGACCGCCGGTAACACCAGCGTCCCGATCAGTGCACGTTTGCGATGAACCATGGCATCCTGCTTTCGACAGGCCGGGCGAGTCCGGCTCGTGAACGATCGGCGCGTGAACAACCGGCGCCATACTCTACCGCGGCGGTCCCCTGGATTCCAGCAACTCCAGATTCCGCTCGATCGCCGGTTCATGGGGATTGAGCGAGCGGGCGGCCTCGAGGTGGCGGCGCGCCGCCGTGATGTCGCCGATCTGCGCGTGGAGAATCCCAAGCCGCATGTGAGCCAGCGCGAGGCGCGGATCCAGCGCAAGCGCCTGTTCCAGGCGGGCTTTGGCAACGTCCCGGTCGCCTTCCGCCAGATCGAAGTCGGCCGCCCGCAGCAGAATCGGAATCAGCACCGCGCGCGGCGCCTTGGCATCCGAGACGAACGGGAGCATCCGGGTAATCGCCGCTGCAGCCTGGATCACGTCCGACGCCGCGGCGCGTTCGAGCCAGGCGACCAGCGACGCGGGCGTGCGCAGGCTCGGATCGAAAGGACAGCCGAAGCGGTCCAGGAGATCGACGTTGGCCGGCGCTCGCCGCGCATAGACCACCAGATTATCGGCGAAACAGACAACAACCCACTCGGGGTCGCTCCGCAGGCGCGCGCGCAGCCCGGTATCCCGCAGCGGATCGGCGGCATAATTGACGACCGCAAAGGCGATGTCATACTGCGCCACCGCGCGGTCCCACCCTTCGCCGGTGCGCATCAGCGTTTGGTACGCCGCCAAAAAACCGGGCGGAAAAACATCGAGGCGGCCGTCGATGTAAACTCGGCGATCCGGCCACAGTTCATGGATGAACCAGCCGCCGAACGCCAGGATATTGAACACGCGGCCGGGCGGCGCCGCGTCGCGCAGAAAGCGCGTCGCCGCATCCGGCAGGTTGTCGCGCTCGTGCCCCAAGGCGATCCGGCGCGGTGGATCCGCCCCCATCGGCACGCCCCAACGCAGCGCGGCCGCGCCGCCTACCGCCGCCAACAGGATCACGGCGAGCGAGACGGCCCGCGACCATGCAGGTCGGCGCGCGAACACGCCGCCGTGCACCGCCATGAACGCGGGCACCATGACCGCAAACTCCGACACGCCGCGCAGGTTGTTGATCGCCAGTCCGGCGAACAGAGCCCCCGGCAACACCATCGACCAATGCACGCGGCGGCGTTCGCTCCACACCAGCGCGAGCATGATCACCGCCGCCGCAGCCAGCGCCTTCAAGAACAGAGCGTCCGCGTAGGCGGGATGGAAGATCGACCGCAGCTCCACGATCGCCTCGCGCACCTCGCGCCGGGCCATGAGGTCGAACGGATAGAGAAATGCGCGGTGCAGGTGCGGATTCGCGAGACCGACCGCCAGCAAGGCCGCGAACCAGGGACCGCGCGAACGCAGCCGCAGCCAGGCGGCCGCGTTCCGTGCGCGGCGGTCAACCGGTCTGCCGCCGCCGCCGCGTCGAACGCGGCCTCCGCTTTCCCATGCTTCGCCGATCCAGAACAGAGCGACGAGCCCCAAGCCCAGCACGAAACCGCTGTGCAGGTTGGCCCAGAGCAGAAAGATCGGCAACAGCGCCGCCCGCCAGACACGCGGTCGGGTGACGGCCTCGCGCCTCAGACACAGCAGAACCGCGCCCAACAGCAGCGCCGTCAGCATATGCGGGCGTACGAAGGCCCGCGGCTGTAGAAGCGGCGCCGCCGCGAGTACGCCGACCGCCGCGGCGGCCAGACGGGAACGTCCGTCGCCGCTCAAACCGGCCGCCGCACTCAACAACAACGCCAGGGCGGCGATCACTGCTTTCGCGAGCACGAGCGTGCCGATGCCGCCCAGCTCGTGAACACCATAGAAGAGCACTTCGGCCAGCCACTCGTGGGTCACCCACGGTCGACCTTCAGCGGTGAATGTAAACGGATCGGCGGTCGGGATACTCCGCTCCTCGACGATGAGCCGGCCAGTGCGCAAGTGCCACCACAGATCGAAGTCCAGTTCCGGGAACACGCACAGTAGACCGGACAGCACCGTGGCGATGAACAGCGCCGCGAGCGCGAGCCACTCTGTGGCGCCGCCTGGCGCGGGATTTGCATCTGGCGTTGAATCGCAATTGCGGAATCGCCGGGCGCTCATGCGGAGAGCATAGCGCACGCGGGCGGCGCGCCGCACGAACTATCGCGCGAGGACGCCGGGTGTTTCCCCGTATCCGGAACCTGAGGGCGGGATCGGGCGTTCTGACTCGCCGCTTGCCGGTCGCGCCGGGAAGCGTCATGCTTCGCGTCGGCGGTTCGCAGGAGGACGGAGCCCAGCCCGGATTGTTCATGAAGGAGCATGCTGCGTGAGTGACGAGCAACATTTCGGCCTGGAACGCCGCCGATTCCTGAGCCTCTTTAGCCGCGCCGCCTTGCTCGCGCTCGCGCCTTTGCCGTGGCCGGCGGCCGTCGCCGCGCGGGTTCCCCGAGATCCCCGCCTCGCCCTCTATAACACGCACACCGGCGAGTCTTTGTCCTGTGTCTATCGGCGAGACGGAATGATATTACCCGACGCCGTGGCGGCTCTGAGCCGCATCCTGCGCGACCATCGCACCGATGAGGTCAAGACCATCGACGCACGGCTGCTCGACCTGCTCGCCGAACTCGCCCGGCGCCTTGATTGTCGCGAGCCCTTCCACGTCATCTCCGGCTACCGCTCGCCGGCCACCAACGCGGCGCTGCGGAGGCAGAGCCGCGGCGTGGCGCACCGCAGTTACCATCTGCAAGGCAAGGCTATCGACGTGCGCCTGCCGGGTGTCGACACTGCGGTGTTGTGGCGAGCGGCGTTACGGGAGCAGGGCGGCGGTGTCGGCCACTATCCGCGATCCGACTTCATCCATCTCGACACAGGTCCCGTCCGCCAGTGGTGATTCCGGCGCCGGCGGCGGCATGAACAGCGCTGCGGCGAGCTCGGCGTCGTGTCCATACACGTCATCGCGGAACTGAACGACGCCGTCCGGATCGACCCAGGCGGTCCAGTAGACCAGGTAGACCGGCACAGGCCGCGGCAGGTTGATCCGCAGCGAATCCGGGTCCGCCAGCGCCGCCGCAACACGCGCGTGCAGCCGCTGGTCGGCGCCCTGCAGCAGGAAGCCAGCAAGCGTCTCGGGATCCTCGATGCGCACACAACCTGAACTGTAGAATCGCGCCGGCGTGTTGAATCGGTCGCGGCTGGGCGTGTCGTGGATGAATACCGCATACGGGTTGTCGAACAGGAACTTCACCCGCCCGAGCGGGTTGAGCGGTCCCGGCTCCTGCTGCAGCTTGTAGGCGAGTTCCGCGGGCTTGATGGCCGCCCAATCGATATCCGCGGGGTCGAGTTCGCGCGCGCCTGGTTGCCAGGTATCGAAGACGCGGATGCGGTTCGCGCGCCAGTATTCCGGATCCTTGCGCAGATGCGGCAGCACGTCCAGGCGCGCGAGGCGCTGGGGGATATTCCAGGCGGGGTTCAGCTCGAGTTGGGTGATACGGCTTTCAAGGGTCGGTGTCGGCCGATCGGGACGGCCGACCACCACCCGCATGATACCGAAGATAGAGTCGCCGGCCACCATGGTGAGTGTCCCGGCCGGCACGTTCACCAGAACATGGCGCGACCCGCGGCTGGGCGGCAGCCAGCGCAACCGCTCGAGGTTGAGCGCGACCTGTCGCGCGCGGTCGGCCGCCGGGACATCGAGGGCGGCCACCGTCAGCGGGCCCACGATCCCGTCGGGCTGCAAGCCGTGCCGCACCTGGAAACTCCGCACGGCCCGGACCAGTGCCGTATCGTAACAACTCGAATCGGCGCCAGCGGCCTGCGGCTCGGCCAGACGCCGGCGCAGGTCCGGCACCCTGGCGTCGCGCTCCCCCGCGCGCAACAAGGGCCCCGACCCGATCTGCGGCCAGCCGCCTGCTGCCGCGATCCGGTCGAAGTCCGCTAACGCAGCTTGGAGGCGAAGGAACGCCGGACTCGTATCCCCCGACGATTCGCCGGCCGTGCCAGCGCCGGCGACCCCCAGGGCCACTCCAAAGCAGAGTGCGGCGAAAAGACGGGTGTCCATGACCGGTATCCCGAGCCTGTTTCGAAGCGGTTGTCATCCCTGGAACGCAACCGAGCGATCCCTCGCGTCGGCGCCGTAAGGCGGTGCAAGGCAACTAGCTTATTATACAATAATTCGCACGGAAAAGAAAAGGATATTGTCCTTTTCATCCCGTTCGATCCACCCACCGGACGATCCGGTAGCCCAGCCTTGTTTCGCCGCCCGCGTCCTCGAAATCGTCGGCGTGCACGTGGAAGATCGACGTGCCCTGGACGTCAATCACGCTCTCGTCCGTTCGGTGGAAGCGCACATGCACGTTGTAGGTACGTACCAGGGTCACCGCCCCGCCGTTCTCGGGCGCGACCACCCAGGGGCCCACACCTTCGAAGCAAACGAACTCGATGCGCGCGATGCCGGCGATCACGCGATCCGGCTTGACGTAGTCTTCGCGGCTGAACATCCGCGCGGCGATGGCGAGTTCCTGGTCGCGTCCCCACGACTGCGGCGTGAAACCGCGCGCGAGTTCGAACTGGAAGTCCGGGTGCAGGAGCGAAGCATAGCCGGCGAGGTCTTGCGTGCCGTAAGCCTCGTAGAAGTTGCCCATCAGGATCTCGGGCGTGGCGGGAAACGGCAGGTGGGATTTCGCAAGATCAGGCGCGAGCGGCGCCGGTTCGTCCGTGCAACCGACGAGCGCGACCGCGAGGACGATCAACACCAGCGCCATCGTGGCGCTCATCGCAGTGCTCAGGAAGGTTCTCATGGCGGGCCTCCTTCGCTGTGGGGTTTCCACGACTATGGACCGGGCATGGGGAACTCCTCGTTTACTGTTGCTGGGTGCACCTCACCCTTGCGCGCACGGTCTCTCTCGGCGCAAGCCGCTGTATTTCAACGACTTGCAGACATCGATCCCCTGGTGTCAAATTACGAAGATGGCCTGCCGCCGTCAACACTCGCGGCGTAACGACCCGCGGACGGCGGCCCACGGTTCGCGGTCGCCGCCTCGAGTCGCCGCCACGCCGGGCATATCATCGCACCAGCGAGAGTTTGGTTGTCAGCCGTTGCCGGTCCGCCTCCAGCACCAACAGGTACGCGCCCGACGCGAATGCCCGGCCCATCTCGTCGCGCGCCTCCCAGCGCACGCGGTGCTCGCCCGCGGGTTGCACGGCGTCGACGAGGTCGCGCAGGCGTCGGCCCCGAACGTCGAACACCGTCAGGCGCACTCGCCCCGCTCGCGGCAGCGAGTAGACGATCTCGGTGAGCGGATTGAACGGGTTGGGTTGCGCGCGCAACGCGACGACCGGCGTGGCTCCGGGCACATCGGTCGGCGCCCCACATCCCTGGCCGAACGCGCCGACCAGGCCGAAGCCGTTGTTCTGCTCCAGGCACGGCGACGCCGCCGCGAGATGGCGGTCATTCGGCGCACAGTAGAGAGGGTCGGCGTTGAAATTGTTGTTGACGCCAAGCTGCGACGCGATCGCTCCCACCCAATCGCCCCCGGCGTTGCCGAAGACGTTGCTCTCGCTCAACACGGGTTCGCCGCCGTCCTGGCACGCGAACGCCTGCGAAGTCTGGAAGCTGACGATGGCGCGGTGCAACTGCGGCGCCGAATTCTTGCAGTAGAAGCCGCCGCCGCTCACGCTGCCGTCATTGCGGTCGATCGTCGCGGAGGCGACGACCGGAGCCGCACCCGAAGCAGTGTACAAGCCGCCTCCGTAGCGCGCTTCGTTGTCGGCCACGAGGCAGCGCATCAGCGCGAGCGTGGCGTCGAGATCGCATGCCAACGCACCGCCCAGACCGGGTGTTTCTGCGGCCCGATTCGCGATGAAGCGGGTGTCCAGAATCGTCGCGGCGGACCCGTACCGCACCGCCATGCCTCCTCCCCAGGCAGCCGTGTTCGCGGTGACATCGGTGTGCGCGATCAGACAGGTCGCCCCATAGCATGCCTCAAGTCCGCCGCCGCCCTGTCCCGCCGTGTTGTCGCGCAGTTCGCAGCGCATCAGGTCAACGACGCCACAGGTCACCCGCAATCCGCCGCCGTTGCCCGCCGCGCGGTTTGCCACGACACGAGTGTCCCGCAGCCGCACGCTCGCGCTGTTGACCAACAATCCGCCGCCGCTTTCGTCGTAGGAGTTGGCTCCCTGCGCGTTGCCGCCGGTCAACGTGACGCCTTCGATGACGGCCGGCAACCCGAGGTTCTCGGCGCGCATGACGCGCCCGCGCCCGCGCGCGTCGATCACCACACGGCCGGGATCGGAGGGATCGCCATAGAGAACGACACCAGCAGGCAGATCGAGATTGTATTCGCGATACACACCCGGGGCGACGACGACGCGGTCGCCGGTTCCGGCGGCGGCTAACGCGGCCGCGATGGTCGAGTAGTTCGATGGTACGTGGAGTTCGGTGCCGAACACCGGCATCGCCGCCAGCCCGCCCGCCAGAACGGCGAGCACGCTCGAGATCTGCTGTCGCATGGATATCCTGCTCCCAGAAAGGCGGGTTCTATGATGATCGGCGGGTGCGGGAGCAGGAGAAGTAGTACGGCCGCCGCGTTAGGCGTAAAGAAGTACCCTATACGGCGACGCCACAAGAAGAATCGATACATAATAAAAGATTACGATTGATAATGCGAGGCATTATGTGTTTTAGCTGATTAACTAAAAGATAATAAAAATCTTATCCTGATACTATTCGATAGACCGCTGGTTGCGCCGATCTGTGTGTCGACAGTATTCAGCGCGGAGGAAGATACGTGGCAACCCGTATGCCAATCCTCCGAGAAACCGCGTGATCTCCGAACCAGGCCGCTCAGGGTTCGGGCGGAGAAACCTCGAAGACCACGACCGCGGACCAGGGCGACCAGGGACCGATCCGGCCCTGGACATCGACGGCTTGGACCCGGGCCCGATAATGGGCCCAGAACTCGCCGTCCAGGAACACGAACTCTTGTTCGATCCGCTCGTCGCCGCCCTGATGAGCCACAACGAAGGTGGTGTCGAAATCCGCAACCGGGCGCGGATCCTGGACCTGCAATCGATAGGCGACCGGGACGCTGCCCGTTTGCGGCGGCCACCAGTTCATACGGACCCGCAACGGTGCCTGAGGCTGACCAGCGGCCAGGTAGGCCAGGACGCCGACGAACGCCAGGACCAGGATCTGGATGAGCCGTTTCATGGGCGCGCCTCACAAGTTTAACAATGACAATGGCTTGTCGGCTTCACCCGAAAACCCTATGTAATAGATATGGATTTGTGGCCCGCGGTGTCAACCCGCCCGTGGCCGCCCGCGAGGGCAGCGCATGCCGGCGAATTACGGTAGGAGACACCGTGGCGCAAGCGTTCGCTG
>Ga0334890_1004367_pt1 | contig 13038 bp, 7 predicted proteins | sample GraSluR1_MG_3_FD_207220 | JGI IMG/M metagenome (GOLD analysis project Ga0334890, IMG submission 207220) | Sludge microbial communities from methane-producing bioreactor in Wageningen University, Netherlands - Granular Sludge_31_08-R1 | ecosystem: Engineered > Bioreactor > Anaerobic > Unclassified... | reverse complement strand
GTCGCGCTCGTCCAGGCCCATGTGCCGGGCGGCCAGCCGCCCGTGCGAGAGGTCGAGCAGGAAGCCGCAGCCCGTCTCCTCGACGATGCGCCGGATCACGTCCGCCTCGACCGCCGGGCGTAGCTCGTCGGGGTACCGCCCGCCGTAGTAGGGCACGTTTTCGAGGATGACGTTCTCCACGCCGAATTCTTCGACCACCAGCCACACGCCGGTTAGCAGCGCGTCGGTGACGGCCCTGATGTCGCGCGGGTCGGTCGTGTCGTGGGCCATCGCGGGGAACGTCTGGCGCGAGGGGACCAGGTGCAGGTTGAGGTAGGGCGTGTTGGTGTCCGTGTAGAGGCGCGCGATTGACTCGAAATCGAGCGTGCGGTTGGTGGTGGGATCGGCGCGCAGGTTGAAATGCACATACACCGGCGCGTGCGCGCGCGCCTCGGCCAGCAGGTCCGGCCAGGGCGGGCACTTAAAGCGATCCACGCTGATCTGCCCGCGCGCGAGCAGATCGGCGGTCTGGGGCGAGTAATTGATGGCGAATTGCACGGGTAAGCTCCCCCGGATAGCCGGTAAACACTGCCCGCGATTATAGCATAGGAGTGCCAGGAGATGCGCGCACGGGAGCCAGGGCGCGCGGGGCGTGCCAGAGCCAGGCCGCCCGCGCCCCTAGAGCGTGTTATGAACTCCGCGCGCTCGGCGCAAGGGCAGCGCGCCAGCCATATGGGGCGCACTGACCCCACCCTGTAGTCCCTCCCCGCCAGCGGGGATGGACGGGTTTCTCCCCTTTCCCTGCTTGCAGGGAAAGGGGCCGGGGGATAGGGGTTCAAAAGCGCATAACACACTCTAGCGGCTGGAGGGCGTCCCCGGCGGGCGAAAGAGGTCTTCGATCAGCAGGCGGATGTCGCTGGCAATCGGCACCAGGATCGCTTCGCCGTCGTCGCTCGTGCTCAGGTACACTTCGTCGAACGAAATCTGAGCCTGGCGGATTTCTTCGGACGGAATCTTCTCGGCGCGCAACCCCAGCCGCACCATCTCCTCAAAGGACAGGTTAGTGCGGATGTTATCCTGCATGGACTCCCACAACGCCGGCGCTTCGGGCAGCAACGCGGCCATACCGCCCGCGCTGAGCACTTTGTTCCGCACGCTGAGGATCACTTCCTGCTGGCGGGTCGAGCGCCCGATGTCGCTGTCGGCGTGGCGCGTGCGCGCATATTGCAGCAGCCGCTCGGCGTCCAGTTCCTGGCAGCCCGCGTCGAAGTGAATGGAGATGTAGCCATAGCTGCCGTCCGGGTAACGGTCGTCGTCAATCGGCTCCGGCGGGCAGACCTCAATCGGGCCGAGAGCGTCAATGAGCGTGGTGAAGACCTCGAAGTTGATCAGCAGGTAGTATTGAATCTTGATGCCCAGCTCTTTTTCCACCGTGCGCACGGCGAAGGCCGGACCGCCGCCGCCAGGGTAGCTGATGTTATCGCCGGCGATGTTCGCGCCGTTGATGCGCCCGGACTGCCCCAGGCCAGGGTACTCCACCCACAGGTCGCGCGGGATGGAGAGAATGGCCGCGGTGTGGCCTACCGGGTCGAGCGAGAGCAGGATGATCGTATCGGTGGGGAAGGTGCCCTGCTCACCAGCGCGCTGGTCAATGCCCAACAGCAGCACCGAGACGCGGCGCGGGTCGTCCCAGGGGGCATAAGCGACCGTCTGCGCCTCGCTCCCAGCTTCAGGGGAAGCGGGAGTCTCCTCTGGCCCGGTGTCGCCAGGGACGGGAGTCATCTCGCCGCCCTGATCGGGGGTGGGCGTGGGCGGCTGCGCTGTGGGCGTAGGTTCGCCGGATGAGGGGCGGCCTAGCTGCGGCGGATCGGGCAGTTCGAGCACGCGGTCCAGTTCGGCGGCGCGGTCGCGCACGAAGCCATAGGCCACCACCGCCCCGGCGATGCTCAGCAGGCTGACGACCAGCACCCAGCTCAGCACGAACCTCTGCGACACCCGCATCGCGACGCACCTCCCGACGCACCTGACCCTGCGCGCGGCGGCGATTATAGCGCAAAACGGCGCTCACCCCACCGGGCGAGCGCCGTGCGTTTGGGCTGCGCCATGCTGATGATGGGTTGTTGGTGGTTGGTAGTTGGTTATTGGTGATCTGGTCTTCGGGCTGCTTCTCCGAACAGGACCGTCTCAACCAACAACCAACAACCTCTTTCGTCCTACCGCAGCGGGATCAGCGTCTGCAGGGGGCCGCCGTCCTCCATCACAGCCTCCACAGCCCACCCGCTGCGCCCGTCGTCGGTGCGGACGCGCCACCAGATGTAGCCCTCCGGCCCGGCGGCGGGACCTTCTACCAGCGTGACCGGCGTGCCGTGCGCCAGTTGGAAGCTGACGGGATAGGTGGTGCCTGGCCCGGTGCGCACGCGCAGCATGTCCCCTTCAGTGGTATTCACCGTGGCGCGACCGCCGATGGCCAGGCCGCCGGGTGGAGTTGCTGGTGTGGGGGGCAGCGGCACGGGTAGCTCAGCCAGCGGCGAGAAGGCGGACAGCCCCGCCCCACCCGCCAGCGGCGTGACATAGATGATGCGGTAGTAGTCATCGCCCGGCACGGCCAGGGCGGTGAACACTTCGGGCGATGGCCCGCCGCTAAAGCGGTGATAGCGCACTTCCTGGGGAACACCCGGCCCGCTCGTCATGAAGACGTAGCCATCCGGCGTGCCCCACACCTCATAGGTGTTGCTCAGGTCGGCGGGCAGCGCGGTGAGTCCGCCGGCGCGATCCACCGCGTACCACTGATTCGCGCCGCCGGCGGTGTAGGTGCCGAAAGCGATGCGCCGCCCATCGTCCACGAACTCCGTCCCGAAGACCACCGTCCCGTTGGTGAACAGCGGGTAGAGATCGCCCGCCTTGTTGGAGTACATGACCATGTTGTGCGTGCAGCCCGGCCCTTCCAGCACGCCCTGCGGGTAGGCAGGATTGGTCTCGATCCAGGTCAGCTCGCTGTTGGGCAGCAGCACGTCGAGGCCGTTCTTGCCGTAGCGGGCGATGCTCGTCACCGAGCCGTCATTGAGATTCCAGACCAGGCCATCGTACTCGCAGAAGCCTTCGGTGCCCCACTGTACCGGCTTGAGGGTGATCAGGCCAGGGCGCGTCGCGGTTGGTTGCTCGAAGGTCTCCAGCATGGGCATCTTGCCGGCGAGATCAATGCCCAGCGCGGCCACTGCCGGGGCGTTCGAGTCCAGCCGGTAGACGATGCTGCCCGTGCTCACCTGCATGACCAGCAGTTCCCAGGCCGGGCGCGCGTCGCTCATGCCAGGGTAGTGGTTGAGCAGGCCGAAAGCCAGCAGTGATCCGTCCTCGCTGAAGGCGTAGCGCCCCAAATGGCAGCCGACGGTCGGCCCGCCGAGCGCCTGGTACACGGCGCGGTAGACTCCGCTGTTGAGGTCGTAGACGCGCACGCTGGTCTGGCTCGCGTCGTCCACCATGCAGGCTGCCAGCAGCGTCCCGTCGCGCGAGATGGTCACTCCAAAGGGTGCGGACAAGACGCCCGCCGGCAGCGGCAGCGTCTTTGTGATCGCGGGCGCGCCGTCGGGGAAGACCTGGATCAGCCGGCCCCCGTCCGCGCCGTACAGCCAGGCGGACCACGAGCCGCCCGCCTGGGCCGACTGCGCGTCCCCCGGCGCGAACGGCCCGGCACCTACGGTGGCGCTCAGAATCAGGATGATCAGGATTGCTTCGCGAAGATGGCTCATGTCGGATACTCCTTACAGTGACTTGTGACCAGGCGACGTGTACTGGACAATGCCCTAATTCTAAACGAAATTGAACGCTTACTGCATAGAGAAGTGGTAAAAGAATCCCGGCGCTTGGGGTACGCCTCAGCGCCGCGAGTCCTGCGGAGAGTCCTGCGGAGAGCGATTGGTGGCGGTCCGGGAGAAACGCCCCTCCCCCTGGCCCTCTCCCCGGCCAAGCCAGGGAGGGGGAAAGCGCCCCAACCAGCGGTCAAAGTCCCCCTCTCTAGCTCTGCTGGAGAGGGGGATTGAGGGGGTGAGGCGCGCAGGGGCGTATGGCGATACGCCCCTGCGCCAGACTTCCGAAGTTTTCGGAAACTTCGGGAGTCTCCCTCCGCGCCGCCGCTACTCCGCGTAGAAGGCGCTCACCCATTCCGGGCGCGGCGGCAGATCGCCCGCCGCGACCTGGGCGCGCCATTCGGCGTCGGTCATGCGCTGGTTGATGTCGCCGATCCACTCGTAGTAAGTGAACACGCCGCCGCGCACCAGTTGCCAGCCGCCAGCCGGGAGGGACACCACCACGTAGATATAGTCCACGTTGCCCACCGCCTCTTGCAGCACAATGTTTGCGCTGGGGTTGCTGGCTACGTCGGTGACCAGCGCCACCGGGTCGGGGTTGTCTGGAGTGGTGGAGAGAGTCACCAGCAGCCCCCACAGGTACTGGCCGAAGCCGAAGATCGTCCAGTATTCGTCCTCGGTGCGCGGCTCGCCAGCCAGTTCCTTGCGGGCGATCTCGGCCAGTTGCGCCGACTGGTAGGCCAGCCCGCGCAGTTGGTAGAGGGTCGCCTGGAAGCCGGTGTACTCGGTGGGGTCTATGCCGGCCAGGCCGCGCTCGACGATGCCCTGGTAGGTCATCGCCGCCACGACCGCAATGCGCGCGAAGACGAGCGGGTTCGGCTCGACATAGCCGAACGAGGTCAGCGGCGCGCCGCCCCCGCCCAGGCCGCTGGGCTGCTTGGCGTAGAGCACGGTGTCGTGCTTCAGTTCCGTCCAGCTTGCCAGGCCGGTCTGCAAGTCCTTGCGCAGCCAGGCTTCGGTCTGCATCAGCGGCGGGTAGCCCGCCGGGTCGCGGCCCCACAGCGGCTTGAGCGTCCATAGCCAGGCCCCGTAGGTGTTCTCCAGCCAGTCCTGGTCGCCCAACACGCCCAGTTCAGAGGCCAGCTTGAGCACCTGCCCGTCATAGTTGAGGAAGTCGCCCGCGCCTGCCTGGATGGCCAGGAAGTAGGGCGTCTCCGCCCCGCCGACCGTCGCCGCTACGTCCAGGCCGAGCGGCAGCAGGCGCGGGTTCTCGCGCGTGCCCACGTAGGGGTACATCAACTGCCCCATCACGTAGCCGTCGAGGGTGAAACGCTGGCCCAGGAAGCGGAAGCCGCGCCCGGACTCGCTCATGTCCTCCGCCGCCGTGTCGTCGGGCAGGATCAGGCCGTTGATGCGCGGGCCGGGCAGGGCTTTCAGCGCGGCCTGGAAGGTGGCCAGCCGCTCCGGGTCGGCCAGGGCGTCCAGCGGCAGGTCTTCCGGGTGGTAGATCGCGGCGGCGATCTCGCTGTATTCGGGCGGGCCGAGGTCGTCCACCGGGCCGATCAGGAAGGTCAGCGTCTCGTGCAGCGTTGTCCAGCCGGCGACCGCTTCTGGCGAGGAGCGCAGCGCGCGCAGCAGCAGCAGCGCGATCTGTGTGGCCTGGGGGTCTTCGGCCAGGAAGGTGATGCGGCTGAGCCACATCATGCCCCGGAAGTACTGCTCCAGCACCGGATCGCCGTCGTAGTGACCGCGCGGGCGGTACTGGCTGAAGTCTTCCTGATAGCCGGTCAGGAAGGGCACGTCAAGCTGCCCCTGGGCGGCCAGGGCCATCTCCACCAGCGGCGTCACCGCGCCCATGGCCTCCGCGCCGATGATCGGCGCGGCGCTGCCCGGCGCGAGCAGTTCGAGCGCCACCGCCAGGTATAGCTCGGCGCTGCGGGCGGGGCTTTCGAGCGGCGTCCCGGCGGCGGCCTGGGTCTGCGCGTGGGCGGCTTGCAGGGCGGGCGTCACTACATTCTGGGTGAGCAGCGGGTAGAAGCTGGCTTTCTCCAGGTCGGTGAGCAGATTGTCGAAGATGAAGTGCAGCGCGTGCAGCGTCGCGTCGGTGGTGATGAAGAAGGCGTGGCCGGGCGGCAGCTCGGCGTCCTCCGAGCCGTCCCAGGTGACGCCTTGCGGGAAGGTCAGCCAGTTGTCGCTGTCCAGGTAGGCCGGGTGGAACTGATCCAACCCGCCAGGGACGACGACAAAGCCGTTCTGGGCCAGCAACGTCCGTTGCGCCTGGTTCAGCCCGGCGTCCTCCAGGAACATGACGCCGCTCAGGTCAACGGGCAGGTTCGGCAGGTCGCCGTTGTATACGTCAGGCGGCGCGATGGTCATCGGGTCGGGCAGGCCGTCCCCCCAGTAGTCGGCGACGAACGTCGCCCAGTCCCACACGGTGAAGGGGCCGGTGCCCTGGCTGAGCGGGACGACGGGGCCAGTGGGAGCAGTCGGGCCGGTCGGCGTGACCGCGCCCTGGGGCGTTGTGGCGGCGGATGGCGCGACGAAGTACTCGCCCTCCATCCCCTCGGCGATCCAGCCGGCCAGCGCGCCCGCCGTGACGTGCCACCAGTAGATGTTGTCCGCGCAGACCGGCCCTTCGACCACGGCGAAGACCGTGCCTTCGGGAAGCTGCCCCGTCAGGGTGCCGCCCCGTCCGGCGGCGGTTCGCACGTTGAGCGGGCGACCGTCGGTGAAAGTCACCATCCCCTCACCGCCCGTCATCAGGCGCGGCGCGGGCGCGCTGCCACACTCGCCCTGCGCGCGCGCCGCCGTAGCGAATGCCGGAGCCAGCGCGCCGGCGATCAGCGCGGCGCTGAGCAGAAGTGTTAGGAACCAGTGCCGGTGATGTCGCATTGAGTCTCACTCCTATGGTATGCAGCTACAGGCCGCAAGAGACGCGCCCGTGCGCTCCCCATTGAGCATTGTAGCATTGTTTGTGCTGCGCAAATACTTACCGGGATGGCGGGTACTCTACGGCAGGTCGCCGGGTGGCCGCCGAATAGCCTCACCCCCGCTCGGCGCTGACGCGCCTCGCCGCCCCCTCTCCATTCGACTGGAGAGGGGGCAAGCCGGGCGTAGGGAGGCTGGGGGTGAGGCCGCGTAGGGGCGGATGGCCCTACGCCCCTTACCAGACTTCCGAAGTTTCCGAAACTTCGGAAGCTCCTTCCGCTCGCTGCCTGGTTGTGATTCGCGCCCCGGCCCCCTATAATCCGCGCCATGAACGCAGACGCCTCTCGTCCCCGCACGTTATCTGGCTTCCGGCCCCGCACGCTGATCGTGCTCGCGCTGCTGGCCGTGGTTGCCACCGGCGCGCTGGCGCTCGATCTGGCGTTTGAGGGCGCGATCTACGGGTACTTCTGGCAGGTGACCGGCGAAACCGAGCCGCTGGAACAGTTGCTCGGCTTCGGGCAGTACCTGGTCCGCTGGACGCGCGCGCAGCCCGATACACGGCCTTTCGCTTCCATCCCCCTGGCCGACGTGAATCCCTTCGCTGTCAACACGTTTCTGGAACAGGAAGTCGAGCCGGCCAAGCGCGAACGGCAGATGCAGATGATCGCCGAGGCGGGCTTCGGCTGGATACGCCAGCAATTCCCCTGGGAAGACATCGAGATTCACGCCAAGGGCGACTTCACCGACCGGCGCAACCTGGACGTGCACGGGGCGATCAGCGCCTGGGACAAGTACGATCACATCGTCGCGCTGGCCGAGCAGTACGGCGTGCGCATCATCGCGCGGCTGGGCGGCCCCATGCCCGCCTGGAGCCTGCCGGAAGGCACGACCAACCGTTACACCCCGCCCGCTGACTTCCAGGACTTCGTGGACTATGCGGTCGCCGTGGCGACGCGCTATCGCGGGCGTATTCAGCACTACCAGGTGTGGAACGAGCCGAATCTCTACCCAGAATGGGGCGAGCAGACCGTCAACGCCGAGGCGTATACCGACCTGCTGTGCCGCACCTATCACGCGCTCAAAGCCATTGACCCGCAGATCGTGGTCATCACCGGAGCGATCGGCCCGACGATTGATCTGAGCGGGCGCAATGCCTACGACGTGCTCTATCTGCAGCGCATGTATCAGGCCGGGGCGGGCGCGTGCTTCGACGTGCTGGCTGTGCAGGGCTACGGGCTGTGGAGCGGCCCCACCGATCGCCGCCTGCGCCCGACGACGATCAACTTCCAGCGCCATCTGTATCTGCGCGATGTCATGGTTGCCAATGGCGATGCGCACAAGCCGATCTGGATCAGCGAGGCAGGCTGGAATCCCGTCCCTGACGACCCGGCCATCGCCGACCTGGAGCGCTACGGGCGGGTGACCATGGAGCAGGCCGCCGCCTGGGGGCCGCTGGCCTATCAGCGCGCCGCCGAGGAATGGCCCTGGGTCGGCGTGATCGCCTGGTGGTACTTCAAACGGGCCGACGATTCCGAGCGTGGCCAGAGCTGGTACTACTTCCGGCTGGTTGAGCCGGATTTCACGCCCACGCCTGTTTATGAGGCGCTCAAAGCGTATATGACCGGCGAGAGGCCGCAGGTGCTCGGTGCGGGGTGGCATGGGCTGAGCGCGCGGGGAGTGATCACCCGTGCGCCGGACGGGAGCGAGACGCGCACCTTCCGCGTGCGGGGCACTGCGGCCTATCTGTGTCACAGGGCGTTGCCGGACGCGCGGGCGATCGCGCTCAGCCTGGACGGCGGCGCAGCGCGGACACTCGCTCTGGCAGCGGGGACGGCGGGCTGCACGGCTCTGAGCGAGCGCCTGGGCGGGGGGACGCATACCCTGGCTTTGAGCACGGACGATTGGGACGGCCTGCACGGCCTGATTGTGCTCGATCACACGGCGCGCCATCGTCTGCCGTGGCTGCTGACAGGCCTCGTGGCGGCAGCAACGGGCATCGCCGTGCTGGGCCGCGCGGTGAGCGTCCGGCTGGACAGGTCGGCGACCTGGGGAGCAGGCGGGTGACAGGACGACCATTCGCGTTGCGGAATGTTGCCGGGCAGATAGGGCATGTCCTGCGCCGCCGTCCCTGGATCGTGCCGCTGATCGTGCTGTTGCTGGCCTTTGCGGTGCGCTTCCATTTCCTGGAACGCCAATCTCTGTGGAACGACGAGGGCAACAGCCTGCGCCTGGCCGAGCGGAGCGTCCCTGATCTGATGGACGCTGCCGGGCGCGACATTCACCCGCCGGGCTACTATCTGGTGCTGAAGGGCTGGATCGCGCTGGCAGGCACCAGCGAATTCGGCCTGCGTGCGCTTTCGGCATTGCAGGGCGTGCTGACCGTCGCGCTGACGATCGCGCTGGGGCGGACGCTCTTCGGCGGGGCGGTGGGAGCACTGGCCGGTCTGCTGGTGGCGCTCAGCCCCTTTGCCGTGTATTACAGCCAGGAAACGCGCATGTACGCGCAGCTCGCCCTGCTCAGCGCGGCGAGCATGGCCCTCTTCGCGCGCTGGCTGGGAGGGGCGTCTGTAGGGGCGTATCGCAATACGCCCCTACGAGAGGGTGAGAAGTCACCGCAGAGGCGCAGAGAGCGCAGAGGAAAGGCAGAAGAGTACTTTAGTTTTTTCTCCGTGTCCTCTGCGCCTCTGCGGTTCAGGCTTGCGCTGGCGCTGGCCCTGGTCAACGCCGCCGGGTTGTACACGCAGTACTCGTTCCCCTTCACCCTGCTCGCCCAGGGTCTTGTCCTTGTTGCGTGGATCGCCTGGCGCAGCCACAAGCAGGCTTCTCCCTCCTCTCTAGCTTGGCTGGAGAGGGGGGCCGGGGGGGTGAGGCCCCTCACCAGCTACCTCGCCCTCAGCCTGCTGACGCTGGCCCTCTTCGCCCCCTGGCTGCCCACCGCCTGGGATCAGGTCACGGCCTGGCCGCGCACCGGCGAAGACCTGGCCCTCGGCGAGCAGGTGCGCACTGTCCTCACCTGGCTCGTCTACGGCAACACGGCGGGCGAAGTCGCGCTGCTACAATTGCTGTGGCCGGGCGTGCTGCTGATCGCTGCGCTGTGGCCGGGGCGCGGTCGCGCGGAAGGGTGGCGACTCGCCCTGCCGCTGGTCTGGGCCGTTGTGGTCACGGGCGCGCTGTTCGTCTCCGGCGCGTACCGCCCGGCCAACCTCAAGTTCCTGCTGCCCGCGCAGATCGCCCTGGCCTTGCTGCTGGCGGAAGGGGCGCGGCGGTTGTGGGCCGTTGCGGGGCGCATCCGCCCGCTGAGCGCCCGCGAAACGCGCGCCGTCGCGCGGATGCTGGCGGCGGTGTGCGCCTTCCTGGTGGTGATGGGCGCGGCGGGGGCGCTCGACGCGCTGTACAACGACCCCGCCTACGCCCGCGCCGATTACCGGGCCATCGCCGCCCGCCTGATGACCGACGAGCGCCCCGGCGACGCGATCCTCCTCACCGCGCCCAACCAGGTCGAGGTGTTCAGCTACTATTACCGGGGCGATGCGCCGGTCTACCCGCTGCCGCGCGGCCTGGGCGGAGACGACGCCGCGACGCAGGCCGACGTCGAACGCGTGATCGGCGAGCACGCGCGCCTCTTCGCCGTCTTCTGGGGCGAGGAGGAGCGCGATCCACGCCGCGTCGTGCAGGCGACGCTGGACGCCGGAGCCTACCCGGTCGCCTCAGTGTGGTACGGCGACGTGCGCCTGGCCCAGTACGCCGTGCTCGGCCCCGCGCCGGACGCGCCCGCCAACACGCTGGACGCTCGCTTCGGCGACGTGCTGCGCCTGACCGGCTACGCGCTCAGCGCGCCTGCGGCCCGCTCCGGCGACGCGCTTGGCGTGACGCTGTTCTGGACGGTGGACGCGCTGCTCCCCGCCCGCTATAAGATCACGGTGCAGCTTCTCGCGCCGGATGGCACGCTCGCCGCGCAGCACGACGCCGAGCCGGCCAACAACCTGGCTCCCACCACGACCTGGACGCCCGGCCAGGCGGTGATGGACACGCACGGCCTGCTCGTGCCGCCGGATGCGCCGCCGGGCGAATATGCGCTGGTCGTCGCCGTCTATGCGCTCGACCCGCCCCATGATCGCCTGCCGGTGAGCGGGGATGGTGCGGCGGATGGGTTGCTGCCGCTGGGTGTCGTGCAGATCGCAGCGCCGCCCTAGCGCATCTGCCGGACGCTGACGGATATGTGGGGCCGAACACAGCGGACGCTGAGGGGGAGCGCCTCAGTCATCCCATACAAAGGAGAAACCTGTGACCTTTCGACGGGTGCTGCGCAAGGCCATCATCTTTCACCTGATCTTCCTCGCCCTGCACTTCGCTTACGATTGGCTGCCCTACTCCTGGGTGGCCGCAATCGGCGCCAGGGGTGAGGCAGTGATGCAGCACATGAAGATCGCTTTCTTCGCCTGGACGCTGACCGCGCTCGGCGAGCTGGCGCTGCGCCCGGCACGGCGACGGCGCGTCTTCGACGCGAATCTGCTGGTCAATCTGCTGGCTCCCTGGGCTATGTTCCTGTGGTATCTGGCCTCCGCCCTGTATGGAGGGCCGCTGCCGACCACCGCGCTGGAGATCGTCTATGCCAATGCCATCCTGTTCCTGGCCGGGCTGGGACTGTCGCTGCTGACCTACGACCTGGAGAGCGCCGTCTTCTCGCGGGCAACGCGGGCGGTGATGGCCGTCTTCTATGGCTGCCTGGTCTACCTGTTGGTGACGTTCACCTTCAAAACGCCCTGGGGAGGGTTCTTCGTGCACCCATGAGTGCAGGGTGTAACGGTGTTCTCTCAGCATCTTCTCATTCGCTGCTGGGCATCGAGTCGGTTACAACCTGAACATCAATTCGCTCACCACCGATCAGCCACCGCCGCCATTCACTGACAACTGACAACCGATAACTGATCACCATCCGCCCCAGGAGGTGCCACCCATGATCCTCATCACCGGCGCAGCCGGCTATGTCGGCAACAACCTCGTTCGCCTGCTCGTCGCGCAGGGCCAGCCGGTGCGCGCGCTGGTGCACAGCCCGCAGAAAGCCGCCGCCCGCCTGACCGACGTGCGCGAGCAGATCGAGATCGTGGCCGGCGACGTGACCCGCCCGGAGACGCTCCGCCCCGCGCTGGAGGGCGTGAGCGCCGTCGTGCACCTGGTGGCGGTGGCCATCGAGCGGCAGCGCGGCGACTACGAGCGCATCAACACACAGGGCACGGTCAACGTGGTAGACGCGGCCAAAGCCGCCGGCGTGCGCCGTTTCATCAACATGAGCCAGAACGGGGCCGACAGCCGCCTGCCCTACCGCTTCCTGGCCAGTAAGGGACGCGCCCAGGACTACGTGGCCGCCTCTGGCCTGGACTGGACGGCGCTGCGTCCGTCGGTCATCTGGGGGCCGCAGGACGAGTTCGCCAATGTGCAGGCGCGGCTGATCAAGCTGACGCCGCTGGTCTTCCCCATCGTCGGCGACGGCAGCACCAGATTCCAGCCGGTGTGGGTCGGGGACGTGGTGGCGGTAGTAGCCCGCTGCCTGGACGACGCGAGCACTATTGGGGGTGAGTACGCGCTGGGCGGGCCGGAAGTGCTGACCTACGCGCAGATCGTGCGCCGCGTGCTGGAGGCGATGGGTGCGCGCCGCCTGACGATCAACGTGCCGGTGCCACTGCTGCGCCCGGTTGTCAAGCTGATGGAAGTCGCGCTGCCCAACCCGCCGGTGACGACCAGCCTGCTCGATCTGCTCAAGGTGGATAACGCCGTCGCGGACAACGCGCTGACCAGGGTCTTCGGCATCACGCCGCGCCCGTTCACGCCGGAGAACCTGAGCTACATGCGCGAGTTCACCGCGCGGGAATCGCTCAAGCGGCTGCTGAGGCGCGCCTGATGCGCGTGCTGCTCACCCCAACTGGACGATGGTGACGGTCAGCGCGCCCGCCCCGCCCGGCCCGCCGCCAGCGACGCTGAAGCGCACGCGCCGGTAGTCGTCCTCCAGGTCATAGATGGCGCTGTAGAGGTGATCGCCCGCGTAGTCGGGCGGCTCCGCCGCCAGCTTGAGCGCGTCCAGGGCGGGCGCGCCGTCAATTGCCAGCCCGCTCGCGGCAAGCTGTGGCGCGCTGAGCGGCGTCCCGTCCTCGCCAGCGAACACGTAGAGCGCATCGAGCGTCCCCACGCCGGGCAGCGCCCCGCTGCCCTCGACCACGATCCGCACCTGCCCGTAGTAGCGAAACTCAGTCTCGACCGGTTCCGCGCCGTCAAAGGGCACGGTCAGCGTCTCCACCAGCGGATCGCTGTAGTCGGGGATGCGGTCGAGCGG
>Ga0334890_1004366_pt1 | contig 13040 bp, 10 predicted proteins | sample GraSluR1_MG_3_FD_207220 | JGI IMG/M metagenome (GOLD analysis project Ga0334890, IMG submission 207220) | Sludge microbial communities from methane-producing bioreactor in Wageningen University, Netherlands - Granular Sludge_31_08-R1 | ecosystem: Engineered > Bioreactor > Anaerobic >... | reverse complement strand
GTCGACCTAGATGTGGCGCAGGGCGAAATTGTCTGCCTACTCGGCCCTAGCGGTTGCGGCAAAACGACGCTCCTACGCGTCGTCGCCGGCCTGGAGGCGCCCGACCACGGCTCGGTTTGGTTCGACCAGAAGAACCTTTCCGCCGTGCCTGTGCATCTGCGCCATTTCGGCTTCATGTTTCAGGACTTCGCCCTCTTCCCGCACAAGTCCGTAGCCGAGAACGTCGCCTTTGGCCTGCGCATGGAGAACCTGCCCGCCGCCCAGATCAAGACGCGTGTCGCGGAGATGCTGCGTCTAGTCGGCCTGCACGCCTATGCACAGCGCTCCGTCTTCGAACTCAGTGGCGGCGAACGCCAGCGCGTCGCCCTGGCGCGCAGCCTCGCACCTGCTCCGCAACTCCTCATGCTGGACGAACCGCTCGGCAGCCTAGACCGCACCCTGCGCGAGGAGTTGATGATGGAACTGCGCGCCATCCTCAAACGCGTCGGCGTCACCGCGCTCTACGTCACCCATGACCAGGAGGAAGCATACGCGATCGGCGATCGCATCGCCATCATGCTGGCCGGCGAAATTGTCCAAATCGGCGCGCCCCAAGCCGTCTATCGCCAGCCGGCCAATCGCAACATCGCCCGCTTCCTCGGCTTCTCCAACATCCTGCCCGCCAGCCATCATCCACATCAACCCGGCCAATTGCACACCGCAATAGGCGACATCTCGCACGAGCAGATCGCCGGCGCAGAGTCCCTCGACCGGCTGCTCCTCCTCATCCGGCCGGAGAGCGCACGCCTTGACGCCTCCCGTCCGCCGGACGCGCGCCATCCCTACCTCCGCGACTATCGCGCGGCGGATCACCCCTGTTTGAGCCTGACGGGTTTTGTAGCAGGGTGTTCGTTTCGAGGCAGCGATTACCGCATAGCCATACGTGTTCCCGCGCCGCAGGCAGACGTAATCCTGACGTTCGATCTGCCCGCCTACCAGTCATCAGGCGATCCGGGCGCGCTGCATCCGGTAGAGTTGCCGGCGACGGGCGAACCCTTGCGCCTGACGCTCTACCCGGACCTCATCACCGTGCTGGCGGATGAGACTGCGCCGGATGGCGAAACATCCCTCTAGACGGGCAAATCACGGCGCGGGCATCAACAACGTCTCGTTGCTCGTATTGGCCGCCGCCCACGCCTCGGTCCCATCGACAAGTTGCACCAGCCACCACACGATTGTATCTGAGGTGCCCCTCGTCAACGCCGGTCCGCCGATGACGATGGCTTCATCGCCGTCCATCATATAGCCGATCGGGTTGCCGGCGTCTGCGCCCGGTTCGCTGCGTAGCGTCAAACGCAGGCCGGGCACGATCGCCACGCGCATGCCCACGCCGATCTGCGGATTGGCGTTGCGGCTGGGCGGCAGATCCGCGTCGGACGGTGCGCCGGTTTCCGGCGCTGGCTGCGTCAAGCCAATCGCCATCTGTAGCGCGACGGTCGGCACAATCGCACCTGCGGTCGGCTGTTCAGCCGGTTCAGCATCACGGTTCCCATTCATCGACCACACGGCCACGCTCAGCGCCAGCGCCACCGCGATCACGCCCAATCCCATAGTCAAGGAAATTCGCGGCCGCCGCGACTGCTTCATCGGCCGGATGCGCTCGGCGGGCAGACGCACATCCATTGCGTCCCGCATCTGGCTAATCTGCATAATGCGCAGCGGGAGCGGCTCCGGGCTAGCAAAGCTCTCCTGCAAAACCGCTCGACATTGCTTCACCGCCCCTTCGTGTATATGGCTCGGCAGCTCGTCATAGAGGTGCAGTTCCGCCCGCACCGGCTGCCCCTGGCTGTCCATAAACACCAGCAGCCCGGCTACGGGCCATGCGTTGGCATCCGTGATGTTGAAGTAGCGCGCGGGTATTGCCTGCGAACCTTCCGGAAGCGACCCGGACAAGTCGCCACGGGGCGAATCGCCCGCAAGACCGCGCATTTTCACTCTCCCCCGCCCGCCGGCGCCGCTACGGTCACAACACCGCCGACCTGAGCATGCTGGCTATCGTACATCAGAATGCGCAGGTTGAACTCAGCCGCCATATCCGGTCGCAGATTGCCCCGCCAGCGCACGCTATCCCCCGCCTTGAAGTATGGGTATTCGTTCGCCTGCAGACCCGACAACTCTGCACCCAGTTCTTTCTCTCCTGCATAGCTGAGCGTAGTACCGGGGATCGTCTCTCCCACAGCAACCCGCGCGGTAAAGGGAAACTTCACTCCCTGCCCAACCAATGCTAGGTCGGTCTTCTGCGGCGCAATGCCGGAGATCTTGAGTTGGTGAACCCCGGCCGCTCGCACCTGGGCTTCTCCCACATGATAGATGCGCAGACGAGCGTTGTATTCTACGTTCTGCATGCCGGGCCACCCGCCGTCGAAGTCGAGCGAGTCGCCCACCGTACGCACGCTGTGCATGCCCAGAATCTCAAACTCGGCGCCGTTGGGGCCAGTGCGCGCCAGGTACAGGTTAGTCCCCGGCACGTAGTTGCCCGCCATCACCCTACGCTCGACCGGACCGCGCAGGACGATGCCGCCCGGCAGGGACTCGACGAGCGGCAGCGAATCGACGCCCGGCAGATTGGCAAGCCCGCTCAAGTCCGGCAGTCCCAAGTCGTTCCACATGCTCGTCAGATCGCTCAGATCAGCCGGCAGCCGTAAACCGCCCCCTCCCCCATTTCCGGCATCTCTTCCAGGCAGCGGAACCGGTACACTGCAGCCGGCCAACAGAACAACCGCCATCAACAACATCGCAGCAATGCGGACGCCCTTCATATCCGCCACCCATCCTTTCTCCGCGCGCTAATACGCGCCTATCTCTCGCAGTCGCTCATCGGAGATCCCGAAATGGTGGGCAACCTCGTGCAGGACAGTCCGCCGCACCTGCTCCCGCACGGCGGCTTCGTCGTCCGGCGCGCACATGCGCAGGATCGGGCCGCGGAAGATCGTGATCTTGTCCGGCGGGACCAAACCATAATGCTGGCTTCGTTCCGTAAGCGGGATCCCCTCATACAAGCCCAGTAACGTATGCCCGGCGCGCGTATTCGTGCTCAAAAGCTGCGCCCGGCTCGGCCACTCCGCCACTGTTACCGCCAAATTCTCGACTACCTGCCAAAAATCGTCGGGGATCGAAGCCAAGGCCTCGTCGACGAGTTCCTCAAATCGCTCGTTTGATATCATCGCCTCATCCGCACTATATACCGTTCAGCCCCACACTCAGACGCGTACATTCCTACTCGCCAGCATTTTAGCACAGGTGACGCCGCCCATCGATCTGGCCCTGGCCGCGGGGTTTGCGCCACGTTCGAATCAAGCCGTCATCTTGAGCGCAACTCAATGTCCCATAGTCAGGCAAGCCCTTCTCTGCGCTTAGGGTGACCATCGAGCGTCTCCAACCTGTGCTCACCCCTGCCGGCGTCGTTCACCCCATCAGACGCATCGGGCCGTCCGCTCGCTGGCGCATCAGCCGTTCGCCAGATCAAATCGCTTATCTCCCCCTGCGAACCCATGCTATAATGTCCCCCAATCGGAGACAGACATGAACCAACTGCTCAAGCTTGGCCAACAAGTCAACGGCGAAACATCGGGCCTGATCACACGCATCGACGGCTTTCTCGGCGGCGGCGGCCAGGGCGAGGTCTACCGCGCCTCTGTGAACGACCGGCAGGTCGCGGTCAAATGGTTCTTTCCCCACTACCTCAAGCAGGACGCTCGCCTGCGTGAACGCCTCGAACGCGCCGTGCGAACAGGCGCACCCAGCGACCGTTTCCTCTGGCCCCGCGAACTCGCCGCCACGCCCGCCACCCCCGGCTTTGGCTACATCATGGACCTGCGCGAAGAGCGCTTCAAGGGCATGGTCGACCTCGTAACACGCCGCGTCGAGCCATCCTTCCGTGCGCTCGTCACTGCGGCATTCGAGCTAGCTCATGCCTACCTACAGCTTCATGCGCGCGGCTTCTGCTATCGCGACATCTCCTTCGGCAACGTCTTCTTCGATCCGGCCTCCGGCGAGGTGCGCATCTGCGACAACGACAACGTCGACATTGACGGCCAGCCCGGCACGATCGGCGGCACCGCCCGTTTCATGGCTCCTGAATTGGTCACCGGCCTGGCCGCGCCTAGCACACAGACCGATCTCTTTTCGCTTGCCGTATTGCTCTTCTACCTGTTGCTGAACCATCACCCGCTGGAAGGTGAACGCGAAACCGCTATCCGCTGCTTCGACCTGCCGGCCATGACTAAGCTCTACGGCAGCGACCCGGTCTTCATCTTTGACCCCCTCGACGACTCCAACCGCCCGCAGCCCGGCTTTCACGACAACGCGCTGGCATTCTGGCCCATATACCCCCAATTCCTGCGCGATCTGTTCATTCGCGCTTTCACAGTCGGCATTCGCGACAGCCAGCAAGGTCGCGTGCGCGAGAGCGAATGGCGCGCCGCCATGATCCGCCTGCGCGATGCCATTTTCTACTGCCCCCACTGCGGCGCTGAATGCTTCTACGACACGGCCGCGCTGCACGCCGGGCCGGACGGGAGCTTGCGCGGCCAGCCGTGCTGGTCCTGCCGGTCATCGCTGCAGCCGCCGTTGCGTATGCGCATCGCCTACGCGACCGCGACCAACCTCCCGCCCGCGGTCGTCATGCTCAACCACGACACGCAACTCTTTCCCCATCACGTCGACCATAATCGCGCCTACGACTTCAGCCGGCCCATCGCAGAGGTGAGTCGTCACCCAAGCGATCCGCGCATTTGGGGGCTGAAGAACCTGGGATCGGACGCATGGACCGCCATCGCCCCCGCGGGCGAGATTCGCACAGTCGAGCCGGACCGCAGCATAACCTTGGCCGCCGGCGTCCGCATTCAGTTCGGCGCAGGCGAAGGAGAAGTGCGCATTTGATCCGTGCCGTGCGCAGCGCATAATGAAGAACCAGCCCCGGCGCGTCCTCAAAGAACTGATCGAACGGTATGGCGCCGAACTCGCCACGGATCCGCGACGCACCGAAGCTCTGCTCAACGATCTGTGTGGCCAATACCGGCGCGAAATCTTTGTGCTCATCAACGCCCAGCGCGAGAACGTGCCCGCCGAGCTTCTCGCCGCCCCGACATGGATGCCGCGTAGCGCAGTCTGGGAACGTCTCTCCCGCCGGCTGCAAGACAAACTGGCGTTGGCCGAAGACGCATCCGACTGGGCCGTGGAATCATGGGCCGACGCCCTCAACCTGACCGGCTCGCCTGGCGGCGTTCACTCCAGGCTCGTTCGCCGTTCGGCAGGGCGACAATCAGCCCGATATGGTGTAGAATCTGGGACGGAAGAAGCGCCGGCCTCTACGCAACCTGTTGCAGCGGAAGCTCCGGCATCGCGCAGCGGCGCGCGGACAAGGCAGAATCGCCGCGCCGAACCTGCGGTGCAGCCCTATCTATGGATTGCCGGCGCGGTGTTGGTTGCGCTCGTGTTCTGGATCGTCATAGATGGCGCCGGCTCATTGGCCCGTCCAGCCCGTTTGTTGGCAGGCCCGCAGCGGTGGTTCATGGCGGTGCGCAGCGATCCTGCCGACCATGTGCAAGGCGTCTATGCGCTGCCGCGCACTGCCTGGGTCAGTGCCGGCCCCCTCTTCGTGCGCAGCGGACCTTCTACTGCGGATGACTCGTCGGCGATGCTCGAAGCCGGCGCTGTCGTGACGGTTACGGCTTATTCGCGCGATGCGCAGTGGTCACAGATTTCGCAACCTGCCGAGGGTTGGGTCAGCAATCTCTATCTGAACTTCCTGCCGCCGGGCGGAGTTCCGGCGCCGGTGCGCATCAGTGCCGAGGCGATGACCGCCGTCCTCGCGCAGACCCCGGTCCTGGACATGCCGGACGCAGCGGGCGCAGTGGCGGGAACGCTAGAGGCAGGCGCCGGCGTTACAGCTATCGCCGTTACCGTTGACGGGCAATGGCGTCACATCGTTCGCCCGATGCCTGGCTGGGTGGCGTCCGCCAACCTGCAAAGCGCCATCGAATGAAAGCCGGGCTGGTTTGGCTGAATCGTCTATTTCCGACACAATCACAAGGTGAGAATGACTAAACCCGCTTCGTATGAACCAGAGACTTCCCGCGGCGCATCTTCGCATCCGGATTCGCGGGACGCCGCTTCGCTCGCGCGCGACAATAGCGGCCTGCTTTCAACCGGCCAGCCTGTCGAAAGAGCCGTCCTCGTGGGTGTAGAGTGGCTCGCCCATCCCGGTCTGCTCTCGCTCGAAGACTCGCTTGCCGAGCTTGCCATGCTCGCCAAGACCGCAGGCGTCAGCGTTCTCGGCAGCGTGACGCAGCGCGTCGAAACGCCCAATTCCGCCACCTTCATCGGCAGCGGTAAGCTCGAAGAACTGCACATGCTCGTGCTGGAGCTTGGCGCCAACCTTGTCATCTTCGACGAGGAGCTTTCCCCGCGCCAGCAGCGCGAGTTGGAAAAGGCTCTTGGCGAGGAGATCAAGGTGCTAGATCGCACCGCGCTGATCCTAGACATCTTTGCTCGCCACGCCCGCACGCGCGAAGGCGCGGTGCAGGTCGAGTTGGCGCAGTATGAATATCGCCTGCCGCGCCTGACCCGCGCTTGGACCCACCTGGCGCGCCAAGCAGGTGGGCGCGCCGGCGGCGCGGGCGGCGGCGTGGGTGTGCGCGGCCCCGGCGAAACGCAACTCGAAGTCGACCGCCGCGAGATCGGCCGGCGTATCGCTCTCCTCAAGCGCCAGCTTGCCGACATCCAGAAGCAGCGCAGCCAGCACCGTCGCCAACGTCGCGAATCCGCCATCCCCGTCCTCGCCCTGGTCGGCTATACCAACGCCGGCAAAAGCACGCTTCTCAATAGACTGACTAACGCAGGCGTCCGCGCCGAGGACCGACTTTTCGCCACGCTCGACCCAACCACGCGCCGCACCGAATTGCCGAGCGGACACGCCGTCCTTCTTACCGACACGGTAGGCTTCATCCAAAAACTGCCCACCGAGTTGGTCGCCGCCTTCCGCGCCACGCTCGAAGAGGTCACCCAAGCCGACCTGTTGCTTCATGTCGTCGACGCGTCGCACCCCAATGTAGATGAACAGGTAGCCGCCGTCGAAGAAGTGCTCGAAGAACTGGACGCTGGCGACAAGCCCGTCATCACTGCACTGAATAAAATCGACCGTCTCGACCGAGCCGATCCTACCGTCGAAGCGCGCCTTCTCGCCGGCTTGCGCGACTATCCCAATGCCGTCGCCATCAGCGCCAGAAACGGCGCCGGCCTCGACCAACTCCTCCAGCGCATCGACGCCGTACTCTACCGCCAGATGGCGCCGGTCGACGTGCTCATCCCCTATGAACGCGGCGACCTGGTCGCTCTCGCCCATACACACGGCTTCGTCGAAAGCGAAGATCACCTCGCCCAGGGCGTCCATCTGCACGCGCGCCTGCCCTTACAGCTAGCCGGGCGCTACGCCGACTATTATTGGGTTGCGGCCGGTCACGAAACATCTGCGCCGGCAGACGATCCGCCCGAAGGGGCCTAAGTCGCGCATCGCGTTTTGCTTTCTCTGTGATGCGTTGCATAATGCTACGCACTCTAAAAGACGAGCGGCACATCGCGGGGCGCGCTTCCCCTTGTTCCCACTATCGGAGAAACAGGCCCGTGGATGCGGACGGACGCTGCACAACCGGTAATCGAGACGCACAACCCCAGGAGCATGTCACATGAGCACCAATACGCTGACCATCGTCGACAATCGCACCGGCAAAAGCTATGAGATCCCGATCGAACATGACACCATCCCGGCCATCGCATTGCGCCAGATCAGAGTGAACCCCGATGACTTCGGCCTCATGACCTACGATCCGGGCTATACGAACACGGCGTCGTGCAAAAGCTCCATCACCTATATCGATGGAGACAAGGGCATCCTGCTCTATCGCGGCTATCCAATCGAACAGCTCGCCGAACAGAGCAATTTCCTCGAAGTGGCCTACCTGTTGATCTACGGCGAACTGCCCTCCAAGGAAGTGGGCGCCAAATGGGAGTACGATGTACTCCACCACACGTTCATTCACGAAAACCTGGCGCGCATGCTCGAAGCGTTTCGCTACAACGCCCACCCAATGAGCATGCTCATCGGCGCCCTATCAATTATGTCAACCTTCTATGCCGAACTCAAAGACCTAAAGAACCCGAAGGTCCAAAACAAGCAGATTCTGCGCATCTTGGGCAAGTTGCCTACGGTTGCGGCCTTCGCCTATCGCCACCGCATCGGCCGTCCCTACAACTACCCCAACAGCACCCTGAGCTACGCCGCAAACTTGCTCTACATGCTGGACTACATGCACCAGTCGGACTATGAGGTCAATCCCGTCCTGGCAAAGGCGCTGGATGTCCTATTCATTTTGCACGCCGACCACGAGCAGAACTGCTCTACTGCGGTTATGCGCAACATCGGCTCTTCGCTCGCAGACCCGTACAGCGCCATGTCCGGCGCGGCTGCCGCGCTCTTTGGGCCGCTGCACGGCGGCGCCAACGAAGCCGTGCTCAACATGCTCAAGGAAATCGGCGACGTCAAGAACGTGCCTTCGTATGTCGAGCGCGTGAAGAAGGGCGAATTCCGGCTAATGGGTTTCGGCCACCGCGTATACAAGAACTATGACCCGCGGGCGCGCATCATCAAAAAGATCGCAGACGACGTATTCGAGATTACCGGATCGAACCCGCTGCTCGACATCGCGCTGGCGCTAGAAGAAGTCGCCCTAAAAGACGAATATTTCGTCGAGCGCAAGCTCTATCCGAACGTGGACTTCTACAGCGGCATCATCTACCAAGCGATGGGTTTCCCGGTCGATATGTTCACGGTCCTCTTTGCCCTAGGACGTGCGCCCGGCTGGCTGGCGCAATGGCGCGAGCTAATTATGGACCCGGAACAGCGCATCGCCCGCCCGCGCCAGATCTATCTCGGCTCCGCCGAACGGGATTATGTTCCGCTCGATCTGCGGTAGGGGCGCTGCGGTAAAATGTCGGCGGCGTCTGCGGGGAACTGGGCGGACGCCGCCTCTTCTTTCTAGCTACATCTCAACTGACATCGCCATGCCCGCGCCAGAAGCGCTGCACCTGGCTCATCAATTCAGGATGCCCGGCTAGCTCCGGGTCCTGTGCGAAGAGCGACTGCGCCGCCTCGCGCGCCACAACCAGCGTCTGCACATCGCCCAAGTGCGCCACGCGAAAATCGGGCAAGCCGCTCTGCCGCGTGCCGAGGAAATCGCCGGGGCCGCGCAACTCAAGGTCCTTCTCCGCCAGCACAAAGCCGTTATTCGTCTCTTCCAACACACGCAGTCGCGCCTCGGCGTCGCCCCCCTCTGCACCGCTAATCAAAGCGCAATAACTGTCGTGCTCGCCCCGGCCTACGCGGCCGCGCAACTGGTGCAGTTGCGCCAAGCCAAAGCGTTCGGCATCCTCCACAATCATCACAGTCGCGTTGGGCACGTCGATCCCCACCTCGATCACCGTCGTGCTCACAAGAATGTCGAACTCGCCTGCGGCGAAGCGTGACATCACCTCGTCCTTATCCTGCCCGCTCATCCGGCCGTGCAGCAGTCCTAGCCGCAAGTCAGGATAGATCTCCGCCTGTAAGCGCTCGAACTCCGCCACAGCCGCGCCTGCGTCCAGCTTCTCGCTCTCCTCCACCAGGGGATAGACGATATATCCTTGCCGGCCCTCCGCCGCCTGCCGCCGCATGAAGCTGTGCAACCGCTCACGCTCCGCAGGGCGGAACCGCTTCGTCCGCACCGGTTGGCGGCCAGGCGGCATCTCATCGATCACACTGACATCCAGTTCACCGTAGACAGTCAGCGCAAGGCTGCGCGGGATAGGCGTCGCGCTCATGACGAGCAGGTGTGGCTGCCCGCCCTTGTTGCGCAGCGCGCCCCGCTGCTCCACGCCGAAGCGATGCTGCTCGTCCACCACGACAAAACCCAGGTTCGCAAAATCTACCGTCTCCTGGATCAGCGCGGTCGTCCCCACAACCACGTCGATCGCGCCGCTGCGCAACCCCTCCATGATGGCCTCTCGTTCGCGGCCTGTCACGCGACCGGTCAACAATTCTACGACAATAGCGGAACCGTCCGGTTTAGCCGGCTCCCCCAATAGCCTGCCGATGCTGCGGAAGTGCTGCTCTGCCAGGATTTGCGTCGGCGCCAGCAAGGCCGATTGCGCACCGTTCGCCGCCGCGACATACATGGCTGCCGCTGCAACCGCCGTCTTGCCGCTGCCGACGTCGCCCTGAACGAGCCGGGTCATCGGAACGGTGCGCCGCATATCACCCAGCACTTCGCCCAGCACTCGCTCCTGCGCCCCGGTCAACGCGAACGGCAGTGCGCGCGTAAACCGATCCGTCAGCGCCGCATCGCTCTCGATGGCCATAGCCGCCGCTTCGTGCAGGTCGCGGCGACGCTGCATCACGCCCAACTGCACGTAAAAGAACTCCTCGAAAGCCAGCCGGCGCAACGCGCTCGCCAGCGTCTCCTGGCTCTCCGGGAAATGCGCCTGGTGCAGCGCCTCTGCCAGATCGGGCAGTTGGTAGCCGGCTCGAATCTCCTCCGGCAACGGGTCCGTCAGCAGCGATGCATAGGCGTCCAGCGCCAACCGCGTCAACCCCCGCAGCCGCTTGTTTGTAAGTCCCTCGGTCAATCGATAGACCGGCGCGATGCGTCCCGTAGCGACCATCTCCTCGTCCAAGTCCTCGAACTCCGGGCTTTCGAGAGTCTTGTGTCCCATGAACAGGCCAACTTTGCCGCTGAAACGCATCGTTTCGCCCACCCTCAACCGGCTCTGCACATACTTATTCCACCACGTAGCGCGCAGCGTACCGGTGCTGTCTCCCAAAATGCCCTGCACCATCGTTCGTTTCATGCTCACCTTACGCTCACGGATCTCCCATAGATTGGCGATGACCGTCGCCTGTTCACCGGGCGCCAGTTGGGCGATGGTGCGCAGCGTGCTGAAATCCTCATATCGGGTGGGCAAATGCCATAGCAGATCCTCGACGCACGCAATGCCCAGGCGGGCAAGCTGCTCCGCCGTCGCCTTCCCCACGCCCGGCAGGATCTCCGGAGACGCTCGTAAACTGTCCGCGTTGGCTGAGGCGCGAGCATGTCGACGGAGCGCGCGCTCCTCAGCCACAAAAGTGGGTTCCGGCGGCGGCACGTCGATCTCGGCGATTGCCGGGGTGAGTATAGGCTCACCCGCGGACTCCTCCTCATCAGCCGGCATGCGCTCAGATTCAGTCTCATCCAAGATCATCTGCGCTGGGCCAGCGTCCCCTTCCAGACAACGCAGGATAGCAGCCGCGATCTCCGGACGCGAATCCTGGTCGGCCGCATCATATGCCGCCATCAGCCGCACCGCCCAGTCGATCAGGTCAGGCGCGCTTGCCTCACTCGCGGCGTCGGCTTGCCAGCGTTCGGCCATAGCCTGCAACCCGCCGAACACGGCGCGGTTACGCCAACCCTGCTTCTCTTCCAGCTCCAATACGCGTCGTAAGCGCTGCAATGCCGTAGTGGTCACGGGTTAATAGCTTCCTTCGTACACAATCACGCCGATCATGTTCGGTCCGCAATAAGCCGCCAGGCTGGGCGGATAGGTCAAGGTGCGGACCTGCACCTCCGGCGCGATCTCGGCGAGGCGCTCGATCAGTTCGCCCTGCTGCTGCTGATAGGCGTGCTGCATCACCCCAACTCGCTCCACCTGGGCGAACTCGGCCACAAACTCGACCAGCTTCTCCACCGCTTCTTCGCGCGTCTGCACCTTTTCCAAGGGCGAAAGCCGGCCGTCTTCCATCATCAACATCGCTTTGATGCCGAGCATAGCCCCCAGCAGGCTCTGCGACGGCCCCAGGCCCGCGCTGCGCTCAAGGTAGTTGAGACTTTCCGAAAACACCGCCAGATATAGATGCGGCACCGAGCTATTGGTCAGGCGAGCGATCTCGTTGACGTTCGCTCCGGCCTCTGCCGCAGCCGCAGCCTGCTCGACGAGCAGCCCGAGACCATAGGAGGTCGATAGGCTGTCGATCACGCGGATCGAGTAGCGCCCCTTCAGCATCTCGGCCGCGCGGCGGGCCTGGCTCCACATCGGGCTGAGTTCGCTGCTCATGTGGATCGACACGATCTGTTCAGATTCGCGACCCAGCCGGCGATAGCATTCCAGAATTGTGTTGACATCCGCCGCATCCACTTCGGGCAAGCGTGTAGATCCGCTCGCCGCTGCGCTTTGTTGCGCCGCGAAGAGATCTGCGGCCGTAAAGCTGGGATCTTCCTCGAATAACGACGAGCCGATCTTGATGCGATGCGCAATCGTCTCGATCTGGTACTTCTCAAGAACATCAGGGGGCAGATAAGCGTTGCTGTCCGTGACGATGCGTACTTTACTCATCAGTTTCCCGACCAGTCTATGGTGCTTTGCTCGCGACTATCACGTTTCAGGATACCTGTCGCGTCGTCATTCAGCCAAATTTCTCCGGAGATTTTCAGGCGCGGCCTAACAATCATCCCGCGTGCCGCAGCGCCGCATAATGTTTTGTCGTTCTTGCCCAACGCTGATTTTTGCGCTGCTAAACCTGTCGTGGTATACTGTCTTAGTTGTGACTCGACTAAAATGTGTGTAGACGCCGCCGGCGTCTGCCAACATTTACGGATACCGGGAGGATGCTCCAATGGCAAAGTGTCAACGCTGCGGTCGCGGCCCCATGTTTGGGAACAATCGCCCGTGGTCCAAAAAGGCGACCCGGCGAACGTGGAATATTAACGTTCAGAAGGTGAAGATCATGCAGGACGGCAAACCCGTCTCCATGCGTCTTTGCACCTCCTGCATTCGCACCCTGGAAAAAGCCTAATCGCGCAAGGCTCTGCCGCGACGTTACAGGGCATTGCCATAGCAATGTGAATGCCGTGCGCCATTTCCATCAGGAGATGGCGCGTTTGTTTTGCCCGCTCTCTATGCAACCGGTCAAGCCGCCAGCGCACGGCGCAGTTGGC
>Ga0334890_1004363_pt1 | contig 13049 bp, 11 predicted proteins | sample GraSluR1_MG_3_FD_207220 | JGI IMG/M metagenome (GOLD analysis project Ga0334890, IMG submission 207220) | Sludge microbial communities from methane-producing bioreactor in Wageningen University, Netherlands - Granular Sludge_31_08-R1 | ecosystem: Engineered > Bioreactor > Anaerobic >... | reverse complement strand
ACGACTTCGGCGGCCTGCTGAATTGCTTCAGCGGCGCCGGCCAGACCCCGCCGCCGGAGTGCTTCCGCCCCGCCCCCGAGGGCGTCCCGCCAGGTTCCGGCTCCTTCGCGCTGCACGGCGGCATGGTGGACGTGCTGACCACCGGCCGGTCGGGCCCGGAGGCCGCGTTGTCGCTCCAATACTCCCGCGCGCGCTACTTCGACCTCAAGCACGGCCGCTTCCTCCAGCGCGACCCAAAGGGCTACATCGACGGCGGCAACCTCTACGAAGCCTTCGGCAGCAACCCGACACGCTTCACCGACCCGATGGGGACGGACACTACACACTTGGTATCTGATGATCCCCTGTGGGGCAACGGGGCAACCATTCGGTACCAGTCTCATGGATGGGTCTTCATTCACGAGGATTTCGAGCTTGGTCAGTACTACTACCACCGAGGCGCCCGGTTTATCGTCACGGGCAACCGGTACAGCGAGACTCGATATGCGGTGCCATTCGAGGCGGTCGAACAGTGGCGTAAGAATGTGAACCGTGACGAAGGATTGTGGGATCTGTTTGTGAAGAGTGCGGCAGTCGCGAGTTACGACCGGGTTCGCAACGAGTGGTCCAAGTACAAACCCCCGCCATTCGCGGGATTGTTCGAGGAGTACAACGCGTCCGTGGCTGCCAGACTGGAATTCCTATCGAATCCGATCGCCCTGGGCGTCTGCACCATCCCCGGCGGACGCGCTATCGCTTGGGGACTCAGCGGAAGCGATCTCGTGTCGGGCGAGACGGCAACCGGCCTGGGTCGATTCGGAAAAGGGACAGCGGGTTTCATGGAACTGGGTGTTGCGGGTTACACGGGATACAGACTCAGCGGCGGCAGGCCCCTTTTCACAAGGGCGCAGAAGGGCAACCTCTCGCTGGGGTCTTCGGCAGCCGAACGCGGACTCACCACCCCGCCAGCCCCGTCCACCCGCGCCGGCGCCGGGCGAATCGACGCCCTTGGTGGACTCGATACCGCTGCGCGGATAGAATCAGCGGCCGCAGTTGGGGGAGCGACGAACGCGACGACTGGGCAGGTGGTGGGTCGCTTCACGCGAACCAACACGCCGTGGAACAGGCAAGTTTGGCAGCGTGCCGACATAGACTGGGCACTCCGTCGCCCGGATGGCCTAACGAACCTCGAGGCCGCTCAGCGAGGCCTTTCGCCCGTGCGACAGATGGGAAGTGGATTCGAGAAGGTGAACCTGCATCATCTGAACCAGGATCCAGCGGGTTCACTTGTCGAGGTCTTCGAATCGACCCACAGAGCTTTGCCGCACAACGCACCCCCGCCCAGTTGGCGCGTGACAGACCCTGATGCGGCCGCTGCTTTCCGTAGGGAAGTACCCGCCTACTGGCGTTGGCGTGCAGGCCAAGTGGGAGGGAACTGATCATGTCTGCTTGGACTGCGACAATCGAGAAGTTGCGCGAGGGCGGGCTATATTGCGAAGCCTGGGGAATTCGTGGCGAGAGGGCAGCGGCTGATCTTGAGAACGCCCTAAGCGTCAAACTTCCGAGCGCTGTCGCGACCTTTGTGGAGGAACTTGGCAATCTCAGAATCGATCCATTCGATGTCTGCATCGCTGGGGATTCCGCGGGAACGATTGGCGCTGTCGCAGCAACCAAATCGCTGCAAGAAACCTCAGGCGAACCCCTTCCTTTAGATTGCATGCAGATCATGGAGCACGCTGGGGAGGTGTACATCTTGAGAGCGGCGACGGGGGCGGTTGCCGCATATGAAGCACTTCGCGTGGTTCAGGGCCATGAAACACTAGAATGGGCGTGCTTCAAGGACTTTTTGGATTGGGTTGTTGTGGAAGCCCAGCGTTTCCAATACGCAGGCGATCTCGGCCTCTGAGTCTGTCCCCACCGGGCGGTGTGGCCTTGATGGGGTCTCGCCGCCCGGTTCTTTTTTGCGCCGTATGCGCCCACCAGGACCGACGGGGCATCTGAGGGGTGGCGGCGGGGTCGGGGTGCGTCGTGCATGACTTTACGCGCGACGGCTTCGTCGACCTCGCGGACGCGGCGGCGTTTCAGCGGTACTTCAGCGGGGAGGGGAATCCGGCGTCGATCGCGTGCCGGCGGGCCGGTTCGTACGCCCACGACGCCGACGGCGACCGCGACGTAGATATAGACGACTACCTCAGTTACGAGTCGTGCCTGACCACGCCGCCGGGTCCCGGCGCGCCGGGAGCCGCGGTATGCCTGGCGATTCACGATTTCGACGGGGCCGGCCGCTCCGACGGCGACGTGGACCTGGACGACTTCGGCGGGCTGCTGATTTGCTTCCGCGGCGCCGGCCAGACCCCGCCGCCGGAGTGCTTCCGCCCCGCCCCGGCCGGCGTGCCCCCGGGTTCGGGTTCCTTCGCCCTGCACGGCGGCATGGTGGACGTGCTGACCAGTGGCCGGTCGGGCCCGGACGGCGCGTTGTCGCTCCAATACTCCCGCGCGAGGTATTTCGACCTCAAGCACGGCCGCTTCCTCCAACGCGACCCCAAAGGCTACATCGACGGCGGGAACCTCTACGAAGCCTTCGGAAGCAACCCGGCGCGGTTCCGCGACCCGATGGGGACGCAGTACGAAGATGATGGCTTGCTGGCGGCAATCCGTAGGTACCTGACCGGTGACGGCTGGATGGAGCAGGTCAGCGACCGAATGGGGATCACCGCAGATCCGAATCCGATGCGCCAGTTGGTCTATGAGCAGGTGGATCAGCGATTGATCTATCCGCTCGCCGAGACGGCCAACAGGGCGGAGCCTGTCGTCACGCGAGTCGCCGGCGGGATGCGTGCGGCGGAAGGCGGGGCCGAGTTCACGGTCGGCGTGATCATCATCGTGAAAACGGGCGGGGTTGCCGGTGTAGCGGGGGGCGGAGCTCTCTCGCTGCACGGGGTCGATTCGTTCCAGGCGGGTACACGGCAAATGATCTGGGGCGAGGTGACACCGACCGAGACGTACTCACTGTTCGCGGACGCCGGCTATCCTACCCTCGCCTTTGCTGTGGATACGGCCCCCTCCGTTGTGGCCGCCGTCGGCATACCAGCGCTGGCGCTGGAACGCGCTTCCGCGGCGCCCGCGCTGACGGTCTCCCATGTAGCGGGGCAATCTGCCCGGCCAGTGTCCGTGAGCTCGAGAGTGCTCGCGGCAGTCGAACGTGGCTATCAGCGCGTGGTGGTGGTCGTGTTTGACGCGGAGCCGGGCGACGTTATTCTGGGAAGCGGCCTGTCGCCGGGAAGAATCTCGGCCACGCGGAGGGAAGAGCAACTGCTGTTCTCGTTCATGAAGCCCGCGCAGCAAACGTCTGGCAGCGGGAACATTGTCGTGTCGAGGGGCGGCCATGTTCTTGATCTTGCAGGCACCACATGGCGGCAAGCCGCGTTCGAGGATGGGGGCTTGGTGTACTTGCTCCGTGACGCAAATACGGAGCAGATACTTAAGGTTGGGCAAACAACTCCACAAACTTTCACCGGTCGGTTCAAGGCATATGTCTCGGCCAGCCAGAAGACAGGAAGGGTCCTGGAAGTGGAGGTGTTTGAGGTGCCAGCGGAGATGCGGGGGCTTATTGAAGGGCAGTTTCGCCAGCATTTGGGAGCGACGCCTGGAGGCCTGCCGTGGGACAACACGGGCGGACGTCTAGGCCGTACGGGTCAAGGGATACCCCCCGGACCCGTGTCCACGGAATGGCATGTCAGATAGTCAACGGGAACGTGCAACGTGCAAGCGAAACAATACGCGATCAAACACTCGTCTGTGTATTTTGCCGCGGGCCGGAACCCATCGATCGGTCTTCAGGTTCTCCTCGGGAGACAAGGACGCGACATCCTGTGCGTCTTCTTTGACGATTCAGGAGAGTACTTGCGTTATGAAACAAGGGCAATGCCCGCTGGGTCTTCTAAGGAGGCTACTGCCGCTTTGATGCGAGCATGGATGCGCGAACTCGGTGTAGCTCCGAGCACGATACATGTTCGGGAGTTCTGCATCAAAGAGCAAACGATAGGGATTCGTGATGCACCGGAGTACCTCCAGAATCTTGGGAACGACCCATCTTCAGAGTCGTCTGAAGAAGTGGAATTGACAGAGGAGTATGTTGCCTGTTGGAAAGCGCAGGGGAGATTCGTTCTGGTTTGGGATGAGGAATACGAGATGACCGCCGACGGCGACGTGGATTCAACTTGATCGCGAAAATGAGATGACCGCGAGAGACCCGTACAAGCCATTCGGTGACTTCCTCAGGGCCTTTCCGAAGGAGGATCGGAGTTGGCAGCCTATTGACGCGGCCTATCTGGAGGCGCAGGTTCAGGACGCGTTTGCGGTCACGGTGCCTTCAGCTCTGGTGGAGTTCTGGGAAAGAGTCGGGGCAGGCTACTTTGCTGATCGCGAACTGTATGTATTTGGGGATGGCAAGGTCCCCATGGACCGCGATTGTCTGGTCGAGTGGAACCGGAAGGACCTCTGGCTTGAGATCTACCCACGTCCCAACCAAGGGGGTCCGGTGTTTTTCGCCGAGACGTGCTTTGGTGACCAGATTGGGTTCCGATGGGAGGGAGAACAGTGTCGTGCAGTCCTTTACGCGCCTGAGACCTTCGAAGCGTTCGTCTTGGCAGACAGCCCTCGAAGTTTGTTCGCATCAGTGCTCGACGAAAGATATGCATGCACAGACCCGGATCGCCTGAGACGCGTAGCCGCGCGTCTTGGTCCATTGCCGGAAGGAATGCACTACGTCCCAATTGTCTCTCCACTGGTCGGCGGGTCAGATAACGCGGACAACTTCACGGTCGAAACTCCGAACGCTCACATGCGTACTGCTTTGGCGTTGTACAAGTCCCTTCATGGGTAGCATGGAGAAGATGACCGAGTGACCCACCGGCCTGCGGGCGGGCGAGACCTCGTACTACCTGCTCGGCGGGAACTTCTCTGTCGTCGGCGTGGGCAACGCGGACGGCAGCGAGGTCGCCCGGCTGGAATACTCGCCGGCCGGCGACCCCGTGGGGCCGGGGGGCGGGCCTTTTGACCGGCCACGGATGGTCGTGTTAGGATGGGTAGGCTCATGCGGGCCGGCGGGGCGAGACGATAGTGGTCAAGAGCGGGCCGGGCGGCGGTCCGCCCCGGCCGCGCACAACCTTGGGAATGGACGAATGATACGAACACTGACCGTCGCTGCCGTTGTTCTGGCGGGGGCGCTGTGCGCCTCGTGCAACCCGCAGCTTCTGGAGAACCCTCGTCCGCCCTCCGTGGACGCCGGTTCGGACCGCTGCGTGGGACAGGGGGATATGGTGACGCTGCGGGCAGTCGGGTCGGGTGGGGGGGTTCTGGCCTACCGCTGGTCGCTGTCGAGCAAGCCGGAGGCCGCGGGGGACGTGGACGTTCAGAACGCAGACCAGCGGGTGGCGACGGCCGGCCCGCTGGATGTGCAAGGACAGTACAAGTTTCGGGTGGTGGCCACAGACCCCCACCTGCGGAGTCGCCAGTCCTTCGTGACGGTGACGGTGGGAGCGCCGGGGGCATCGGGTGACTTCTGCGTCGCTGCCGACGGCCCGCAGAACCTCAACGTCGGAGACCAGGGCACGTTCACCGCGACGGCCTCCCGGACCGGGGAGCTTGAGTACGCGTGGTCGGCCCTGCAGAAGGATGAAGACGGTGAAGAAACCCCGGCTGAAAGCGTGACACTGGGCGCGCCGGATGCTTCCGAAACGACCGCGACATTCCCGGATGCGGGCACGTTTGTTCTGCGCGTGGACGTGACAGATCCCCAGACCGGCGAGGTCGGCACCGGCCGGACCGAAGTGATCGTGTCGGAACTGGAAGACCTGACCGTGTCCATCGACGGACCCGGCACGGCGGTGCTGGATCAACCGTTCAATCTGACGGCCGTGGTCGCGAACGGCGTTGGGGCGATCACGTATGTCTGGTCGATCGTGACGGGCGAAGCCGACCTCGACGGCAGCGATCAGGCCACGGTCACCGTCACACCGTCGGCGGGCGGGACCCTGCAACTGCGCGTGCAGGCGACGGACACGGCCAACGACCGAACGGCCCAGGCCACGCGTGCGGTGACCGTGGAGATTCCCACGACCGTTGACGTCACCGGTACGGCCTCGTCGCCCGTGCTCCGAGTGGGCGAGGAGGTGACGCTGACCGCGTCGTTCGACGGCGAGTTTGACTCGGTGACGTATGACTGGCAGATGGTGGACGGGCCGGGTACCATTGCGGATCCCACTGCGGCGGAGACGACCCTCACCGCTACGGCCGCCGGCACCATTCACATCGTGCTGACTGTGCGGACTGAGGACGAGCACGGCCCGCGCGTGGGCACGGCGGATGTGTTCGTGGCCTCGTATGAGGCCCCGGAAGGCACGCGCCCGCGAGTCGTGATCGACGTGGAGGAGTTCGGCGAGATCACGCTGGCGCTGGAGGTGGAGGCGGCGCCGAAGACGGTGGCCAACTTCCTGCGCTACGTCGACGGGGGCTTCTATGAAGGCGTGCTGTTCCACCGCGTGGTGGACGGCTTCGTGATCCAGGGCGGCGGGTTCATACCGGACCCGGACGACCCGGACGAGATCATCGAGATCGACGCCGAGCTGATTCGCGACCCGGTGGAAAGCGAGGCGCCGAACGGGCTCAGCAACATCCGGACCACCATGGCGATGGCCCTGCGCGGACAAGACGCCAACTCGGGCACCACGCAGTTCTTCATCAATCTGGACGACAACTCGAACCTGGACGAGGGCCCGCCCCCGTTCACGGTTTTCGCGGAAGTGGTGGACGGCATGAACGTGGTGGACGATATTGCCGACGTGGAGACGGACACCCGCAGCGGGTTGGAGAACGTTCCCGTGGAGAACGTGGTGATCGGCGAAATCCGCCGCGTTCCGGGCAGCGAGATCGCGCCGGAGTAGACATCGCCCGACACCGAGATGTCAGGCCGCAGGCCCGGTCGCCGCGGCAACGCGCAGGGGAAGAGCCAGGAGACGATTCATGTACGAAGACCCGCGCAGCACATTCGAAGACCTATCGGCCCGGATCGTCGCGCTCCGGGACTCTCTTTGACCTCTTCGCCAAGAAGAAGGAACTGAGCAAACTGGAACTGCGCATGGGCCGGCCGGGCTTTTGGGACGACCCGGAGTCCGCGCGACAGGTCGTGGGCCGGCTGCGCAGCCTCAAGGCCATCGTGGAGCCGCTGCAGGCCCTGCTCGACCGCAGCGGCGATGCGGCCACCGCCCTGGAACTGCTGGACGAAGAGGAAGACGCCGCCACCCGCGACGAGTTGAACAAGACGCTCCAGCGGCTGGAATCCGGCGTGGACCAGGCGGAACTGCTCGCCCTGCTCTCCGGCCCGAACGACGCTCGCGACTGCTACTTCTCCATCCAGGCCGGCACCGGCGGCGCCGACGCCCAGGACTGGGCGGAGATGATGATGCGCATGTACCTGCGCTACTTCGAGCGAAACGACTTTTCCGCGGAGCAACTGGCCCTGAAAGACGGGGAGGAGGCAGGCATCCAGTCCGTGGACTTCCTGGTGCGCGGCCCCTACGCATACGGGCTGCTCTCGTGTGAGATGGGGGTGCATCGCATGGAGCGGATCAGCCCGTTCAACGCGCAGGGCAAGCGCCAGACCAGCTTCGCGGCCGTCAACGTGGAGCCGGAGGTGGACGACATTCTCATCGAGATCGACTGGGACAAGGACGTGCGGGAAGACACGTACCGCGCCGGCGGCAAGGGCGGTCAGCACGTGAACAAAACGTCGTCCGCCGTTCGGCTGACCCATCTGGCCACCGGCGTCGTGGCCCAGTGCCAGAACGAGCGCTCGCAGCACAAGAACCGGGCCAGCGCCCGCAAGATGCTCGCCTCGCGCCTGTACCAGATCGAAGAGGCCAAGCGGAACGCGGAGCTGGCCAAGGCGTACAGCGAGAAGGGTCAGATCGGCTGGGGCTACCGCATCCGCACGTACACCCTGCAGCCGTACCAACTGGTCAAGGACGAGCGGACGGGGCACAAGAACTCGGACGTGCAGGGCGTGCTGGACGGCGACCTGCAGGGCTTCATCGACGCCGAGTTGCGCCGCCGCCTCGCCCGGCGAAGCCAGGACAAGCCCGCGGCGTCCGCAACCGCGAACCGCGGCAAGGACGCGTCCGGCTAGGCGCCCGGTGGAATCGTCGGGGCGGATTCGGGTAGGATGGAAGCCGCGCGCGGCGCCGGTCCGACGCGTCGCGCCGCGCCGCTGCGAATCGGACGGTTTCGGCCATCGCGCCCCCAGGGGCGCGACGTCAACGGACGCCCCCGTTTGGAGGAAACAGGACCGCATGTCTCCGAAAACCCAGATGCTCGAGCAGATCTCCGTGTTCCTGGAGAACCGGCCCGGCGTGATCGCCGAAGTGTGCAACGCCCTGATCGACCAGGACATCAACATCGCCGCGCTCACCGTGCTGGACACCTTCGACATCGCCACCATGCGGCTGGTCGTCGACCGCCCGGACGCCGCCAAGGAGGCCCTGCGAACGGCCGGCGCCGCCTACGTGGCCGTGCCCGTGCTCGGCGTCACCATGCCGAACGTGCCGGGCGCCCTGGGCCTCTTCGGCGAGCGGATCGCCAGTGCGGGCGTGAACGTCGAGTACATGTACGCATCGAGCATCCCGGACACGGGCAGCGTCTTTGCGATCGTGCGCGTGCGGGACACGGACATGGAGAAGGTGCTGGAGTTGGACTTCGACTTCCAGCCGTCCACCGCCGAATAGACACCAGAAGCCGGAAGCACAGACTCCGACGGCCAGTGTCCGCACCGTTGGACGAAATGGCGGTGTTACGGTGAGAGTGTGATGCAGCACTGGCACGCTCGCGGCGCAGACCCGTCGTTCATAGGCTTGCAAAAGGCTCCGGACTTCGACGAGTTTATGTCGCAGCACCCCGAATTCGTGGAGCGGATGCGGAACTCGCTGCGACGCAACGAGCCGATCTTCGACTGGCTCTTCGACGAGTACGAGGAGTGGACGTGGTCGCGCGAGCAGGATGCGGAGAACTTGCCGGAGACGCCTCCGCCATGACGGACGAGAACGGAGCCAATGCGCCGTCGCCGGTTCCCGATTCGGCCACCTGCCTCGAATGCGGGTACTCGTTGCGGGGGCTGCCCGAACCCGTCTGGCCGGAGTGATGACCCGGAAGCCCCGAGAGACCGGCTGGAAAGCCGGTCCCACAAGGGAAAGCCGGTCCCACAGAAGATGGAGCCGGTCCCATACGAGCGGACAGGCAATGCGCGAGCGCGCATCGTGCCGTCCCCGCACCCTGACCCCCGCGCCCTCGATCCCTTCCTCCCTTGATCCCCCGCGCCCTCGATCCCTTCCTCCCTTGATCCCTCGCGCCCTCGATCCCTTCCTCCCTTGATCCCTCGCGCCCTCGATCCCTTGGCCCCTTGATCCCTTCAAAACTCATTCTTCGGCCGGCCGGACTGGATGTACTCCTTCCGGGCCGTCGCGTATTCCTCCGGCGTCAACGCCACGTCGACGCGATCCGGGTCGGCGGCAATCTTCACCAGGAACGGAATGCACCAGCCGCAGCCGGTGCCGGCGCCCAGACACTCCGTCATCTGCGACGGGCGTTGCGGGCGCTCACGCCGGGCGTGGTTGGCCAGCTTGCGCAGGGTAACGTGGTAGCAATAGCAGATCTCGTCGTCCGGCTTCATCCAGACAATTGTACGGCAAACGGCCGATAATTCCGCACCGCCGCCACGGCGGCAAAACGGTCGCGGCGACGCAACCCGCCGCGCCTTGCGTTCGTCCGGCCGGCCGGGGATGATGCCTTCATGCTCTGGACAAAATACTTCATTCCGACGGTCAAAGAAGTCCCCGCGGACGCCATCGCGATTTCTCATAAGCTCATGCTGCGGGCGGGTTTAATCCGCCAGGTGGCGGCCGGTGCGTATACGTACCTGCCCCTGGGCTACCGCGTGCTGCAGAACGTCACGAACATCGTCCGGCAGGAGATGAACCGGGCGGGGGCCATCGAGCTTCACATGCCCGCCATGCAGCCGGTGGAATGGTGGGAGGAGACGGGCCGGGTCGAGGCCATGGGCGAGACGCTCATCCACCTGCCCGACAAGATCTTCCGCCGCGGCACCGTGCTGGGCCCGACGCACGAGGAGGTGATTACGGAGATCGCGCGGGCGTATCTCAAGAGCCACAAGCAGCTCCCGATCACCCTCTACCAGATCCAGACCAAGTTCCGCGACGAGGCCCGGCCCAAAAGCGGCGTGCTGCGCACCCGCGAGTTCCTCATGAAGGATGCGTATTCCTTCCACGTGGACAAGGCCAGCCTCGATGAAACGTACCAGGTGATGTACGACACGTACTGCCGCATCTACCAGCGGTGCGGCCTGCCGTACCAGCCGGTCGAGGCCGACTCCGGCCCCATCGGCGGCGACGCGTCGCACGAGTTCATGGTCATCTGCGAGGCCGGCGAGGACTACCTCGTGCGGTCGAACGACGGCTCCGTCTGCGCCAGCCTGGAGCGGGCGGTCGTCGGCCCCGTGGCGGACGCCGGGTGCAACGGCCAGCAGCCGTTGCAGGAAGTGCATACGCCCGGGCTGAGCACCATCGACCAGGTTTCACAGTTTCTGAAGTGCCGGCCGCAGGACATGATCAAAACGCTGGTCTATAACGCGGACGGCTCCAACGTGGTGGCCCTGGTCCGGGGGGACCATGAGGTCAACGAGGCGAAGCTCCGGCGGTACCTGGGCGCCAGGTCGCTGGCACTGGCGACGCCGCGCGAGATCGAGGCGGTGACCGGGGCGCCGGTGGGCTTTGCGGGCCCGGTGGGGCTCAAGGCCCGCATCGTCGCGGACCAGGCCGTCACCGTCATGCACAACGCGGTGACCGGGGCGAACAAGGCCGACTACCACGTGACCGGCGTGAATCCGGACCGCGATTTCGAGATCACGGAGTCGGGCGACATTCGCTATGCCACGTTGGAGGACCATTCGCCCAGCGGGTCCGCGCTGTCGTTCCACAAGTGCATCGAGGTGGGGCATGTCTTCAAGCTCGGTACGAAGTACTCCGCCGCGATGGGGGCGACCTACGCCGACGAAAAGGGCGAGGTCCGGCCACTTATCATGGGCTGCTACGGCATCGGCGTGAACCGCATCATGGCGGCGGCCGTCGAATCGTTCCATGATGAGGCCGGCATCTGCTGGCCCATGGGGATCGCTCCGTTCCGCGTGCTGGTGGTGGCCCTGGACGTGCGCGACGAGCAGGTGATGCAGACGGCCCGCACGATGCACGACCGGCTCGAGAGCGAGGGCGTGGAGACGCTGCTGGACGATCGTGACGCCCGGGCGGGCTTCAAGTTCAAGGACGCCGACCTCATCGGCATTCCCATCCGGATCACGGTCGGGCGCAAGAGCCTGACGGAGGGCGTGGTGGAGTACAAGCGCCGCAACAGCGACGAGGTCCGGCGGATCAGCCCGGACAACGTGATCTCGCTGGTTCTGGACGAAGTCGGCCGCGGGTAGAGACCGGAGACCGGCTGGAAAGCCGGTCCCACAGCAGAGCTTTGTAGGGTCCGCCTCGCGGACCAGGGGCTTTGCGGCCTCCTCGCGGACCAGACGAGCGGCGTCGCCGTTGCTTGATTCCCGGGATTGATTCCGGTAGATGGCTGCACATGGCCGACAGCCCGTACAACTGGCCCGGGACTTCGGAGTATCCTCCCGCCTCGACGTATGCGCAGCCGCCCGGGCCGATTCGCACGTCGGGGATGGCCATTGCCGGGTTTGTGTGCTCGTTGCTGGGCCTCGTCACCTGCTGTGGGTTCATTTTGAGCCTTCTGGGCATCGTGTTTGGCGGTGTGGCGCTCGGGCCGACTCGCCGGGGTGAGCAGGCGGGCGCGGGCCTGGCCATTGCCGCCGTCGTTCTGGGCGTCGTGGGCATCCTGCTCGGCGTGGCCGGCTGGGTGATTGTCGCCACTCTCCCAGAGAATGTTCCGGTACCCGGGGAGCAAATCAGCGAGTCGGACCGCCAGTGGCTTGAGTCCATCGGGGCCGTAGACAAGGACGAAACCGTCCAGTGGTTCTTCTCCAACGGCACGTTCTCGAGGAAGGAGGACGGAGTCGTCTTGACGGACCGTCGGGTCAGCGTGTACCACGGCCCCAAAGTGCAGTCCTGCGAGTGGAGCGGCATCCGGGCCATTGAGTTGGCTGCCGGGAATAGCTGGTATGAAGAGTCCGTCATCCTGATCGAGACGGACGACGACCGAGTGCTGCACATCAGCGTCAATCCGTATAACAACACCGACAGGACCCTGTGTGAGCTGCTGGAGCACGCGGCCACCCGCGCCCGACACGAGGCGGGCAAGCCGGCACCGGCTTCCACCGTGTCACCCGACGCCAAGGTCCCCGCGGAAGCGCAATCCGAATGGTAACGGCTTGCCGACCTGAACGGCTATGCCCGTAATCCGCAGGCCGGGCAGTACCCCGTTCCCTGTGCGATCGCCTTGCACTTGCCTGCGCGGAGTCCGCTAGTCAAACACGACCGTCTTGTTGTTGCTGACCAGAATCTTGTCGGCCACGTGCAAATGGACGGCCCGGGCCAGCACCAGGCGCTCCAGGTCCCGACCGTTGCGGACCATGTCGTCGATCGTGTCTCGATGGCTCGTGGATACGGTGTCCTGAGCGATGATGGGGCCGGCGTCCAGGTCGTCCGTCACGTAGTGGCTGGTCGCCCCGATCATCTTCACGCCGCGGGCGTAGGCGGCCTTGTAGGGCGAGCCGCCGGCGAAGGCGGGCAGAAAGCTGTGATGGATGTTAATGATGCGATTGGGCATCTGGCGTACGAAGTCCGGCGTCAGAATCTGCATGTACCGCGCGAGCACCAGGAAATCGGCCTTCGCGTCGGCCAGCAGGCCGAGCACCTGCTGCTCCTGCCGCGCCTTGTCGCCGGGCCGGACCGGGCAGTACTCGAACGGGACGCGGGCATCGCGGGCCACGTCGGCACAGTCCGGGTGGTTGCCGAGGATCAGCGGCAGCTCCACGTCCAGCTCCC
>Ga0334890_1004360_pt1 | contig 13051 bp, 9 predicted proteins | sample GraSluR1_MG_3_FD_207220 | JGI IMG/M metagenome (GOLD analysis project Ga0334890, IMG submission 207220) | Sludge microbial communities from methane-producing bioreactor in Wageningen University, Netherlands - Granular Sludge_31_08-R1 | ecosystem: Engineered > Bioreactor > Anaerobic > Unclassified... | reverse complement strand
AAAGGGAACACGGTTCCACACCTAAAGTGTTAAGGCTGATCATGCGTCAAAAGTCGCTTTACATCACCGATTTCCTGGAGCGCCGCGCCCAACTGACGCCGGAGCGCCTGGCCATCCGCGACACGATCAGCGGCGCGGACGTCACTTACGCCGCCTGGCACGCACAGGCCAACCGCACGGCCAACTACCTGCGCGCGCTGGGCGTGGGGGCGGGCGACCGCGTGGCCGTCTACGCGACCAACTGCCTGGCCTACCTCGACCTGTGGATGGCCTGCGGCACCATCGGCGCTATCCTGCAGACGCTCAACTGGCGGCTGACGCCCACCGAGTTAGACGACCTGATCCGCGACGGCGCACCGGTCGTGCTGGCCTATTCGGGCGCGTTCGCCGAGAACGTCAACCGGTTGCGCGCGCACCTTCCCGGCGTGCGCCATTTCGTCGCGCTGGACGCGCTGGCTGATCCTGCCGACCGTCCCTTCGCCGAGCGCGACGCCCACCCCGCCACCCTGCAAGCCCCGCGCCCCGCCCTGGACTGGGACTCGCCCTGGGTGATCTGCTACACCGGCGGGACGACCGGCCTGCCCAAAGGCGCGATCCTCTCTCATGGCAACATGACCTGGAACAGCATCAACACAGTGGTCAGCTGGGGGCTGGACCAGGACGACGTAGCCATCCTTAACGCGCCGCTCTTTCACACCGGCGGGCTGAACGTCTTCACCCTGCCGCTGATCCACGTCGGCGGGGCGAGCATTCTCTGCGCGGGCTTCGACGTGGATCAGGTCTTCGATCTGGTGCAGTCCGGCATGGTGACGCTCTACTTCGGCGTGCCGACCATGTTCATCCTGATGCAGCAGCACCCGCGCTGGCCGCAGGTAGACTTCAGCCGGCTGAAGCTGGTCATCAACGGCGGCGCGCCGTGCCCCATGCCCGTCTTCGAGCGTTTCTGGGCCAAAGGGGTGGACTTCAAGACGGGCTACGGCCTGACCGAAGCCGGACCGAACACCTTCTGGCTGCCCGCCGCCGACGTGCGCCGCAAACCCGGCGCGGTTGGCTTCCCGCTGATGCACGTGGACGTGCGCGTGGTGCGCCCGGACGGCAGCGAGTGCGCGCCGGACGAGCCGGGCGAGCTGCTCATTCGCGGGCCGCACGTCACGCCCGGTTACTGGAACAACCCCGCCGCCACTGCCGAAGCCATCCGCGACGGCTGGCTGCATACCGGCGACCTGGCCGCCCGTGACGCCGAGGGCTACACCACCATCGTCGGGCGGCTCAAGGACATGATCATCTCCGGCGGGGAGAACGTCTACCCCGCCGAAATCGAGAGCGTGATGTACCGCCACCCGGCGATCAAAGAGGCGGCGCTGATCGGCGTGCCGGACGCCAGGTGGGGCGAGGTTGGGCGGGCGATTGTGGTGGTTGAGCCGGGCACGGCGCTGACCGCTGAGGCGCTGCTCGCCTTCCTGCGCGAGCGCCTGGCGGGCTTCAAGGTGCCCAAGTCGGTGGTCTTCGCCGACGCGCTGCCCAAGACCGGCGCGGGCAAGATCGACAAAAAGGCGCTGGCCGAGCAGTACGGTAGGTAGTTGAAGGTAATTGAGAGTTTTTTGCAGGTTCCATGCTCTCTAATCTCGAAGTGATTTCAGGCAGATGGCTGAAGAAGTGAGTTGCCATGTTCCGGTTGACCTCACCCCCAGCCTCGCTTCGCTCGGCTCTCTCCCCCTCCGGTATGGAGAGGGGGAAACGAGGCATGTCAGCGCCGAGTGGGGGTGAGGTCAACCGCCAGAAGGACGGAGAACCATGCCCCTGATCCAAGCGAACGACATTCACCTGTTCTACGAGACGCACGGCGATCCCGCTGCCGACCCGCTTCTGCTGATCTGCGGCGTGGGGCAGTGGCGCGCGTCCTGGTGGCGCAACGTCGGCCCGCTGGCCGGGCATTTCCATGTCATCACCTTCGACAATCGCGGCATCGGTGACTCCGACAAGCCGGACGTGCCCTACTCGCTGGACATGCTGGCCGAGGACACGCTCGGCCTGCTGGACGCGCTGAAGATCGAGCGGGCGCACGTCTTCGGGCACTCGCTGGGCGGTGGGATCGCCCTGTTCATGGCCCGCAAGCAGCCCCATCGCGTCGCCAGCCTGATCCTGGCCTCGACGCTGTACTGGGGGCCAAAGGTGACCATGCCCTCAGCGCGGGCCATGCAGGCCCTGCAGGATCGCTCCGGCGACCCGCTGGAGCTGGTCAAGCGCGGCACGCGCATCGCCACAGCGGAGGGGTTTGAGGCGCGCGACCCGGAAGGCTTCCAGCGCCTCATTGACCTGCGCTTCAGCAGCCAGCAGACGCCCGCCCTCTACCTGCGGCAGAGCGGCGCCGGCCTGGCTTACTTCCAGCAGGATCACATAACGGACTTCACGCCGCCCATGCCCGTCCTGCTGCTGGTCGGCGAGCACGATGAGGTCACGCCGCCCGCCAACAGCCAGGCCATCGCCGCCGCCTGGCCAGGCGCGCGGGTGCAGATCATCCCTGGCGCGGGGCACCTGTTCTTCATCGAGCAGGCGGACGCGGCCAACCGCGCCATTATCGAGTTTCTGAAGGGTTAGGGCATGGCCCGTTACGCGCAGATCGCCAGTACGGGGCGCTACGTCCCGGCCCAGGTACGCACCAACGCCGAGCTTGACGCGCTGCTCGGCGAGCCGGTGGATCAGTGGTTGATCGAGAACGTGGGCATCCGCCAGCGCCACCTGATCGGCGACGACGAAGTGACCTCCGACCTGGCCGTGCACGCGGCGCGGCAGGCATTGGAACGGGCGGGCGTCGCGCCGGAGGACGTTGATCTGCTCATCTTGGCGACGGACACGCCCGATTACGTCTCGCCGGGCACGGCCTCGGTGGTGCAGTACAAGCTGGGCGCGGCCAACGCGGGCACCTTCGACGTGAACAGTGCCTGCGCCGCCTGGGTGATCGGGCTGGACATGGCCGCCCGCTACATCGCTACCGACGATGCGTACCGTCATATCCTGGTCGTCGGGGCCTACGGCATGACCCGCTACGTGGACTGGACGGACAAGCGCACCTGCACCCTCTTCGGCGACGGGGCGGGCGCGGTGCTGCTGCGCGCGGGCGAGCGGCCCGGCTTCCTGGGCGGCAACATCAAGTCCGACGGCTCGTTTCACGATTACATGGGTGTCTTCACCGGCGGGACGGTCGCGCCAGCGGGCGGCGAGGGGTCGCCGCGCCAGGTGCTCGAAATTCGCAAACGTTTCCCAGCGGATACCAACAACAAGGGCTGGCCGCCGCTGGTGCGCGCGCTGATGGGGAAGATCGGGCGTCCGCTGAGCGCCATTGACCGCATCTACTTCACGCAGCTTAACGCGCGCACCATCGAGGTCGTGATGGTCGATCTTGGGTTGCCGCTGAGCAAGACGCACATGATCATGGACAAGTGGGGCTACACCGGCTCGGCCTGTATGCCGATGGCCCTCGACGACGCCATCGAGCAGCGCATCGGCCCGCAGCCGGGCGAGCTGGTCATCTTCTGCGGCAGCGGCGCGGGGTACACGATGGCTGCGGCTGCCTTCGTGTGGACGGCGTAGGGAGGGGAACGCATGTATATCGGCGACACACTGGGGCGGCGCGCGATCTACTCCCCCGACCGGCTGGCGGTTGTGGACGCGGGCAAAGCGGCCCGCCCCCACCACACCTACCGGCAGATGAACGAGCGCGCCAATCGCCTGGCCAGCTGGCTGCGCGATGAGGTGGGCCTGGGCAAAGGCGACCGCGTGGGCATTGTGGCCCACGACGGCGTGGAGTTCCTCGACGCTTTCTTCGCCTGCGGCAAGCTGGGCGCGATCCTGGCCTGCTACAACTGGCGCATGCACTGGCGCGAGCTGGCTCAGGTGGTGGGCGACACGACGCCCAAAGTCCTCATCTTCTCCGACGAGTTCAAGGACAATGTGGCTCAGGTCGTGGCTGCGGTCTCGTCCGTGACGCATACCCTGCACATCGAGGGCGAGGGCATTCCTGGCAGCAGGCACTTCGAGACGACGCTGCAATCCGGCGCGCCGGACGCCGTGACCTGCGAATCGTTGGAGGCGGAAGACACCGCCGCGCTGATCTTCACCGGCGGCACGACCGGCCTGCCGCGCGGCGCGCAGATCAGCCACCGCATGATCGCCTGGAACACGCTCAACACGGTCATTCACGACATCCTGCCCGGCGATACCACCGTCAACCTGTTCCCCATGTTCCACACCGGCGGGATGTTCGTCTACACCCTGCCGCTGATGATCGTCGGCGGGACGGTGGTGCTGGTGCGCCGCTTCGACCCGGCGCTGGTGCTGGACCTGATCGAGCAGTACCGGGCCGACTTCATCGGGGCCGTGCCGACGATGTACCAGATGCTCACCCAGGCCCCCAACTGGCCGACCGCCGACCTGAGCAGCCTGCGCTTCTGCACCAGCGGCGGCGCGCCGCTGCCGGTGCCGCTGGTCGAGCAGTTCGGGCGCGAGAAGGGCGTGCGCTTCAAGCAAGGCTTCGGCATGACCGAGTTCGGGCCGGGCATCTTCGCCCTGGCCCCGGAGGACGCCATCCGCAAGGCGGGCAGCATCGGGCGGCCCAACTTCTTCGTGGACGCGCGCATCGTGGACGAGGACAATCGCCCGCTCCCGCCCAACCAGGTTGGTGAGTTGGTGCTCAAGGGGCCGTCGTTCTGCTCCGGCTACTTCAACCTGCCGGAAGCGATGGCCGAGGTCGTGGACGAGGACGGCTGGTTCCACACCGGCGACCTGGCCCGCTGCGATGAGGAATGGTATTTCTACATCGTGGATCGCAAGAAGGACATGATCATCTCCGGCGGGGAGAACGTCTACCCGGTGGAGATCGAGCAGGCGCTCTACCGCCATCCGGCGGTGCACCAGTGCGCCGTGATCGGCGTGCCCGATCCCAAATGGGGCGAGGTGGGCAAAGCCTGCGTGGTGCTCAAGCCGGGCGCTGCTGCCAGCGAGGAAGAGCTACTCGCCTTCCTGCGCGAGCATCTGGCCGCCTACAAAGTCCCCAGGTCCGTCGTCTTCCTCGACGCCCTGCCCGTCTCGGCGGCGGGGAAGATACTCAAGCGCGAATTGCGCGAGCGGTTTTCGTGAGCAGTCTCTGAAAGGGTCTTGGGCTGATGAGCACCTTGATTGCCCGTGATGGACCTCACCCCCGTTTCGCTGCGCTCAACTTCCCCCTCTCCGCCAGCGGAGAGGGGGCCAGGGGGTGAGGTTGTGTGGGGGAATGAACGAGCCAGCAATCAAGGTCTAATGAGCGGAAGGAGGAGCGCCAGCAACCATCACGCACAGGAGACAGACAACCGGTTATGCGATTCTGCACACCACCCACCAATTCGTAGGGTTTGAGACACTTTCAAGGAGATTTGACCATGCGTAAAGGGACACTGATCGTACTGGCTGCGCTGCTGGCGCTGTCGCTGGTCGCGGTTCCGTCGTACCGGCCAGCCCGCGCCCAGGAAGGCGAGCCGCTCAAGATCGGCCTGCTGACCGACCTGACCGGTGCGCTGCAACTCTACGGCGTCGAGCTACAGAACGGCTTCACGCTGGGCCTCGAATACGCCACCGACGGCACAATGGAAGTGGCCGGTCGCCCGATCGAGATCGTCGTGCGCGACTACGCCAACGACCCGAACATCGCCGCCACCCAGGCGCGTGAGTTGATCGAGGTCGAGGGCGTGGAAGTGCTCGTCGGCGCGCCGTCGTCGGGCGTGACGCAGGGCCTGGTCAGCATCGCCGCCGAGTACGGCGTGGTGCTGATGGCCGGCCCCGCCGCCGCCAAGAACCTGACCGGCGAGCTATTCGAGCCGACCACCTTCCGCGCCTGCCGCAACTCGTGGCACGACGCGCTGGTGCTGGCCCCCTTCTGGGTAGACGCCATCGGCCCGACCTACGTCCAGCTTGCCGCCGACTACGCCTTCGGGCGCGAAGAGGCGGAGGCGTTCGACTACGCCCTCCAGCAGGCGGGCGCGACCCCGGCAATGGACACGCTCTATGCCCCGCTGGACACGACCGACTTCGCCCCCTACCTGCAGCAGATTCTCGACTCCGGCGCGGACGGCGTGATCTATATCTGGGCGGGCGCGACGACGATTCCGCTGGTCAAGCAGATTCAGGAGCTAGGCGTGGCCGAGAAGATGGCGGCCCTGGCCTTCTTCAACTCCAATGAGTTCCAGCTTGCCTTCGCCGAGGCTACGATCATCCCCAGCGACGGGTTCATCGTCTACCACTACACCCTGCCCCAGACTGAGGTCAACGACTGGCTGGTGGCGCGCCACAAGGAAGTCTACAACGACGTGCCCGACCTGTTCACCGAGTGCGGCTTCGCCAACGCCCAGGCGCTGGTGCTCGGCCTGCAGAAGGCCGAAGGCTCGACCGAGCTTGACGCGCTGATCCCCGCGATGGAAGGCTTGCAGTGGGAAGGGCCGAAGGGCACCTACTTCATGCGCGCCGAGGATCACCAGGCGCTGATGCCCATGTACGCCGTGCGCATCACCAACCTGACCGATCCGGAGTTCAAGTTCTACGAACTGCTGGAAGAGATCGAGATCACCGACATCCCGTGCGAGGCCGGGGCCGACCGCAGCAGCGAGACGCTCGACTGCACGCCGCTGGCCGAGCGCGCCCAGTAGCGTCGTCCGTACCATAACGGGCTGGCGGGGGGTGCACGCCGTGCATCCCCCGCCTTTGCGGGGCTATTTGAGAAGTCTTGTATGGAACAGTTTACCTCACCCCCGAATCCTCTCTCCACACGCGATACTGTTGGCGAACTAAGCACGCGCTGGTTTCGTAGGGGCGCTGCTCTGCTGCGCCCCCGTAGGGGCGTATTGCAATACGCCCCTACGGGGGCATTTCGCCAACAGTATCACACGCGGAGAGGGGACTTGACCGCAGACTGATCCCCTCTCTCCATAGACGGCGGAGGGTGAGGTTCTCGAACGGTCTTTGAAGCGAGCAGGTGTATGGTCGAAGAGACGTTCATCCTCGAAGGCAAGAAGCTGCGCAAAGAGTTCGGCAGCCTGGTTGCCGTCGCCGACGTAGACATTCGCGTGCGCGCCGGCGAACTGCACGCGATCATCGGGCCGAACGGCGCGGGCAAGACGACCCTGTTCAATCTGCTGAGCGGCAACCTGCGCCCCACCGGAGGGACGGTGTGGTTCAAGGGGCGCGACATCACCGCCGAGCCGCTGCACCGCCGTGTGCACCTGGGCATCGGGCGCTCGTTCCAGATCACCAACATCTTCCCCAGCCTGACCGTGCTGGAGAACGTGCGCCTGGCGGCGCAGGCGCTCGGCAAGGACAGCTTCAAGTTCTGGTGGCACTTCCGCCGCTTTTCGCAGTACACCGAGACGGCGCTGACGGCCATCGCCCAGGTGGGCCTCAGCGACAAGCTGGGCGTCCCCGCCGCCGTGCTGCCGCATGGCGACCAGCGCAAGCTGGAACTGGCCATCCTGCTCGCCTCCGATGCCGAGCTGCTGCTGCTCGACGAGCCAACCGCGGGCATGGCCGCCGAGCAGGTGCCGCCGCTGATGGAGACGATCCGCGCCATCCAGCGCAGCACCGGCAAGACGATCATGCTCGTCGAGCACAACATGAACGTGGTCATGACCAGCTCTGACCGCATCACGGTCATGCACCTGGGCGCGGTGCTGGCCGAGGGCACGCCCGCCGAGATCACCCGCAACGAGACCGTGCAGCAGGCGTATCTGGGCGAACTCTACGGCGACTTCGCCGGCATCATCGGGGGAGGGAGCACATGAGCGCCGCCCCAGACAACATTCTGGAAGTAGAGAACATCCACACCTTCATCGGCGAGTTTCACATCCTGGAAGGCGTGTCGGTGAGCGTGCCGCGCGGCAGCATTACCGTGCTGCTGGGGCGCAACGGCGCGGGCAAGACGACCACCCTGCGCAGCATCATCGGCCTGACGCCCCCGCGCAGCGGCGAGATTCGCTTCAACGGCCAGCCGCTGCGGGGCAAGCGCCCGCACACCATCGCCCAGATGGGCATCGGCTACGTGCCGGAGAAGCGCATCATCTTCCGCGACCTGACTGTTGCCCAGAACCTGCAGATCGCCGAGCGCAAGAAGGGCGACCTGGCGGGCAAGGCCGACTTCATCTTCGGCCTGTTCCCCGACCTCAAGCGGCTCTACCACCTGCCGGGCGGCCACCTTTCTGGCGGGCAGCAGCAAATGCTGGCCGTGGCCCGCGCCCTGGTCGCCGACAACGACCTGTTGCTCATTGACGAGCCGAGCGAAGGGCTGGCCCCGGTGATCATCGAGCAGATGATGGGGGCCATCCGCCAGCTTTCGGCGCGGACGACCGTGCTGCTCGTCGAGCAGAACTTCCAGGTCGCCAGCCATCTGGCCGAGCGGTATGTGATCATCGAGGAGGGCGTCTCGGTGCACGCCGGGCTGATGGCCGATCTGGTGAACGATCCGGAGCTAATCAAGACCACCCTGGGCGTGGCGTAGGAGCGGAGGGACTGATGCACAGCTATTTTGCTCACCTGTCGCCCCAGCACCGCCGCTCGTGGCTGCTCGTGGTGGCCTACGTGGCCGCACTGCTGGCCATCAGCCTGGCCGACTTCGGGGCCAACACCGCCGGACAGACGATGTTCCGCGGCGTGCTGCTGGGCATGTTGATCTTCCTGGTGGCGTCGGGGCTGTCGCTGATCTTCGGGCTGCTGGACGTGCTGAACTTCGCCCAGGGCGCGTTCCTGCTCATCGGCGCTTACGTGGGCTACGATGTCTACCTGCGCGTGGACGGCAGCGCCGATGTGCGCTTCCTGGCGGCCATCGCCAGCGGCGTGGCCTTCGTCGCCCTGATCGGCGCGATCATGGAGATGGGGCTGATTCGCCCGCTTTATGAGCGGCCCGTCTTCCAGTTGGTGCTCACCTTCGGGCTGGGGGCCATCTTCCTCGACCTGGTCGAGCGCTACTACGGGGCCGACCCCAAGCAGCCGCTCGCCCCGCCGACTCTGCTCAACGACAACTTCTCGCTGTTCGGCCAGAGCCTGAGCTACTACCGGCTCTTCATCATCATCCTGGGCATCGTGATGATGATCGGCGTCTTTCTGCTGCTCAACCGCACGCGCATCGGCATCATCATCCGCGCCGGCGTGCAAGACCCGGAGATGGTGCAGGCGTTGGGCATCAACGTGCGGCGGGTGTTCACGCTGGTCTTTGTGTTGGGCGCGGGATTGGCGGCGCTGGGCGGCATCGCCCTGGTGCCCTACCAGGGCGCGACGCTGGGCATGGGCAACCAGTTCCTGATCCTGGCCATTGTGGTCATCGTCATCGGCGGGATGGGCAGCTTTGAGGGCACGGCCATCGCCAGCATCGTCGTCGGGCTGACGCGGGCCGTCGCTGAGCAGCTTTCGCTGGCCCATTTCAACGCGCCAGTGTTGGCCGAGACCTCGGTGCTGCTGTTGATGATCGTCGTGCTGCTCGTGCAGCCGAACGGCCTGTTCGGCAGGGGGGACTGATGGTCGAGCGATTCGTCTTCGCGCGCATCCAGCGCATCCCGGACTCCACCCTGCGCAGCCTGGCCGACCGGCTCGCCCGGCTGGTGCTGGACAACTGGTTCTTCGCCCTGGCCTTCGTGTTGCTGTGGCGCTTCCCGTACATCGTGGCCGATCTGAGCGGTTCGCAGGTGAAGCCAAGCCGCCCGACCGGTGACTCCGCCTTCTGGCAGAGCGAGATGGCCCGCGCCCTGGCGCTGGCCTGCCTGGCCATGAGCTACAACCTGCTCTTCGGCTTCAGCGGGATCATCTCCTTTGGCCACGCGCTGTACTTCGGCGCGGGCGGCTATATCACCTTCATCCTGATGGGCCACTACGACGCGGGCTTGCAGCACAAGGCGCTGGTCGTCGTGCTGCTGGTGACGCTGGGGCTGGCGCTGTTCAGCCGGCTGCGGGCGCGGGCGCTGGTCGTGGTGACGCTGATCGGCGTGCTGCTGGTCTTGCTGCTGCTGCCCGCCGAGGGAGCGATCTCCTTCTGGCAGGCGGCGGCGGTCGCCCTGCTGCTGAGCATCGTCGTCAGCCTGACCTCCGGCGTGGTGACGCTGCGCGTGCGCGGCATCTACTTCGCCATGTTCACCCTGGCCCTGGCCGAGGTCTTCTGGGTGCTGGCCAAGAGCGGCACCTTCCGCAGCTACACCGGCGCAGAGGACGGGCTGGCCTTCCGCAGCTTGCTACCGGAGGCGCTCAACGTCACGCCGACCGCCGACGGCAGCCGCCTGACCATGTACCGCTGGACGGTCATCTTCTTCGCCGTCATCTTCCTGGCCATCCGCCGCTACATGAGTTCTCCGGTGGGGCGGGTGATGCTGGCGATCCGCGACAACGAGGAGCGCGCCCAGACCATCGGCTACCACACCCTGTTCTACAAGGTGCTGACGATGGTCTTCGCCGGCGCGGTCGCCACGCTGAGCGGGCTGCTGTTCGTGATCTGGGCGACGGACAAGATCGTGCACCCCGACACGCTGAGCCTGACCTACACGGTGGACCCGCTGCTCAACACGCTGATCGGCGGGGTGGGCACGCTGACCGGCCCAGTGATCGCCACGCTGGGCCTGCACCTGGGCGAGACGTACCTGCGCAACGAGACCTTCACCCTGGGCACGCGGGTGTTCGGCCTGCTGGCCGTCTGGCAACTGATCGCCCTGGCCGTCGCCGGTGCGCTGGTGTGGGTGTTCCGCCGCTCGCTGACGAGGCTGGGGCAGCGCCTGGTCAGCGCCGAGCCGCGCACGCCGCGCTACGGGCGGCTGATGCTCGCCTATCGCGCCGGCGTGTTCGTCGTGTTGGCCGCCGCCCTGCTGTGGATCGGGAGCCAACTACGCGGCGAAACAGAGGCGGTCTACAACGTCGCTGACCTGTGGGACCTGTTCCTGGGCGCGCTGTTCGTGGTCGTGGTGATGGTCCTGCCACACGGCATCGTCGGCACGTGGAACCGGCTATGGGCGACGCGCCGCCTGCGCCAGCTTGAGCGGCAGATGCGCAAAGAGCGCGAGTCAGTAGGCACGCGCAAGACCTGACAGGGAGGGGCGCTGCTCTGCTGCGCTCGGCTTGCTGCCCCTACAAGACTTCCGAAGTCTCGCAGACTTCCGAAGTCTGAGCCGGAGCGCCGCGCCGATCCGTGTCCGCCTCCACCGCTTGACCGTCCCCTAGCTCGGCGACGATCATCCCGGCCAGGATCAGCCCGCAGCCGACCAGTTCCTTCATGCCAAGCACCTCACTGGCCCACCACCAGCCGAAGAAAGCGGCGAAGACCGGCTCCAGGCTGAAGAGCAGGGCCGTGTGCGTCGGCGTGGTGAAACGCTGCGCGTAGACCTGCAGGCTGAAGACCAGCGCCGTCGCCACCAGGCCGGTGAAGGCAATCGCTCCCCAGGTTTCGGCGGGCAAATCCACGCGCGGCGTCTCGAAGATGAACGAGGCCCCGCCAGCCAGCACCGCGACGGTGGCGATCTGCACCGTCGTCAGGCGGATGGTGTCGTGCTGCGGCGCGAAATGGGCCACGCTGACGATGTGCAGGGCGAACATCAACGCGCAGGCCAGCACCCACAGGTCGCCGGTTGCCATGCTCAGGTCGCGCTCCAGCGACAGGAAAGCCAGCCCGACCGTTGCCGCCAGGATGCCCAGGGCAGGGCCGCGCCCCGGCGGGCGGCGTAGCAGCACCGTCGCCAGGACGGGCACGATGACCACGCTCAGCCCGGTGATGAACCCGGCTTTGGCTGTGGTCGTCGTCTGCAAGCCAATTGTCTGGAAGACGTAGCCGCCGGCCAGCCACACGCCGATCAGCGCGCCGGCGCGTAGCTCAGCCCGCGTCAGCCCCCACACGCGGCGGCGGAACAGCGCCGCCAGCAGGATCGCCGCCAGACTGAAGCGCCAGGCGACGAAGGTCAGCGGTGCGGCGTCGTCCAGCGCGTTCTGGACGATGACGAAGGTTGATCCCCAGATCAGCGCGACGAAGCCCAGCGTGAGGTCGGCCTGCCAACGCTTCATGCGCGCCTACATCGCCCGCGCCAGGATAGCGCGTAACTCATCGTCGCTCAGCGCGACGGGGTTGCCCTTCATCGAACTCGAACGCTGCGCCGCCGGGATCAGCGTGTCGAAGGTCGCTTCGTCCAGCCCATACGCAGCCAGGCCGGGCACGCCCAGGTCAGCCACCAGGTCGCGCACCCAGGCCACGCCCTCGTCGGCGGAGGCGCGCGCATCGCCGGTCAACAGGCGGGCGACCTCCTCGTAGCGGCACAGGGAGGGGTGCCCTGGCGCACGCTCGCGCAGCGCGGCGACGTTGGCGGCCATGACGTGCGGCAGCAGCGCCGCGCAGACGGCCCCGTGCGGCGCGTCGAACATGCCGCCGAACGGCCCGGCGAAGCCGTGCACCGCGCCCAGTCTGGCGTTGGCCAGAGCCAGCCCGCCGCACAGCGCGGCGAAGGCCATGTCCGCGCGGGCCTCGGCGTCGTCGCCGCGTGCGACGGCGCGGCGCAGCGCGCGCCCCGCCCGCTCGATTCCCTCGCGGCAGATGGCGTCAGTCAGCGGGTTGGCGGCGGGGGTGACGAACGGCTCGATGACCTGGGTCAGCGCGTCCAGCCCCGTGTAGGCAGTGATGGCCGGGGGCAGGCCGTAGGTCAGTTCTGGGTCCACCAGGGCGACGGCGGGCAACATCAGCGGCGAGCGCAGGCTGACCTTGACGCGGTGCTCCGGCGAGGCCAGCACCGCATTGCGCGTGACCTCGCTGCCCGTCCCGGCGGTGGTGGGGATGGCGATGACCGGCGCGGCGGCGTGCGGCAGCGGCTTGCCGCGCCCGATCACTTCCAGGTAGTCGAATGGATCGCCGGGGTTGGTCAGCAGGGCGGCGATGGCCTTGCCCGCGTCTATGACGCTGCCGCCGCCGAAGGCGATCACCAGGTCTGCGCCCAGGTCGCGCGCGACCTGCGTGCCCTGCAGGGCCAGGTCAACGGTCGGCTCATGGGCGACGGCGAAGGTCTGGCAGGCGACGCCCGCC
>Ga0334890_1004355_pt1 | contig 13075 bp, 14 predicted proteins | sample GraSluR1_MG_3_FD_207220 | JGI IMG/M metagenome (GOLD analysis project Ga0334890, IMG submission 207220) | Sludge microbial communities from methane-producing bioreactor in Wageningen University, Netherlands - Granular Sludge_31_08-R1 | ecosystem: Engineered > Bioreactor > Anaerobic >... | reverse complement strand
CATTATGCCATTTTGGATCGGTTTTTCATCTTGCGAGAATGATTCCAACTAGGCCTTCAATTCGATCGGGTGGGGAAACTTGGATGAATTTCTGGGAAGACTTCCATTTGATCTCTATGTTCGATAACAAAATCGACGTCCTTCTCTAATCCCGCATCACGCAAAACACAAGCGTGTGTCGTATTCCGGAGGGTCCTTTCGAGATGGACCTCATCATCGAGAAACCGTTGACCGATTTCCAACGCAAGCAGGGTTGCATCCTTTTGATGACCAAAACACAGACGCTCATGAGATCTTTGATTCAAAGCGTTCAGAAAGACGCCCGCGCATAGAAAGTCCTCCAAGGAGAAGGTGTTGGTGTTCCCGGCGCAAACGATCAGGATCGATTCGGGATTTTCAGCCATGGTCTGGGCAACTGCGAAGGAAAGATTCAATAACGATAAGGCATAGGCTTTCCGGTAGGATCCCCTCATCGGCGACAGACACTGTGTGCCATTGGTTGTGGTCACCACCAGTTCTTTGCCCGATAAATCCAAGCCAGAAATCTCGGCTGGGGAGTTTCCATAATCAAATCCATCCGGTGGACGACTCTCTCGTTCCCCACACAAAAGGATCTCTGGATGGTTCTTTTTTATTTCACGCGCCTGGGCCACCGTTTGTGTTGTTTGCCATCGAACGGCCCCTTGCCGCGCGCTGGTAGCAATAAAACTGGTTGCGCGAAACACATCGATCAACAAAAGGATGTCATAGCTTTTTCTATGGAAAAGGGAAGGGTTGTCGGTATAAAAAGGGATCACATCGATCCGCAAAGGCCCCAATCCTCCCCGATCTGCTCCATTGCGATTTTCGTCAATCGCTTTCCTTCTTCACAGAAAGCCCGCGCATCTCTTTTCGGTCCGTTTCTCCAGTTCCAGAGATTGACCACCAGATCAAACTCCCCTTTTTTTCTTCGTTTCAGCTCCAAGGTTCGGATTATGTCAGAAAATACCATGATCTCGAGCGCGGTCTCCGATGGAAATCGGGTATCTTCGGACATACAGTCCAAACAGATGTGCCGTTCCACCTCGGGAAGAATATCGATTTTGGAAGGAACCCCTTGAAAACTTGCGGTGCTGATGAAAACATCCCCCCCTTCAAAAACTGGTTCGAAAAAGGGGATGATCGATAGGGTTTTTCGAAGATCCAACCGGGTATGAAGGGGTTCGATCTGTTCTCGCCCCAATGTAATCTCGAAATGAGAAACAAAGAGGGGAACCTGTTGTGTCTTCTCTCCCACAAAATGAAACCGTCGCTCCAAAAAGTAATTCAGTTTGAATGGGTCGAACAACCCAAGAGACTCAGACGATACGGATGCTTTCAACAACGCATAGATCTGTGAAAAGAACCGATACCTTCTCCGGGTATGCCCATCGGATAGTTGCACACCCACGAGACTCCCTTGGAACAACCCCCGCATTCGATCAAATTGGCCGCAAAGGGATGCCGCTCCTTGATCGGATCCATGATAGGAGTATTCGGCTGCAATCAGCGCACCGGTTCCAGTTGCCACAATATAGCGAGGTGGGCCAAAACGTTCTTCCAAATATTGGATTCCCCCCATAGCCCGCAGGCATAACAGATTGATCCCATTCAGGTAGAGAGCATACCGGATAGCCGCATCAACTCCTTTTCATAGCTTTTCTTCAGATGTGCCCTCGAATCACGCAAAATCTCATCAAATAGATCAAATCTATGCCAAGGATGTCCAACCGCTTCGAAAGACATGACCAAGGATGCCTCTACTAGGTCATCTTCGGCAATCTTCTCTCCTTTCAGTTCATCGATGTAGTTCACCAAATCAAAAGCGTTGTGAAAAGACTCGCGGGGTCGAAGCCGTCCCACATCAACTCCCACCACATATTGCGCGCCCATTTCTTTGGCTTCTGGCACAGGAATGCACCGGGTCACACCCCCATCCACCATAATCGATCCTCCCATAATTCGGGGCGGAAAAATGCCAGGGATGGTTGCGCTAGCTGCAATCGCATCCACAATAAACCCGCATTGAATCAATTCTGTTGTTCCATTTTGATAATCGCAGACAACCACTCCCAATGGTATGATTGCATCCGAAAATCGCGCCTTGCCAAAGATCGCGGACAAAGTATCATACAAAAAGCGGTCATCTACTACGGATCGCGATAGAGTCATTCTCCGGGCCAACTCTACTTGACCGGCAATCCCACCCTTGCCCTCGATGGATTGGATCAATGTTTCGATCATTTCCTGCTTTTGGAGGACAAAGTGCTTTGTCATTCTTCGAACCACTTCCACATCGTTGTGCAGGGCTATTCCCGCGCCGATCACTGCCCCCATGGAAGAACCGGTGATCACATCTGGATATAGATGATGGCGGAACAACGCCTCGATGACAGCAATATGAGCAAATCCCCTCGCTCCTCCGCTACCGAGAGCAAGCCCCAAACCGGGTGTTTTGTTGTAGGATTTCAATCGGGTGCCTCCCTCATCAAGCATTCGATGGGATGATCCTGCGATCGGGCCAACTTTGTAAGGTCATCTGCGTTTCTTCTGGGTTTTGCTTTCGGAAGGGTGGTCTTGGTGCACGATCTCAAAATCGATCTCTCCACGGACCCGGTCAATATCTTTGACTCGAGCTTTCAGTACGTCCCCCAATCGATAGACCTTTCCGGTCCGTTCTCCCACGAGCGCGTTCTGAGTTTCTTCCAAGACAAAGTAATCCTCCAAAGATGAAATATGAATCAATCCTGAGATTTGAATGCCGGGAATCTCAACAAACAACCCGAACTTGCTGGCATGTGTGATGACAACATCAAAAACTTCGGATTGATGGCGCGAGATATAATCGACCTTTTTCAAGGCAATCAAATCCCATTCCGCCTCGTTGGCCACTCGCTCCTTTTGAGAACAATGAACCACCACTTTTGACAAGTACTGGGTGATGGTTGGGATCGTTTCGGAAGAAAGCGTTCCGTGACGAATGATCTCTTTCAACAAGCGGTGGACCATCAGATCGGGATATCTTCGGATGGGTGATGTGAAGTGGGTATAGGCTTCCGACGCCAGCCCATAATGGCCCACATTCCCGGTTGCATATACCGCCCGTTTCATCGATCGAACGACCAAACGTTCAACGCTGCTCAGCAATGGGTGATCCTTCAGTGTCTCGAGCAACTTCTGAATTTGCGTAGACGTAAGCTTTTTTGGCACCCGGTGCTGAATGCCCAATGCTCGGATGTAGTCCTTTAGCTGGATCAGTGTTTCTGCGTCTGGTGGTTCGTGGATCCGATATACAAAGGGAAGGTCCAAATGCTGAAAGTGTCTTGCGATCGTTTCATTGGCCAAAATCATGAATTCTTCGATGATGGATTGACCCACATGCCGGCTTTGAGGGATGATCGCAACGGTATGCTGCGCATCATCCATTTGGATCGCAACCTCATCGCTGCCGATATTAATGATCGCCCCTCGTTTTCTCCGGTTTTCTCTAAGGGTTTGAGATAATTTCTCCATGGCTTCAAGCATGTCCAACAAACCCTTGGTTTGTTCCAATTCTTTCTTCGCTTGAGGATCCCGGTCTTCCAACCATTGGTTTACTTGGGTGTAGGTAAGTCTTCTTTGACTTCTGATCACACCTTCATGGATGTCGAAATGACCGACCGAGCCATCGGGAAGAATCTCCATCACCAAAGAAACTACCAAACGGTCCTTTCCTTCTTGAAGAGAACAGAGCCCGTTCGAAAGGACTTTTGGAAGCATCGGGATCACCTGATTTAGCAAATAGACACTCGTAGCCCGCTTATAGGCTTCTTTATCCAAAGGTCGGTCCTGCTGCACATAATGAGCCACATCCGCGATATGAATCTCCAAAAAGGTCTTCCCTGCGGCGTCTGTGTACATACAGACCGCGTCATCAAAGTCTTTGGAATCTTCTCCATCGATGGTCACCACACAATGCTCCCGAAAATCGGCCCGGCTTTGAAACGCCTTTCGACTGACCTCTTTTCCCATATGTCCAGCTTCCTGCAAGACTGGCTCGGGAAACTCTTCAGGAAAGGGCAATCCATGTTTCAGGATGACCGATGCGGTATGGATCCTCGGGTCTTCAACGTCACCCAAGACCTCCCGAATGTTCATCTTCGGTAGTTGTCCTCGATGAGGGTACATCGTAATATCACCAAAGACTTTTTGACCCGGAATTGCGCCCAAAAGGTCATTCTTCGATCTCATGTCCACAACAAATTGCAGTCCCAGCTTTTTGTCGTCAGGGATCACGAAATATTTCTTTCCCTGCTGGACCAAAACACCGACCACACGGGTCAAATTACGCTGCAGGACTCGGACTACTTCCGCTTTCCTCCAATCCCGATAGTAGCCGGTTGGCCGGATCACCACTTGATCACGGTGCATCGCCCCTTTTGCGTCTTCAAGAAACACAACATACTCATCTTGCGCGTTTACCCGGACAAAGCCCATTGTTCCACTCCGGGTAAACTCAATTCTTCCTTTCAAATCATCCGTTTTGGCCAGATGATATCTTCCTTTGCCATCTTTGTGGACTTCTCCCTCTTCTTCCAACTCTTTCAAGATGCGCCGCAAGGCGATATGTTCTTTGCGTTCTCGGAGTCCTAAAGACGCAACCAGTTCTTTCAAAATCGATGGTTCGTACATAGAATCAGCCAAACACTTCCGTACCGTTTCCTTAGTAACCACTTGATCTCCTTTCAACACTTAAATACCTTCCCCGGAATGACGCACATCAGATCGATTCCTTGGGGAAGCAGTCGTTCATGAACTTCTTTCAACTTCCGTTTCAATTGGTGGTTGTACCGGCTCGAAATATGATACAAAATCAACCGTTTGGGTTTCGCTTCTTCAACCGCGGCAATCAACTCATCCAAGGCGGTATGGTTTTCCCCTTTTCGGTCTTCTCGAGACAGGAATGTACACTCGTGCATCAACGTTTCCGTATTGATCATTACCCCTTGGGGAAGTACCAAACCATCGCCGCTCAAAGTGAATTGATTATGATGGTACACCTCTGTAAAGCCAAGTCCCTTTTCTTGCGCTTTGCATTTCAAAGCCAACTCCCGGATTTGCTCTTTCGACAAATCGCGAAAACCCTCTTTCAATCGTTTTCGAGACTCCACAATCCGGTACCCAAAGCTGGGTTCTCCGTTCATATGCTGCGTACGGAAGACCTGGATCGTTCTCGGATTCTGGCCTTCGGCAAGAGAGAGGGAAAAGGATTCCTCAATTTCTTGAACGTTCAAAGGATACCGGATCCATCGTCCGTTGTCAATGATAAAACTCAAGAACTTCCGAATCATGACCGCACCGGCTGGATAATAGATTTCTAACGGTTTTTCTCGTTCCCCCATCGCGCTGTTTCTGGTATTTAAAAATCCCCAAAGACCAGAAATATGGTCCGCATGGGAGTGAGTCAAAAAGACTTTTTGAACGGCATAGATCTTGTTAGCCATAATGGTGCTGATCCCTTCCCCACAATCAAAAAGGATCCGATCCGGAGCGTAATAGGTCCACGTGGAGTACATCGCTTTCGAAAAACTCATAATTTCCAATGGATTATCTCCTTTTCTTCTACGATCACAGCTCCTCCTGTGGCTCCAGTTTCACTTTGAGCTTTCCTTTCACTCCTCCGGGAAGTTTGATGGATACTTCATAAGTACCGATTTCTTTGATCGCGCTTCCTGGAACCTGAATCCATTTGCGGTCAATTGCTTCATCGAGGTGTTCGCTCAGCGCTTTGGCTACATCCGCATTGGTAATGGAACCATACAATTTGCCTTTTTCCCCGGCGCGCACTGGAATGGTAAAAAACTCCTTCATCAAGCGTTCCATTTTCAGTTCGCTCTGACTCCGCTTTTTTTCCTCGTGTTCTTGATGAACCTGCTGGATGGTCTGCGTATGTTTGATCTCCCCTTTGGTCGCTGGCTTGGCAAGATTCCGGGGGATCAGGTAGTTTCTTCCGTATCCGTCAGAAACATCCTTAATCTCTCCTTTTAATCCTAACTTCGGTACATCTTCAATCAGTACTACTTTCATGGCGAATCCTCCTCTTTATGGGGTAGTTTCCAGACCCATCGATCCCCAATCCCCGATCTCGCAGAAACCAAGTCTCCGGTAGATTCGACCGGATTCGGGGCTTTGATAGAATAGACAGGCCGATTTTCCTTTTTTCTGCAGGTATTCCACCAACACATGGACACAAGCGCTTGCAAATCCATGATTTCGATACGTTGGGTCCACATGGGTAGCTACGGCGAGAATCATCCCGCTTTTGTCGCTTTCGGCGTCCAAAGTTGCTGTCGAAACAACCCTTCCGGACTTCGGATCCCGTATGTGGACCACCTTTTTGGAACCCTGTTCCACCGCCCATCGATAATGGTCCAAGTCAAACCGAGTTGGAGCAAATTCGGGAATGGCATTCAGCAGATCAACAACTTCTGGCAAGTCATCGCTGGTTGTTGGGATCACCCTGTGTAGGGGTATTTCTTCGAGTTCGCGGTTTAGTTGGGAACAAACCGCAAATCGCAATGAACGAGTCGAACGAATCCGATCCAAAACCAAAGGTTTCAAAGCGTTGATCGTAGATTGCATTCCCGAAAGCATCCACCTTCCGGGTTCTTTCGTGATTTGATTGATCCGCTCCCCGCATGCGGAGAGATCCGATGCTATGTTGGCGGAGAACAGCACCAGAGAATGATGATATCTGAGCAGGACGGAAGAAATGGCGTTCTTTTCGCTCTTGATGTAGAAATCTTGAAATTCGGTATGGATCCCGAAGTTCATTAGATCGCCGATCAGGAATAAATTCCATTCCGGCTCTTTGTTGAGCGTGATCAAAAGATCGCCTTTCATCGCGTTGTTTGTTAGGTGTTCCATATGTGCTTCAACTCCTTCTGCTTCAACTGCTCATGGTAATCGACAATCGCTTCGACAGAATCAAGCGCCACAACCGGTTCTTTTTGCATGGCTTTCTCAACGATCGTATAGATTTGCGGAAAAGAAATCCGTTCTTCCAAAAACCACCCCACAGCAATTTCGTTGAAGGCATTGTACTGAACCGCTCGGCAAACAGGTGCTTGAAGCACATGCTTCGCCAAAACCAGCGCGGGAAACCTCATTTGATCAACAGGCGCCAAGGGAATGGATTGCTCCGGGATCCCAACCCCAATACAATCCTCATGACCGACGCGATCCGGGTAACTCAAAGAAAAAGCGATTGGAACGTGCATATCGGGAGTTCCTGCGTGCATTTTCACCACGCCATCACAGAATTGAATCATGGAATGAACATAACTGGAAGGGCAGAGCATTACTTGGATTTGGTCCGGTGAGAGCCCAAAAAGGTGATGGGCTTCGATCATCTCTAGCCCTTTGTTGAACATTGTAGCGCTGTCTACGGTAATCTTCGGCCCCATCTTCCAATTGGGGTGAGCCAACACGTCCTTCGGTCGGGCTTTTTCGAGATCGGAAGCCTTCCAATCCCGGAGGGCTCCTCCTGAAGCGGTCAGAACCACATGATCGATCGTACTTTGGTCTTCCCCCATAAGCAACTGAAACAGTCCACTATGCTCACTATCTACAGGAATGAGTTCGCATCCTTCTTGATCGGCTTTGCTCATCACGAAAGATCCGCCCAGCACCAAGGATTCTTTGTTCGCCAAGCAGACCCTGCGCGCGCTTTCCAAGGAGGCGATCGTAGTTGCCAAAGTCGCCCCACCTCCCGAAGCGATCACCGCAATATCTGGGTTCAGAGCGCGCACCATCTCCTCGTTGCTGGAAAACCGAATGGTTTCTTTGGGCAGATCGATTGGACGAGAAAAGAACACACCCTCCGGCCGATACCGCGCTACAAGTTTGGGAAATTCATCGGACTGAAAGGCGCTCATTCCGACCAAACGAATTGCGAAAGATTTAGATACCCATCGGTCCAACACTTCCAGTGTTTGCCGTCCAATCGATCCGGTCGCGCCCACCAGCACAAGCCGTTTATCCTCCATATTTTTCCCCTTCTTCGCATAGATCCTGATAGTCGCACCAACCGCACAGTTTTGAAGGCTTTGGGGGAAATGATCCCGACTCAAGAATCGTGACAAGCGCGTGGATTTTTTCGCGCAAAGCCTGTTCGGTCTGTTCAATGATTTGATCGGTAACTTTCTCTTCCACAAAATTGCCTTCTTCAAGGTATAAAAAGGCTGATGAATGGATCAAATATCCCGAACGAACCATTAACCACGCATAAGTATGGAGCTGCAGCGTGTCCAAAAAACGGGCTGTGTATTTACCGGTCTTGTAGTCTACAATACGAAATCCTTCGGAGATCCGTTCCAATCGGTCAACCTTTCCTGTGAAAAGAATGTCTTCTCCGATCTTGAACCGGACCAACTTCTCTGATTCATGCGGTGGCGTGTTGTGGGAAGAATGAAAAAACTGACTCAGCATCTCAAGACCTTTGATCCCATGAACCCGTTCCGTCTCTCGATCGAGTTGATACAAGTTCTGGGCCCGATACTTGGCGCGCTCCTCCTTCCAAGTTTGCCGGAACAGATCGTGCAATCCTTGGGCATCACGGAATTCGACGCCGCCTGTAAAGTATCGGTGTAATGTCAGATGAACCACCTGCCCCAAAAAAAGGACTGGGGAGATCATGGCTGGGATTTGCCGGATATACTGGAACTCATACTTTCTGGGGCATTGATCGAAGCAGGACAAACGCGAATAGCTCACATAAAGCATTCCATCACTCCAAAAGATCTCCTTCCTGGATCAAGCGTCCATTTCGGGCTGCAAAAAAGGAGATCGGGCGCTTGGAAGGAAACTGAAGATCCGATACACAAAGAAGGCCTTGACCTGTCTGGATCCAAGCGCCCCTCCTGTCGATTCTTTGGATCCTTCCTGGTTCCCCAATTGCTTGCCCATCATCGACATCCCGCGCCTCCATGAGCTTCAGTCGAACGCCGTTTTTTTGGCACCATGCAGGGGCATGAGGATCAAATGCTCGGATCGTACGTTGAATATCTTTCGCGGGCTTGTCCCACTGAATCCTCAACTCGTGCTTATCGATCTTTTCCGCATAGGTGGCCAAAGAGTCGTCTTGCGGTGTCCAACGAGCCGAGCCCGAGATCACCGCTCCCAGGAAATCGACCAAGGAGCGACAGCCGATACGAGCCAAACGGGCAGATAACCGTCCATAGTTCTCGAAAGGAAAGATGGGGGCGCGCTGCGTCCAACCGATATCTCCTGCATCAAGCGCGCGCACCATCCGCATGATTGTGATTCCGGTTTCTGTCTCTCCGTTCTGAATAGCCCGTTCCATGGGCGAAGCCCCTCGATATCGGGGCAGAAGAGAGGCATGCACATTGATAAAGCCCATCGGGAGAGAATCCAATACAGTCTTTCGCAAAATCTGCCCAAAAGCAACCACAACGCCTACGTCTGCTTGGAACCTTTCAATTGAAGACCATGCCTCATGATCTTTGGAAGATAGAGGCTGGAGGACCGGTATTCCGTGGTTTCGAGCGGTTTCTTTGACCGGGTTGGGATGGACACGATTCCCCCTACCCGATTTTTTGTCGGGCTGGGTACAGACACCAACCACACGGTATCCGCTCTGTAGAAGGGCTTCCAAATGGAGCGCGGCAAATAAAGGCGTTCCAAGGAAGAGAATGCCCAGGGAGGATAAATGGTTGGTCATGCTTCGGGAATTCCAGATTCCAAAGATTGAATGATCTCTCGGGCTTTCTCTCGGATGATATCCAAACGTTTGCGGAGCATTTTCCGTTTCAGATGAGATAAATGGTCGATCATCAAGACGCCATCGAGATGGTCCATTTCATGAGAGATTACTCTGGCTCCGAATCCTTCCAATCGTTTCTCCCATTCTTTGCCAGAACCGTCCTGGTAGCGGACGCACACCCATTTTGGCCGCTCGATATCTTCGTAAATATCGGGAAAACTCAAACAGCCTTCCTCTCCTTTGACCGTTTCTTCAGAAGCTTCGATCAACTCGGGGTTGATCATCGGCGTCGGTCCCGAGCCGTCCTGGATATCGACTAGCATCAGACGAAGACCGATCCCAACCTGAGGAGCGGCCAATCCCGTCCCATCGTACCGATACATGGACTGCGTCATCTCATCGATCAATGCGCGCAGGAGCTCATCAAAATCAAGGATTGGTTTGGCCTTCTGCCGCAAGACCGGATCTCCATACAACCGCACTTTGCGTTCCATTCCAAAATCCTCCATCATTCTTTCTGCAGTTGATCCAAGAGCTTATGATCGGTATGAAAGACAGTCAAAGGGGAAATGGAGACATACCCTTGGTTCACAGCAAGATAATCCGCATCCGCATCTGGATCATTTTCCACCACCCCGCCCATCAACCAATAATAGACATTTCCATAGGGATCTTTTCTTCCCTCAAAATAATCTTCAAACTTCCGTTTGCTCTGGCGGGTAAACCGATACCCCAAAAGCTGCGGGGTCGGAATCGAGGGAACATTGATGTTTAATGCCCCATAGGGTGGGATCCGATGAATGTCAAACTCGCGAAGGAATCGGACGAAAAACTGGGCAGCTGTTTCGAATCGGGGTTGAGCGAAGTCCACGGAAGAAATGGCGATGGCTGGATACCCCGTGATCGCCGCTTCCATTGCGCCCGAGACGGTTCCGGAATATAGAACGTCTGTGCCCATATTGGCCCCTTTGTTGATCCCAGAAACAACAAGATCCACTCCCCCTTCTGACAGCTCCAACAACCCCAGCTTGACACAATCAGCCGGAGTCCCGCTGGTTGCGTACCCGAAGAAGGTCCCATCGAGATCCACCTTTTTGACCCACAATGGCGTTCGAATGGTGATTGCATGGCCCGTTGCGCTACGTTCTACATCTGGAGCCACGACCAACACATCATGTCCTTCTTCAGACAAATCATTCTTGAGGAATCGGATTCCTTCCGCCAAGATTCCATCATCATTGGTAAGTAAAATCTTCATTCTTCTTCCTTTCTCATTTTGAATGAATCCGCGTATACCCACATTGCGCCAACGCTCGATGAAAGGCTTCTATGGGCACAGCAGGACACTGAAAGCTTGGATCCGGCAATTCAAGCGCTTCTCGGATCGCTTCTTCGCGTACAGCCATCGCTTCCTCTGGTGTTTTTCCATTAACTAAGACGGCCAATGCCGAAGCGGAAGCAATAATCCTCGGACATCCGCGCACCAAAAACCGGATTTGAATTTTTCCCTCTTCGATCCGAACATAAACCGTGATCCGGTCTCCGTCTTTTTCCTGGATTGCTGAACCGGTACCGCATGCGTGGTCCATCTCGCCAACATGGCGGGGTTGCAAAAAATGATCCTGGAAGGCTTTGGAGTATTTTATGATCCTCACCTGCTTGATTGTTCACGGAAGATCCAAAACAGCAATCTCCGGAACAGAATTAAACCGACCGGGCAACCATTGCCCGATCCCCCGGGTAACAAAAACGACGGTTTCTTCCCATTCGTAGACGCCACGGAAAAAATGGTAATCCCCTTGCCCAGTCACGCGGAGAAACCATTCAGTCAAACGAGGAATATACCACTGTCCCCCGTGGGTGTGAGCGGCTAACACGAAATCATATTCTCGGACGATATGCGGATACCGCTCCAATTGATTTGGGGCATGCACAAGCAAGATTTTGGCATCTAACGGTTCATCCGGATCCAAAAACACGGTTCGATGAAAAAAATACGGTGATTCCAACCCCGTAAGGCCAATCTTGCGGCCGTTGATCTCGAGAATTTCGGAATTCATCTCAAGCAGAGGCACTCCGAGATTCTCATAGCGCTTCCGCATATGAACTGGCGCGTATTCTTCCCAATTTCCGAAAATCGCCCACACCTGGGATATATGACGAAGCTCGTCAAAAAAACGCTCCATATCCGGCACGACAGTCCATTTCGCTAAAGCGTCGCCGCCAAAGAGAATTAGGTCCGGATTCAGATCCCGGATCGTCTGAAGCACACGGTCATGGAAAGATCGATACCGCCACATATGCAAATCGGCAAAAAAAACGATCCGAACCCCCGGCTCATCCGACTCTTGGATCCATACCACCTCGAGAAGGTTGGGTTCGACCAGAAAAATATACACGCATAAGATCGCAGCCAACAACAATGCGGCAAAGGCGATTCGAATGCTTGGCCTTCTCGGGATTCTCATCATCCTTCTTTTCCTTGACCCGGTTAGATTGCGTCCTTAGTCCGCGCAATCCGAAAACCCATGTTGTAAAATCGCACGCTAGGGGAGAAGTAATTTCGACTCGCCTCGATCGCGCAAAATCCCGCTTGGAAGGCAAAGCTTCCCCCCCGTTTTGTTTTGTGGTTGCCCGACGCCGGCCCGACCGGGTTTACCCGAGTCTCCCCAAAAAAACTGGTTGTATGCCGATCGTACACCATCTCTTCCACATTTCCGGACATATCATACAATCCCAATTCATTTGGCTTTTTCTGGCCGACTGGATGAGGCCTCCCTTGAGCATTCGCCAAAAACCACGCCACTTCGTTGATCAATGAACTTCCGGAATACTCGTAGTTTCGGCTCTTATGGCCTCCTTTGGCAGCATACTCCCATTCTGCTTCGGTGGGAAGGCGATATCCTTCGACGGTTCGAATATCTTGGGTAATCCGGCCATTTTTATCGATCAGGTTGCCTTGCGCATCATACGCGGGGGCAAGCCCCTCCTTTGCGCTGACCCAATTGCAAAACGCAATGGCGTCTAGCCAGCTCACGAAGATAACCGGTTGATTGCCTCGGCCCCATCCCCCGTCATGCGGCAAAGCAATCCCAGTATCACGGCAGTACGCATCATATAGATCAAACGTCACCTCATATCGGCCGATCAGATAATCATACTCCAATACGACGGTATGATACCCATCGGGCGGGACCTCCACCCCTAAAAGATGACGAGAATTGCGCATTTCAAAGGATCCGGCTTGTACTTCGACCATCGGACCCGAGTATCTGCTTCCGAACACGCTCCCCT
>Ga0334890_1004354_pt1 | contig 13075 bp, 11 predicted proteins | sample GraSluR1_MG_3_FD_207220 | JGI IMG/M metagenome (GOLD analysis project Ga0334890, IMG submission 207220) | Sludge microbial communities from methane-producing bioreactor in Wageningen University, Netherlands - Granular Sludge_31_08-R1 | ecosystem: Engineered > Bioreactor > Anaerobic >... | reverse complement strand
GGATAAATACCAATCTGGATGACTCAACACTATAATTCCTTATCCCTTGATGGGAGAATGTAAGAGTTAGGGTGAAAGCCCAGGATGAGATCCTGGTTGGTTGCTCTAAAAGAAATACCCTAAAAAACGTTCCGGTATTTTTCAGGATAGAATAAAAATAAGCTCTATCCATATGGATTAGTGTAGGCTTATCACTTCCAAGGGGTAAAATGGATTTCAAAATTAAAATTATAAAAAGACTATACAGATATGGCTCTAAAAAAATCGTACCGGTAAGGGGATAGGAGGATTGGAGTGGTAGGCGAGTACATACTGGAAATGAAAGGAATATCAAAGGCATTCCCGGGAGTACAGGCTTTAAAAAGAGTCGACTTTAATCTTCAGAGGGGAGAGGTTCACGCTTTAGTTGGTGAAAACGGGGCTGGTAAGTCAACTCTTGTTAAGATTTTGTCCGGCGTTTATAAAAAAGACGAAGGCGAAATAGTTTTAAACGGAAAAAAAGTGGATATTGGTACTCCTCAAATAGCTCGCGAACTTGGAATTGCAACCATCTATCAAGAACTAGCTATGGTACCACAGCTCAGTGTTGCCGAGAATATATTCCTGGGAAGGCCAATTTTTGGTAAATTTCATTTTATTAATCGTACAGCTATGGAAGAAAAGGCAAAAGTTTTGCTAGAGAGTCTGGGTGTTTCTATTCAACCATCTAAGCTGGTAGAGGATTTATCCATTGGGCAGAGGCAGTTAGTCGAGATAGCTAAAGCTTTGTCATTAGACGCAAAGATAATTGTTATGGATGAACCTACTTCCAGTTTATCACAGACAGAAACAGAATATTTATTTAAAGTGATTGATCGACTTAAAAGTAATGGTATTTCGATAGTCTACATATCTCACCGTTTTGAAGAGATTTTAAACGTCGCAGATCAAATTTCCGTCATTCGAGATGGAAATAATGTTGGCACTCTTTCAGGCAAAAGTGCCACCCATGAAAAGATCATTGAGTTAATGGTGGGAAGAAGGATCGAAGAATTTTATGTTAAGGTAAATGTTGAGTATGGTGAACCAGTCTTTTGTGTAGAAAATCTCTGGCGCAAGGGTGTCTTTTATGATATCAATTTTGAAGTCAGAGAAGGGGAGATCCTCGGTATAACTGGCTTGGTAGGAGCAGGGAAAAGTGAAGTGGTCCGGTCGATTTTTGGATTGGATCCTCTCGATGGCGGAAAAGTTCTATTTAATAATAAAGAGATTTTTATTAAAAGCCCGATTAATGCTCGCCATTTAGGAATAGGATTTTTACCCGAAACACGCAAAGAAGAAGGCTTAATGTTACCCCTTTCAGTTCGTCGAAATATCTCAATAACAATTCTCGATTCCTTATGTAAATGGGGATTAATAAATAGCCTCAATGAAGTACAACTTGTAGAAGATTATGTCAAAACCTTGAAAATCAAAACTCCAACCATAGAAGAAATCACGGTAAATCTGAGCGGTGGTAATCAACAAAAGGTAGCTATAGCGAAATGGTTGGGGATCATGCCCAAGTTATTGATTTTGGATGAACCTACCAAAGGAATTGATGTTGGAGCCAAATCAGAAATATACGCTCTAATATCTGAACTGGTTAAAAATAAAGTTGGAGTCGTCTTAGTCTCTTCAGATCTCGATGAGGTAATGGCCATTTCAGACAGGCTCATCGTTATGCATGAGGGTGTTATTACCGGATACTTTAAGACCAAAGAAGTATCGAAGATTAACGTTCTAAGTGCTGCTACAGGTTTTAATAACCCACAAACAACCAATTTCTCCGGTACAGTGGCTAGGTGAGGTAAATCATGATTCAAACAACTTATCAAGAAACCAAGAAAACAACCGGATTAAGAATTCTAATGGATATTCTAAAACGTCATGGGATATTTGTTGCATTGATAGCCTTGTTTATTGTCGGTTCATTAATTTCTGATGTTTTTTTAAGTCCTCGAAATATATTTAATATTCTTAGACAATCTTCAATCGTTGGCATAATGGCGATTGGCATGACATTTGTGCTTATTGGAGGCGATATTGATTTATCAGTAGGATCCACTCTTTCTTTGTGTATGGTCCTAGCGATAGGATTACAACAACAAGGATTGGCATTGAGTATTTTGATAGTTCTTATTGTTGGAATATTGGTAGGATTACTCAACGGCTTGCTCGTGGGCTTGTTTAAGGCAAATGCCTTTATCGTTACCCTCGGTACTATGAGCATTGTACAAGCCATAGCCCTTATCTATTCCAAAGGGTATCATATGCTTGGCGACCCGGAGAGCGCCTTCTCGATAATCGGGCGTGGAATGATAGGACCTGTTCCGATACCAGTAATAATATTCATAGCTTTCAGCATTGTATTTCATATAATACTAAACAACTCAAAATTTGGTTATTCAGTATATGCAACTGGTGGCAATGCTAAGGCAGCATGGGCATCGGGCATACATACCGGTTTGACTAAGCTCTTGGCATTTGCTTTGACCGGCTTTACAGCGGCAGTGGGAGCACTGGTCATGAGTTCCCGTTTGGCGAGCGCCCAACCTTCTGCCGGACAAGGTTATGAGCTTGATGTTATCGCAGCAGTCATACTTGGTGGTACCAGTCTTTTGGGTGGCCGGGGAAGTATTCTTCGTACAGTTGTCGGCGCCCTTTTTTTTGCTGTCTTTAGTAATCTTATGATTCTGCTTAACGTGGCTTATCCTTTCCAGCTGGTTATTAAAGGAGCAATCATTATTTGCGCTGTTTGGGCTGATATCATTGGAAGGAGGGCTCTTCAGCAATGAACTTCCTTAAATTGTTCGCAAAACATCGAGTTTGGTTTATTCTCCTCGGAATATTAATTGTTACTATTTTAATGAGTCCCAATTTTTTAACAGTTAGAAATATTTCAAATGTACTTCTTCAAACATCAATTAATGGCATTATTGCCTTGGGAATGACATTTCTTCTGATTTCAGGTGATTTCGATCTATCGGTGGGATCAGTAATGGCATTATCTGCCGCCCTGGCAATTGGCTTGCAATCACGGGGAATATTAACCGCTTGTATAACAGCTGTTGTTTTAGGCTCCGCCTTTGGGCTACTTAATGGATTTCTTGTGACAAAAGCTAAAATTAACGCCTTTATTGTTACCTTGGGTACTATGACTATGGTTCGAGGAATTGTATTAGCCTATACCAATCAAAGACCAATTTCTGGATCCAACTCTTCTTTTCTAAACCTATCTGGAAGTTCCTGGTTGGGTATTCCTATTCCAGCTTTCATTTTTTTTGCCGGAGTTATCGTTTCTCACATCATCCTAACCTATAATTCCCTTGGCAGAAACTGCTTTGCAATAGGTGGCAACCGAGAAGCAAGTATTTTTTCTGGAATTCGAGTCGATCGCTACAGAATCATCTATTTTACTATTTGCAGTTTTACAGCGTCGATAGCGGGCATAGTGCTGGCATCGAGGCTGAATACAGCAAGTCCGGTTTATGGACAAGATACTGCTTTAATGGTAGTGGCTGCTGTATTGTTAGGAGGCACAAGCCTCGCTGGAGGATCAGGGAGTGTTATTCAAACTTTAGCGGGTGTCATGATTATCGGGGTATTAAACAATAGCTTAAATTTATTGAATGTTTTCTCATATTATCAAGGTTTAATCATAGGCATAATTCTAGTCGTTGTGACCATTCTCGATAGTTATTATGCTAAAAAGCGTAAATTTGAAGCACAAATCGTTACCAAGCGCTTAGAATTTAAAAAGGAACTGAATAATGGAACTTGAAAGTGAGGTGAGGCAATGGAGAATACATAAAAAAGATGAATCATGGGTTTTAAATCAATTAAGATTAAGCTTTGGTCAGGTTGGCTTGCGTTTTTTAATGACATGTCCCTAGAATAGAAACTTAAAACCAGGAAATTGTTACTTATTGTTTATTTTCAATTTTCCAAAATTCGAAGGAGGTTTTCCGCTCTATGAAAAAAAATTTATTAAGTATTTGTATTATTGCTTTGTCATTTATGTTATTTACTTTTTCGGCATCAGCAGCACCGGTGATTGGACTCACCATGCCTGGACTTAATGTTCCTTATTTCGCTTCTTATATAGGAGCATGGGACGCAGCGGCAAAAGAGTATGGAGTAGAAACGATTGTACTTGACGCTCAATGGGATCCAGCTAAGCAAGCCAGTCAGATGGAAGACTTGATCGCTAGTAATGTAGATGTCATCGTGGTTGTAGCGACTGATACCCAAGCGATAATCCCTTCGCTCGAAAAAGCCTTTAATGCCGGTATTCCTATCGTTGCCAGCAATGCCGCACCAGATGAATCAGCCTATAAATTCCTTGCCTGCTACGCCGGACCCGATGACTATCAAGAAGGAGTTATTGCCGCAGAAATGATGGCAGCTGCTCTTGAAGGGAAGGGTGATGTAGTTATTCTCGAAGGTGCTCCAGGAACTCACCCCGCTGTATATCGCCAGAAAGGTTTCGTAGAAACTATTGAGAAGATAGCACCAGAGATTAAAGTACTTGCTTCTCAACCAGCTAACTGGCAGAAAGCTATGGCTACCTCTATTATGGAGAACTGGGTCTTGAAATACCCCAATATCGATGGCGTATTTGGTCATGATGATACGCTTGCTGTAGGTGCCGCTGATGCTGCAAAAGCAGCTGGAATCACTGATATTGTTATTATCGGTATTGGTGGAAGCGGAGAAGGTTTAGCTGCCGTTAAATCAGGTGACCTCTATGGTACTAACCTTCAATCTCCGGTTGAGGATGCAAAACTCGCAATGGAAAAAGCCGTTGCAATAGCGAACGGGGAAGAAATTGAAGACTTCTTTTATTATATACCAATTCCAAAAGTAACCATGGAAAATGTAGATCAATTTGAACCTGAATGGTAAATAATTAACCCATTGATAGTCTTCGAAGTTTTGATGGCTGTCAATGGGTTAATTTATTTAAGGGGGTTTTATTCAATTATGATAGATGAAAAACCTTTATGGGCAGCTCGACTTTATACCAGTACTAAATTTTCTGAAAAAGAAAATCCAGAAAAAGAGATTAATACTCATTTCTCAAATAAAGAGCGAGAGGTCTTACATACTCTGGCAGAACTCGTGGCAGAACTTTCCAACCGCCCTATTGAAAATGAAAAAAAAGAGCTCTGGTATCGACACAATGCTCTCGATTCGGTTCGGCCATTAATTCTTTGTGACCCAGAAAATGGTTGGAATGAAATTATTACTGAAGACCAAATGCTTTGTCAGAACAAACTGGCAAGACATTGGGAATTTTGGTTGAGGCAATTAATATTCTGGGGCGAATCAATGAATGATGACCGGGTAATAGAACCTTACTTTGATATTCCCTATGTTTTTACTGAAAGCGATTGGGGTATGCAGGAAAAAAAGATTGGCGGAGAAGATGGGGGATCATACTGTTGGATTGCTCCAATGAATGATTATTCTTTAATCAAAGATCTTCATTTTCCTCAAATCCAAGTTGATTATGAGATGACTAACCGCATTCTTTCTCTTGCCGAAGATGTCATTGGAAAGGCACTGAAGGTCCGCCTCAAAGGAATGTGGTGGTGGAGTTTAGGTATTTCCGAGATAGCGGTATATTTACGCGGCCTAGAACAAATGATGTATGATATGTATGATCACCCCGAAGAACTGCATCATTTAATGAGTTTTTTGCATGACGGTATTATGGCTAAATTAGATTATCTTGAGAAAAATAACTTACTTTGTTTAAACAATACTGGAAACTATGTTGGTTCCGGAGGAATGGGCTATTCCAAACAGTTACCCCAAAAAGATTTTGATGGTTTCCACGTAAGACCGATAGATTTATGGGGTTTTGCAGAAAGCCAACCTACGGTAGGAGTATCGCCGGCTCTTTATGAGGAATTCATTTTCCCATATGAAAAGTCGATTTTAGAACGTTTTGGGCTTAATTGTTATGGTTGTTGCGAACTTATAAATCAAAGATGGGAAGCAGTGAAAAAATTTCCTAATCTCAGGAGAGTTTCGGTTTCTCCTTGGGCAGATCGAGAGGATATGTCACAGAAATTAGAGAACCGATATATTTATTCATTGAAATTTAATCCTGCTTATCTTGCTGTTCCAAATTTGGATGAGAAATTTATCCGGCAAGAAATACGCCGAGATTTAGAAATCATCAAAGGGTGTATTGTGGAAATTATCATGAAGGATAATAATACCATTGGTAACAATCCTCAAAATGTCATTCGTTGGAGTGAAATTGTCAGGGAAGAAGCTGAAAACTTTTACCTTTAATTGTATTTATTACTAAAATTCAATCAGGAGACAACAAACTTTTTAAATTTTAATACAACGTTTTAAACAAGAAAAATATCCAGCGGGCTTTCCCGCTGGATATTAAATGAATACCATTTTTCCTTAAGAGATTATTCCTTCATTATTGTTATTTTGTGTTTCTCTTGTTACTCTTTATTCTTTATCATCATTCATGGTTTTTCCTATTTCAAAAGCCTGACCTATTAAGTCCCCCAAGCTCCAATATGCATTATCCGGCATGGTGAATATTAATAAATCCATTTTCTTTACATCTGGTTCACCCCGGTTAAGATAACCTTCTTCAGAAAAAGCTTCTACAACTTCACCAATGACCAGAAGGTCGCCTGCCAATTGGATTACTTCAGAGAGTTTGCAGGAAAGCGAAAGGGGACATTCTTCGATAAGAGGGGATTTGTGTTCTTTTCCATAGAAAATATTAAAAATATTTGATTTATCAACTTCTTTTCCTGATTTTAAGCCGCAGTAATCAGCTTTAACCGCTAAGGCTCGATCGGGAAAATTGACACTAAATACTTTATTCTCTTGAATAGCTTTTGAAGTAAGGTGATCCTTGCTTAAACAAATTGCCAACATAGGAGGTTCCAGATTGACATTTGTAACCCAAGCCGCCGTCATAAAATTCGCTCTTCCCTTGGCTTCAGTTCCAATAATTACCACCGGCATAGGATAACCAACCTTATTCACTTCAACATTAACTTTCTTCACATCCATTCCTCCTTGGTTTCTTGAACAAATTCTATTGTACAAAACTATTAAACCATGTGATGAGCAAAAAATGAATAAGAATTTTTTAGGAATTTTCAATTTTTTTTAGAGAGTTTAGTTCATAAGTTAAATCAAAAAATGGTAAAAGATATATTGCTTTTATTTCATGTTAAAATAAAATCAAATATTATGAGTGGTGAGTAATGAGGAGCTTAACGATCATCCTCATTTTCCCTTCTCTCCTTGAGAAAAAAGTGATTTTAAGGCATCAAATCAAACCTTCCACAAAAGATTTTAAATCTGGAGGGATGATTATATATTTCGATTGTTGAAGGATTTATATTCTCATCTAATGTTGTTAAGTGGCTTAAAATTTTTCCAAAATAAACAACGTCAGGGAGGAATTGGTATGACGACGATATCAAAAAAAGAAAAAGAAGTCCTTCGTAAGCTGGCGACCGAATTAGCTGAATATGCCTCGTTGCCAATTCACCAGCAAAAAGCTGATATGTGGAAACGTCTCAATGACCTCGAAAGAGTGAAGCCCATGATATGGATGAATGAGATTCCCTGGCATGAATTAGGACCTGAAGTCAATTCTATTGAAACCACCAGCGAATTGTGTCGCAGACAAGAGAAGCGAATCCGCCAGCTAATTTATCAATGGAAATATATGCCTGGCGATATGGTTTTGGAGCCGGTAATTGTTTGCCCATTGGTCATTCATGATACTGGATTTGATATTCTCCCTCAATTAAAAAACGCTGAAGGCTATACCGGAATGGCTGATACCATCATGGTTGATGGTGCATCGCATTTCGATCCGGTTATTGAAAATGAAGAAGATATAGAAAAAATTAAGATGCCGCTGGTTGAAGTCGATTGGGAAGAGACCGAACAGAATTATCAGCTTCTCCAGGATGTTTTTGCAGGTATCCTCCCGGTTGAAAAAAGAGGCATCTATGATTTTGAGCTTTTACCCTTGGAGAAAAAAGGAGCTAATGGATGGGAAACCTATGGTGGTTGGTTTGGATTTTGGTTTGCTCCCTGGGATGACCTGGTTCAGTGGTTAGGAGTGGAACAAACCCTGTTTGGTTTGACAACCCGACCTGATTTCATTCACAAGGTTATGGGACGCTTGGTTGACGCATGGCTACATCGATTAGACCAGTATGAAAAGCTTAACCTTCTCGCCTTAAATAATGGCCCGAATCGGATAGGTTCAGGAGGGTACGGATTTAGCAACCAACTCCCACAAGCTGATTTTAACCAGAACAATATACGTACCATTGATTTGTGGGGGAGTTGTGCCGCACAAATTTTTGCAGCGGTTTCACCGCAAATGCATGAGGAATTTGCCCTCCAACATGAGAAACGCTGGCTAGAAAGGTTTGGCCTTACTTATTATGGTTGTTGCGAACCGTTACACAAAAAAATTTCAATCCTAAAGCAAATACCGAATCTTCGTAAAGTTTCCATGAGCCCCTGGGTTGATCTTAACGAAGCTGTTCAAAACGTTGGGAATCAATATGTCCTATCTCTTAAGCCAAGTCCGGCTATCTTCGCCGTGGATGTATGGGATCTCGATGAAGGCCGTAGGCAATTGATTTCCAGTTTGGAAAAAGCGAAAGAGTGTTCCGTAGAAGTTATTATGAAAGATATTAGTACTTGTCGGAATCAGCCACAACGTTTATGGGAATGGGACAAAATGGCTCAGGAAGTGACCGAGGAGTTCGCTTGATGATTTCATCATGTGTTCATGAATAAATCCTAATGCTACCTGTCGACAACAGATAAATATGAAAAACAAAAAAAATAAGGCGTAAAAAATTATTTAATGCTTGGCACAGAATATCTATATTCCTATGCCAAGCATTAATTTAATAACTATTTCAGATATTCATCTACATTTTCAGGAGTAATTAAAAACACTGGTGAATAAGTGGTTTCTTCCAGCTTTTCTCCTTGCAAAACTTTTAATGCTCCATCAACTCCCATTCGACCTATTTCATAAGGCATTTGAGCAACAGTCGCTGTCAGTCCGCCTTCTTTTATAGAACGAAGAGCATCATCAATGGCATCGAAACCGACAACCATGATTTGGTCTTCTAAACCAGCTCCTCGTACGGCTTCTAAAGCACCTAATGCCATTTCATCATTACAGGCAAAAACAGCATTGAGATCAGGGTAGGCTTGAATAAAGTTTTCCATAACCGTAAGACCTAAAGATCTTTGTGAATCAGCCGGTTGTTTAGCGAGTACTTCTATCCCATATTTTTTCATAGTATCTTCAAATCCCTGATCTCGTAAAGCTGGAATGACATAACCGAGCTGGCATTGGATAATCACGACTTTTCCAGTTCCACCTAGCTTTTCAGCAACAAATTCACCGGCAATTTGACCGCCTAGGTAATTATCTGAAACGATAAATGTCTCAATTTCTCCAGAGTTTACACCTACATCAAGGACAAGAACAGGAATACCTGCAGCATTAGCCGCTTCTGCTGCTGTTCCACCTGGGTCGGGATCCCAAGGAGAGAGCAGAATAACGTCGACCTTTTGCTGGATAAGATCTTCAACCTGTGAAAGTTGCATTCCCGGGTCGGTTCGAGCATCAAAAACAATTACATCAATATTCCCCAATTCAGCAGCTCGGTCTCGGATACCCTGAGCTACTGTTTGCCAGTATTGATTTCCCAGATCCTGAACTGAATATCCGATTACAATTTTATCCTGGGCTAAAGCAGAGACTCCTATAATAAACATCACAGTCAAAGCAAATACCAACACGGAAATCAGTATTCTCCGAGACATTTCTTTCCATCTCCTTTCGAATTAAATGCTTTTATTTATTGAAAACTTCTGCCTAGTTCTAGTTCATAATCACCTCACTTTCTTTAATATATAGTTTTTAACGTTCAGCCTTGCCTCTTCTGTCAGCCAATACAGCGGCAATAATGACAGCTCCAATGGCCACCTGCTGCCAGTATGGATCAACGTTTATTAAATTGAGACCATTACGGATCACTCCCATGATTAGTGCACCAATGAATGTCCCAATAATAGTTCCTTCTCCACCGGAAAGACTTGTTCCTCCGATCACGACCGCAGCAATCGCATCGAGTTCGTAGCTTTGTCCAGCCAGAGGATGTCCGGAATTAATCCGGGCAGTAAATACCACTGCTGCTAGCCCTGTGAAAAGACCACTTAATAAGTAAACTAATGTCTTAAAAAAATCTGTTTTTATACCAGATAAACGAGTTGCAGTTTCGTTACTCCCCAGAGAATAGATATAACGACCTGTAGGAGTTTGACTAAGAATATAATAAACAAAAGCAAAGAGAACTAATGCGATGACAATGGGAACTGGAATAGGGCCAAGGTATCCAGTTCCAAAATACCTAAATGAAGCTGAAAATCCGCTGATAGGGCGGCCTCGAGTATAGACAAAGGCCAGTCCTCGAGCAATAGCCATCATTCCTAAGGTAGCACAAAAAGGAGGGAGTTTCCCCTTGCTGATAAGGATTCCGTTGGTAAAACCCAAAAGTGAACCCAGAGCAAGTCCAACTAAAACACCAAGGACAGTTATCCCTGTGACTTGTAATGTTCCTGCTAGTATTACTCCACACAACCCCAGCATCGAGCCTACTGAAAGATCAATTCCTCCCGTCAAGATGACAAATGTTTCACCGGCAGCAATAATAGAAATAACCGAAACCTGCCGAAAAACGTTAAGTATGTTGTTAACTGTTAAAAAAGCTGGGGTCATAAGGGAAAGAAAAATTGATAAACCAACTAATCCAACTGCTGGTCCTAGGCTGCGTGAAACTTTCGCTAAATTAAACTCGTTCATAAGCCCTTCCTCCCGTTGCAGCTAAAATTATTTTCTGGGGGGTTGCTTCTGCTCTAGAAAATTCGGCCGTCATACGTCCACTGTTCATAACTATAATTCGATCACTCATTCCCATAACTTCCGGGAGCTCTGAAGAGATCATAATGATTCCTATCCCTTCCTTCACTAATTTTCCCATTAAGAAATGAATCTCGGCTTTTGCTCCAACATCAATCCCCCGAGTCGGTTCGTCCAGGATAAGAATCCGAGGGTTTCTTTCCAACCATTTTGCCAGTACAACTTTTTGTTGATTACCACCGCTTAAATTCAGAACCTTTTGGTCGAGAGAAGGTGTTTTCACATCTAATGTATTTACATGAAGAAGTGAATTTTTTTTCTCGAGATTCACATCGATTTTCCCCCAACGGTAATAAGTTGCTAGGTTGGATAAGGTTATATTATGTTTGACACTCATGGCGAGAAGAAGCCCATGTTGCGTTCGATCTTCTGGAACTAGTCCAATACCTGAACTTACCGCGTCATTTGGATTTTTTATATTAATTAATTTCCCAGATACAAGCACTTTTCCGGAATCTCGGGGATCTGCGCCAAATATAGTCCTCACTAACTCAGTTCGTCCTGCTCCAACCAAACCGTAAATTCCAAGAATTTCACCAGCATGAAGAGCGAAAGAGATATCATAAAGCTTATCTTTTCTGGATAAGTGCTCGACCCGAAGGATTTCTTCGCCAATAGTAGCTTCCATTTTAGGAAACATGGCTTTAAGTTCCCTGCCTACCATCATTCGAGCAATTTCTTCCTCATTCACGTCTCCTGCATTGACTGTCTCAATTTTAGTCCCGTCTCGTAAAACGGTAACCCGATCGGCGATTTGTTTAATCTCTTCCAATCGATGACTGATGAAGATAATTCCTACTCCTTGTTTTTTAAGAAGTTTCATACGGGAAAAAAGAACGTCGATTTCGTTTTTGGAAAGAGCAGAAGTTGGCTCATCCATGACTAGGATACGGGAGTTGAGAGAGAGTGCTTTTGCGATTTCTACCATTTGCATATAGGCAACGGAAAGATCCCTAATCCAAGTTTTGGGTTGAATATCAACCTCTAGTGATTTCAAGAGATTTTCAGTCTCTCCCCATAGCTTTTTCCAGTCAATCCGTTTCCAGGGATATGAAAGGGGAAGACGACCAAAGAAGATATTTTCTGCGACACTTAGATGAGGAATCAGATTGAACTCTTGAAAAATAATTCCTATTCCCAAACTTTGAGCTTCAAGAAGGTTGGGAATCTTAACTTCTTCTGCAGAAATGAAAATCCTACCCTGATCAGCTTGAAAAACCCCGGCTAAAATTTTCATTAGGGTTGATTTCCCTGCACCGTTTTCACCCACCAGGGCATGGATTTCCCCAGATTTAAGATCGAAACTCACATCTTTCAGTGCATCCACACCAGGGAAACTTTTATAAATACGTTCCATTTTGAGAAGATATTTATTGTCCACCGTAACTCATCCTCTGTTACATTATTATCAATGGCGGGAAAAAACAATAACATATCTTCCTAATGAATGATTAAGCAGGAAGAACTTATTAATTATCTTACAAACATTTTACCATAGGTTTTCTTTAATTAGATAACTCATTTTTTTCTATACTATATATATGATCCTTACTCTTGATCCTTTCAATTTCTTTTTTTCATTCCTTAAATTTTTACTAAAATCAATCCATATTGAACAGAACAAGAGAAATCAAAAAATAATAGTGAGAATATCAAATATGAAAATGATATAAGTAATAATAATTAATAAAAATATAGTAGTTATGATAAAATAATTACATCTTATTTTCTAATCATCAGTTAGAATGACAAAGAAATAATTAGAAAGAGTAGTATAACCTGGTTCGAAAGTTATAATTTTGAAATTTATGTCTCTTTCAGGTTTTGAAAGCTTTTATATTCTATCAAAACAATTTACTAAAATATAAAAATGAGGAGGGCAAAATGTCACTTTCGGAAGCATTAAGACAATTAGCATCAGTACAACGAATTCAAGCTTATTCCGATTCACCATCCTATACCGAGAGAGTAACCGCACCAATTTATGCTGCAATCGGACGAGAAATCGAAGTATTAATCAAGGAAGAAGTC
>Ga0334890_1004351_pt1 | contig 13086 bp, 9 predicted proteins | sample GraSluR1_MG_3_FD_207220 | JGI IMG/M metagenome (GOLD analysis project Ga0334890, IMG submission 207220) | Sludge microbial communities from methane-producing bioreactor in Wageningen University, Netherlands - Granular Sludge_31_08-R1 | ecosystem: Engineered > Bioreactor > Anaerobic > Unclassified... | reverse complement strand
TGAACTCATTAAGGAAGCTGAAAAAATGCGTATTTGGGTGAGAAGCAATAAATTAGTCTAAATGATTCTGGGATGGGATAACTATCCTATCAACCCTTTATTAATCTGACCCCCTTATATTTTTTTTGTATTACGACAGGCCGGCAAGCATCTTGGCTACCGGCCTGTTATGTTTTCTTTTAATAATAATAGTGATTAGTAAGAAAAGTGAGGAGTGAGGACCCTAATAGCCACCAAAGGGATCGAGTTTGTCAACAACCCCGACCCCTTGTCAATGGGTACTCTCAATAAGTTAACAACTTAAGTGCCTGGCACCATTATTACCCTAACTTATGGAAAAATTTAATATTTGCGGTCAAATAACTGTTGCAGGTGTTTTGTTTTTGGTTAATACTGTTAATATTAAAACTAATCCTTGGCTTATCGGGGATTTAAATTGAGCAAGCAGGATGTGCAACTTAAAATGAAAGACAAAAGAGATTTCAGGCTGGAGATAGCAAGTATAGAAAGCGCCGGCGATTATGTTCGTGATATATTAAAACAATACAAATGCACCGATCGTGATATGGTTCGAGCTCAACTCTTTACGGAAGAAACGATGGTGTACTGGACGGAAACTGCTAACGAAGGCGATATTCTCCAGATCAATGTGCGAAAACGCTTTAAAACCATTTCCCTGTCATTATCGTATAGAGGGGCACAATCCAATCCTCTTGCCATATCTGATGAAGAAGAGGATGAAACGGAATTCAGCTTCATTGGTCAAAATATACTAATTGGGCTTTCCACCGTTACCTATAGCTATGAAAATGGATATAATGTCATTACCTTTACGCTCAAGGAAAAAGGAACCAATCCGGTTATTCTCATTATTTTCGCCCTTGCCGCCGCCATAATCTGTGGGCTGATAGTCAACCGCTTCGCCCCGTCTTTAGGGCCAGGCCTGAGCGCCTCAATATTGATCCCCTTGAGTAAAGCTTTTTTCGGCTTGTTGAATGCGATCGTCATCCCTTTTCTCTTCCTGTCGGTGATTGCCAGTATTTTTAACATGGAGAATATCGCCCAGATGAAACGTATTTTCCGTATCCTGTTTAGCTGGTTTTTGGGGCTGACGGCAATGTCGGCAGTAATTGCCGTACTGGCAGGGATGATTTATTTCCCCCTGCAGAATGGTGCTTCTACGGGCGTTAATGAAGTAAAAATTTGGACGCAAATCGCCAAAATGCTGTTTGATATCATACCTTCAAACATCTTTCAGTCCTTTTTGGACGGTAACACCTTGCAAACCATTTTCCTGGCTGTCATAACCGGTATTACTATGCTGGTCTATAAAGGACGCTTTCCGGTTATAAGCAAGGTGGTAAGCGAATCTAATTTAATTTTTTCTACCTTGTTGGATGCCATATGTTCCCTGATGCCATGGGTGATATTCATTTGCATTTTTGACATGTTGTTGTCCGGCGATGGCAGGGTGCTTCTCAGTTCTATCGCTGTGGTTGTACTTATATGCATATGTTTTCTACTTATTGTTTTACTTTGCCTCTTAAGTGTGGCCTTAATTGAAAAACAAAATCCCCTACAGTACATAAAGACAATCGGGCCAGTTCTGCTGATTGCATTATCCACCGCCAGTTCAAGTGCCACCTTTGCACCCCATAGCATGATCGCCAGTAACAAACAGGGGATTCGTGACTATCTGGCGAACTTCTCCATTCCTGTGGGGGCCCTGTTTGCCAAACCGTTTGTGGTGCCGGTCTTATTATTAATGACATTGTTTGTAGGCAATTTTTATTCGCTCACTTTCACTGCGGCAGATGTCGTGTCCATGGTTCTGCTTTGTGTGATTTTGTCCGTAGCCGTCCCCCCGGTTCAGGGGATGGGTATCTTTCTTTTTACGATTATCTTTAAGCGCTTCACTATCCCTCTCGAAGGATTGGCGATGGCAGCCAGCCTCTTTATGCTTTTTGATTATCTAATGACCACCGGCAATGTGTTTTCCATAAACATCAGTATGCTTCATACGGAACAGCGACTGAGGGAGAAAGATAAAAGAGTAATAGTCTACAACAACCAGAAATGCTAATAAGAGTCTTTCTCCAGTCCATTTCAATTAGCAGTTTATAACGAGGTGAAATATGTCCCCCGCTAAGCGGTCGGTTCCTATTAACAGAACAGGCGGCGGGTTCTAATCCCCCGCCTCGTTACTTTTTTTTCCACATTCTTTGGCATAAATCATGGTAATATTATAATTTAATAGCCATAAATATTATTAAAATGATGATTGATTTTTCACGAGCTTTTAAGGAAAGGAGTCAATATTTATGGCATATTGGTTGTTATGCCAGTCCTGTAAAGAGTGGAGCAAATTTACTACTCCCTTATCAAATGACAAAGTTTGTCCATTCTGTAGTAATTCTTTTATTATGGTAAAATCACATCTTAGTTCAATTCCTTACGAGAGAACCATAGAAAAAGCACAAGACCTGCCGGAAAATCCCGCAACAGTGGAAAATGAACCAGCGCCAAGCATAGAAGAAAAAGAATCCCTTGAACTCCAGGAAACAGAAATAGCGGAGATAACGGAAACAGCAGAGATGCCGAAAATGAAAATAGAAAATACAGCGGAAATAGAAGAGATGCCGGAAACATCGACAGCACCCGATAAGCCTGAAACGGAGGATAAAGCGGAGTTACAGGAGAATGCCGAAATGCCTGATCAGCCCGAAATGACAGAGATAAGCGAAATACCGGAAGATACCGCAATACAAGAAACAAGCTTGGAGGAAGACCAGACAAATGAAATAAGCGAGCTACAGGAGACAGAAAAAGTACTAACCGGTAATGAAAAGCAAAATATATTGCGACAAAAGAAAAAACGCTCAAAATATTATAGATAATAATGCAGGGGATGCAGGACTGAGCCAGTCAGCGCCGCCCAGTATGCCAATTAAAACCGGCGGAACTCCCGTCAAAAAGCGGTCTATCTCTTCTTTGAGGGTGGCATAGTCTTGCTTCACAAAAAATGTTGCAAGATCGGTTTCCATTGAGATATTATGGCGATCAGCTTCAAGCCAGGTTTTCGAAAGTCCCAGACGGAGTGGTTTCGCCTCCTCCTCCTCTGGGCTCCTGGGCTTCCTCCTGCCGTATTTTCTTCATTTCAAAAAGGATAAAGCCAGCGGTTAATGCTACTGACAGGCCATCAGCAATAGGAGCAGTTCTCCACACCCCATCAATACCCCAAAAACGCGGTAAAATCAGGAGCAGGGGAATAAAAATCAAAAATTGCCTTGACAGGCTGAGGATTGCGGCCTGCCTGGCTTTGCCCACGGCTTGAAAATACATGGAACTCACAACCTGAAACCCCACTACCGGCAGCAGGGCAAAGAAAGTTAACATAGCATGAACCGTCATGGTGGTAAGGGCGGTATCTCCCTTGCTAAACAGGCCTACTAATTGCAGTGGCCAGATATGAAGAGCCAGATATCCCGCTACTGCTATACCCGTACCGGCCAAAACCGCGGTTTTCCAAGTTTCCCGCACCCGTTGGTATTGACGGGCTCCGTAATTATAGCCGATAATCGGTTGCGCCCCTTGGCCCAAGCCCAGTACCGGCATAACCAGCAGCATGGATATGCTCATTACAATGCCGATAGCGGCCAGGGCCAGATCGCCGCCATAAAACATCAAAGTATGGTTTAGTATGAGCTGCTGGATACAGGCGGCCGTCTGCATAGCAAAAGGCGCAAAACCAATAGCCATAATACTGCTCAATACCGGCCAGGCAGGCTTCAGGTTTTTCCAGTGAATTTTCACCAGGCTCCTGCCGGTGAAAAAATAGCTTAATACCCAGATGGCTGAAATCAATTGGGCTAATATAGTGGCCAGAGCGGACCCCTTTATCCCCCAGTGGAAGATAAATATAAAAACATAGTTTAAGGCTACGCTTACTACTGCCCCCAGTATCTGGGTATACATTGCCATGGCTGGATTACCTTCCGCCCGGATGAAATTATTCATGCCCATACTGATAGAGCCGAATACCGACCCCAGCATAATGATCTGGGTGAAGTCGCGGGCATAGGGAAGCACAGCGGCACTGGCTCCAAAACTAATTAGTATTGGTTCCGCAAACAACAGGAACAACAGCGCCAGGGCTGCTGGCAACAGGATTAACATGGTCATGGCAGTTCCCGCTACTTTCTCGGCTTCATCCTTCTTTTGCTCTCCCAGCTTAAGGGAAATCAAAGCGGTGGCACCTACTCCAATTAAGAGAGAAACGGCCATAAGCAAAATCATAATGGGAAAGGCCACCGTGGTTGCTGCTATGGCCAGCGACCCTATCCCCCGGCCCACAAATATCCGGGCTATGACATTATATAGTGAACTGACCAGCATACCGACAATAGTCGGCAGGGAAAAGTTCCACAGTAGTTTCCCTATATGCTGGTTACGCATTCTAGCGGAACGATCCATCGGATAACTCCTTCAAATTTTCTTTCAACTGTGATTCTATTGCAAAATATTATTAATATTCATTGGCTTGCATAAATATACCGCTCGCCAACGCTCGCTTTGTATATTATGCAACCCTTATACAACAAAAGGGGTTTTTGCAGTGGAGTCAACTGTGAAAAAAGAGAACTATCCTTTAGTATAAAGGATAGTTCTCTTTGATAAAAGGCAATCAACAGATAAAATTCATGAGCATTTGTTTATGGTCATTTCTCTTAACGGGCCATCAGGACTTTGCTTAAGAAAGCGCTGGTTCTTTCCTGCCGGGGATTCAGAAGGACTTCTTCGGCCTGCCCTTCTTCCATGATTACCCCCTCGTCCATAAAGATTACCCGGTCGGCTACCTCGCGGGCAAAGCCGATTTCGTGGGTAACCACTACCATGGTCATATCCTCCAGGGCCAGGTCTTTCATAACCATAAGCACCTCTCCGGTTAATTCCGGGTCCAGGGCGGAGGTGGGTTCATCAAAGCACATGATGTCAGGATTCATAGCCAGGGCGCGGGCAATCGCCACCCGTTGCTGCTGCCCGCCCGAGAGTTCAAAAGGATAATTGTCTGCCTTCTGGGAGAGCCCTACTTTGGCCAGGAGCAAGCGAGCGCTCTCTTCCGCCTCAGCCTTGTCCATATTTTTAACCCGGGTCGGCGCCATTATCAAATTTTCCATCACTGATTTATGGGGGAAGAGATTAAAATTCTGAAACACCATACCCATTTTGCGGCGCGCTTGCGTGATTTTCGCCTCGCTGCTGTATACCGCCTGGCCTTCGCTGTTGTTTTGGGCTATAGTCTCCCCTTCGATTTCAATCCGGCCGCTATCGATCCTTTCCAGGTGGTTTAAGCAGCGCAGAAGGGTACTTTTCCCGGAACCGGAGGGACCGATGATGGCAATAACCTCACCTTTCTGCACCTGCAAGGTTACCCCGTGCAGAACACCCAGGCTGCCGAAATTTTTATGAATGTCAATAGCTTGCAATATATACATATCCGTTTCTCCTCGTATGTTGACATTTTAACCGCTGGACTAATGAAAATAATCGTAGCGCAACTCCAGCCATTTGAAAAAGCGCTGCACCATGCCTGTCATCATCAGGTAGAAAATGGCCGCAATTAAAAATGGGATGAAAGTATCATCCCGCATTACATGAGTCCGGGCTACCCGCGATAGCTCGCTTATGGCCAGAACATAGACCAGGGCGGTGTCTTTTACCAGGTTAATAACCTCATTGCCAATAGGTGGCAAGACTCGCTTGAAGACCTGAGGCAAAATGATGTTCTTCATGGTCTGGTAACGGCTTAATCCCAGCACGTCAGCAGCCTCGTACTGCCCTCTATCTATGGATTGAATACCAGCCCGAAAAATCTCGGCCAAATAAGCGGAATAGTTCAACACAAAAGCGAGGTAGGCGGCCATTTCCCGTTCCGGCCGCAAACCCAAGGTCATCAAGCCAAAATACATAAACAAAAGCTGCAGTAGCAAGGGAGTTCCGCGAAACAGCCAGACATAGAATTCCATAAACCAACGCAGGGGGCTGAAACTGGAAATGCGGGCCATACCCATGATTACCCCCAGGGGCAGAGCCATTACCAAGGTTATGCTGAAAAGTTTCAGGGTTACGGTCAAACCCTTCAACATGGATGGGAGCAGCATAATAATATAATCCATAAAGACTCCTCTATCTCTTACTTTGCACACATAACGAGGCGAAATACATCCCACGCCAAGCGGTCGCCTATTAACAAAACAGGCGGTGGGTTCTAATCCCCCGCCTTGTTGCAGCGCTGCGTTGAAACTGCTTAAACAACAGGCTAACAATAGTAATTGTTAGCCTGTCCTGCTCAATTATATCAGATTCAAGTTGTTCACGGCTATTTGTTAATGATGTCTTCTCCGAACCACTTCTCCGAAATTTTGGCGGCTGTTCCATCTGCCTTCATTTCATCCAGAGCTTTTTCCACTTCAGCGTGGAAAGCCTTGTCATCCAGGCGGAAACCTACCCCGAAATCTTCCAGGCCGAAATTATCTTTTAATACCTTGTAATCGCCGGGGTGTTTGGAAAGATAATAACGACCAACCACTTCATCAACCACTACGGCTTCAACCCCGCCTCCCTTGAGGTCGCGCAGGGCCAGGTCATTGCTCTCAAACTGCAGCAAGTTGTCCTTAATCACTTCGAAGGTTTCCTTATCGGCCTCGACTGCTTCATTGGCGCTGCTGGCAGCCTGAATGCCGATTTTTTTGCCCGCCAGGTCCGCCTTGCCGGCAATATCCGAGTCAGCCCTTACCACAATAATCTGCCGGTCGGATATGTAGGGTTTGGAGAAGAGAAAGTCCTTCTTCCTTTCCTCGTTAATGGTAAATCCATTCCATACCACATCAATATTGCCACTGTTCAGTTCTTCTTTCTTGGTATCCCAAACTATGGACTGGAACTGGACTTCCACACCCAGACGCCGGGCCACTTCCTTGGCCAGGTCAATGTCAAAACCTACAATTTCATTCGCTTCATCCCGGAAGCCCATGGGCGGGAACGCATCGTCCAGGCCCATCACAAAGTAGCCTTTGTCCTTGATCTTAGTCCAGGAATCATCGCCGCTGCTTTCCGGGGCTGGAGTTTTGGCAGCACATCCGCTCATCAAAAGCATCCCCAGGGAGAAACACAACAGAATCAACCAGGCAACTTTTCGTTTCAAAATTCTCTACCTCCCCAAAATATATTATTCTTCAACTTATTTTACTTTAATACGGCAGATAAGTAAACAAAACAACCGGGGATAAAGTGAAAACCCTATGGCCAGGCATGGCCCGGGGCTTGATCCTGGTTTAAGCAGCGGAAGAAACTGCGCAGCAGTTTCAGCACAGCGCTGCAACGAGGCGGGGGATTATAACCCGCCGCCTGCTTTATTAATAGGAGCCCAGCCGCTTAGCACCCTGCGGGCACCACTGATGTTCGCTCCGCTCACTATTATGGATGCGGGGGACATATATATTTCGCCTGGTTATAATTGGGCTTGAATTCCTGGTAGCTATAGACGAATATATTAAGCAAGAGGATTTTGCGAGTTTTGCTTAGGAGGGAACGGGAATTGCGTTTGACGGGATTAAAAGATTTGCGAATGGTTGTGGGAGTAGGCTGGTTATTTGTTTTGTCTTTATTATTTACTGTTTTCCCGGTATCTTGGGGAGAAGCTATGGATATCCAGAACTCTATTTTTCAGGTACAGGCGTCTGAGCAACTGTCGTTAGCCGCTTCGGAAGAGTTGGATACTGGCGGTTGGGTGGCGGAGATTATTCCGGAAATAACTAACAAAGGGGATATCAGCCTTACTTTTGACAAGGTGATGGCAGACCCCAGCGGAACGAAGGAGCAGTTTACGGTAGTGGTTGATGGTAATACTGCTGTTATTGCTAATGTAGTAAAAACCAATACCCCAGAGAAAATTAAGCTGGAACTAGCGGCTAAAGCTAGCGGGGCGAAAAATCTTATTATTGACTATGTTAAAAGTAGCGATCCGGCCAAACAGTTAAAATCCATCGACGGTGGAACAGTAGAAAGCTTTAGCATCCAAATAGGAGAACCCTCTCAGGCTCCAAGCTTAATTGCTGATAGCAGTGATAATCTGCGGGGCAATGTCATTGATATTACTTTTGTGGATGATTCATTGTGGAGAGACAAGGTAAGTAATGTAAAAGTAAATGATTCCTCGATTAGAGATAAATATAGGATTGAGGAAGGTAGATTAAGTATAGATGCAGATGTGTTTCTTACCAGCGGGGATTATAGTATTGTAGTAAAAGCTCCGGGATACACAGATGCTACAGTAGTTCAAACTATTTTAGAAGCTGTAACGCAGATTGATCCGCCAGTTTTAACCGCCGATTTGACGAATAATACCATCGGCCAGGCCATTGATATCACCTTTAGTGATGATATTGCCTGGAGGACGGCTATTTCTGATGTAAGTATCGATGGACAATCGGCAAACGCCAAGTACAGTATAAATGAAGGCAAGATTACAATTAATGCGGAAGTATTCAACGAAGCCCGTAGTTATATTATAGTAGTAAAAGCTGCCGGCTATAACGATATCCAATTAGAGCAAAAAATAATGCAGCCAAGCGCCAATGGTGGTGGCGGCAGTGGTGATGGCAACAATAGCGGCGGTGGCAGTGGTGACGGCAGCGGTGGGGGAGCAGGCAGCGGAACTCCTGGCGGCCTTACTGTTCTTAGCTTTAACCAGGCAAAGCTTGCACCGAGCGATACCCTTTTGCAGTTTGACTTTGGCAACGGTATGGACAAAACCTTGAGCAGCAATCTGAACAAGATTCGAGTCTATGAAAAAGCCAGCGGTACTGAAGTTAAACACTCCAACTATAATTATATAAAACAAGGCTCAGGAAATGACGCCGTTAAATTGCGCCGGCTTGAACTTATGTTTAACAACCTGAAACCAGGCACCGCTTATGTAGTGGAACTGGAAGCAGGCATTGAGGCTAATAACGGCAGCACCCTGGGCAGCAAACAGAGCTTCGAATTCAGCACATCGGGCACAACAGCAGGGGGAGGAGCAGCTGTTCCAGCAGATGAAAAGTCATATGGTCAGGAAGCCGCTACTATTAACGAGCAGGGTGCCAGAATCGATATTCCGGCAGCGGCTTTTGACCAGGATTTCAAGGTAAAGGTAAGAAAAGTAGCGGATGTTTCCCAACTACCCCTGGCGGAGAAGAGCAAACTTATCAGTGATGTAGTAGAGATAGAAAAAGATAAGAGCGGAGAGTTTAAGAAAGCAGTAAGCATTACTCTCAGTTTTGATAAGACCAAAGTAGATAGCAACAAATATGATATCCGGATCTGTTATCTGGATGAGAAGGCAAATAAATGGCTTCCCCTGTCCAATATCAAAGTAGACCTGGCCACAGGCCAGGTTAGTGGCCAGACCAAACATTTTACCAAGTTTGCGGTTATAGCTGCGGAAAAGGCAACCGTCCCGGAACAGAAAGCAATTGAGAATAGTAAAGTAGTCAAACTAAGCGATATCCAGGGACACTGGGCCCAGAAAGCCATTGAGGAACTACTGGCTTCCGCAGCTATCGGAGGCTATCCCGACGGAAGCTTCAAGCCCGAGCAGAATATTACCCGGGCAGAGTTTACCAGCATTCTGGTCAAGGCCCTGAAGCTGAATGTCAAGGATGGCAAAGTGTTTGACGATACCGCCCAGCACTGGGCCAAGGAGGCCATAGCCGCGGCAGCTGCCAGTGGAATAGTAAGCGGCTGCAGCGAAAGCATTTTTGCTCCGGATGAATCCATTACCAGGGAACAGATGGCAGTAATGGTGGTTAATGCCGGTCAATTGGCAGGACTTGGGGATAATAAAATTTTTGCTGATGCCGATCAGGTTTCCGCCTGGGCCAGGAAAGCTGTAGCTGTGGCCAGCGCACATAGCATTATTTCCGGTTATCCGGACAACAGCTTCCGTCCCCGTGCCAATGCGAGCCGGGCCGAAGCTGCCATGGTAATAGCCAAATCCTTGAAATTGGCCGGTTAAAAGCACTTGCGGTTCTTGCCAGGAAAATGCCGGGTGGGATTCTTTTTTGCTGGAACAGCGAAAGGAGCGAGAAGATGCAGGATACTCCCAAAGCCAATCGTTTGCATATAGCTATATTTGGCCGGCGCAATGCCGGAAAATCCAGTTTGATTAACGCCCTGACCCGGCAGGAAATAGCTCTGGTTTCAGAGGTGCCGGGAACTACTACCGATCCGGTTTTCAAGGCTATGGAGATACTGCCCGTTGGTCCCTGCATGATAATCGATACCGCCGGCATTGACGATGAAGGTTACCTGGGGGAACTGCGGATAAAGAAAAGCCGGGAGGTGCTGAACCAGACGGATTTGGCCTTGCTGGTAATTGACCCGGCTCTGGGCATAAGTGAGTTCGAGCAGGAACTGAAACAGGAAATCCAGAGCAGGAAGATAGCGCTCATCGGGGTTTTAAACAAAATAGATCAGGGCGAAGTTGACCAAAAAAGCCTGGAAAAGCAGCTGGGGCTGTCCCTGGTAGCGGTAAGCTCCCGCAGCGGGGAAGGGATAGAATTATTAAAAGAACGGATTATTGAGCGGGCCCCGGCCCATTTTGAAGAAGCCCATATAGTAGGGGATCTCATCGAGCCCGGGGATATCTGCCTGCTGGTAGTTCCCCTGGATATGGCCGCTCCCAAGGGGCGGCTCATTTTGCCCCAGGTGCAGACCATCCGTGATATCCTGGACAAGAATGCCACGGCCATGGTGGTCAAGGAAGATAAGCTGCGCGAAGCCCTGGAAGGATTAGCGAAAAAACCACGGCTGCTCATTACCGATTCCCAGGTCTTTGGGAAAGTGGCGCCACAGACCCCGGATGATGTAATGCTTACTTCTTTTTCCATACTTTTTGCCCGCTTCAAAGGAGACCTCCTGGAGCTGGTACGAGGAGCCAAAGCCATCGAAAAGCTGCGCCCCGGCGATGAGGTCTTGATAGCCGAGGCCTGTACCCACCATGCCCAGGATGATGATATCGGGAGGGTACAAATACCGCGCTGGCTGAACCGCTATGTGGGGGGAGAACTTAACTTCCACTGGTACAGCGGCAGCGGCTACCCGGAGAATCTAGAGCAGTTTAAGCTGGTAGTGCACTGCGGTGCCTGCATGATCAACCGGCGGCAGATGCTCCACCGGATAGATATGGCCCGGGACAGCGGGGTGCCTATTGTTAACTACGGGGTTTTGCTGGCTTTTGTAAATGGCATTCTGGAACGGGCCTTGCAGCCTTTCCCCCAGGCCCGGGCGGTTCTTTAAGCAAGAAAAGACCGGATTTAAGTTTATGGAAAAGCGGGGGATAATCTTATGACTATGACCCCAAATGAATATCGACCTGTGCCCACAGAAGTAATAAAAAAACAGCAGGCTTTCTTCCAGAGCGGTGCCAGCCGGGAACTGGCTTTTCGCATGCAACAACTTCGCCAGCTGGAGCGGGCAATTGATAAGTGCGAGAATGAACTACTGCGGGCTCTGGAGTTGGATCTGGGCAAATGCCGGCAGGAAGCCTATATGACTGAAGTAGGGCTGCTTCGAGCTGAACTGGCCTATATCATGAAACACCTGCCCAGCTGGGTGCAAGCCCGAAAAGTAAGAACCCCCTGCTTGTACCCGGGGGCCAGAAGCCTGATCTATCCGGAACCTCTGGGTCAGGTGCTGATTATCAGTCCCTGGAATTATCCGGTGTACCTGGCCTTGGCTCCCCTGCTGGGAGCGATGGCTGCCGGCAATTGTACGGTGATCAAACCTTCCGAATTAGCCCCGCACAGCTCTGCAGTCCTGCAGGCCCTTATCCAGGATAGCTTTCCCGAGGAATACATCGCAGTGTTGGAAGGTGGGGCAGAGATGAGCAGCGAACTGCTGGAGCAGCCCTTTGACCACATTTTCTTCACCGGCGGTTCGGCGGTGGGAAAACTGGTGATGCAGGCCGCTGCCCGCCGGCTTACGCCGGTCACCCTGGAATTGGGAGGGAAAAGTCCTTGCCTGGTGGATCAGGATATCAATATCGAGTACACAGCCCGCCGCATTATCTGGGGCAAGTTCTTGAATGCCGGCCAGACTTGCGTGGCCCCCGACTACCTGCTGTTGCAGCGGGAGATAAAGGAGCCCCTGTTGAAAAAAATGGGGGAAGTCTTGTTGAAATTCTACGGTGCTAATCCTCGCCATAGCCCCGATTATGCTCGTATCATCAGTGAAGGACATTTTCAGCGACTGGAGGCTCTGCTGGCTGACGGGCGCATCCTCTACGGCGGCGAGGCTGTGCGGGAGGAGCGCTATATTGCCCCTACCATAATGGACCGCATAGCGTCCGATAGCCCATTGCTGCAGGAAGAAATATTTGGTCCCCTCTTGCCGGTGCTGGAATTCGGGGACTTGGAGGAAGCTATCCAATTCGTCAATGAACGGCCCAAACCCCTCGCCCTGTATTTTTTCTCTCGCAACCGGAAACGGCAGGAGCAGGTTTTAAAGCAGAGCAGCTCCGGAGGTGTCTGCATAAATGACACCTTGAGCCACATCTCCAGTCCTTACCTGCCTTTTGGCGGGGTAGGGGAAAGCGGTATGGGCAGTTATCACGGGCAGGCTTCTTTCGAGCTTTTTTCCCATAAAAAAAGCGTTTTGCAACAAAGCTTGTCATTCGATATCCCCCTGAAATATCCGCCCTATAGAATACCTCTTCAAGCCTTAAAAAAACTGCTCAGAATTCTCCAAGCTTAATGAATATGCAGGAAACGGTTTCTCCCCTTTCGGGCGACTATCCCCCCGCAATCGGGTACATCTTTTCATTTCCAGCGCCTGATACCCCAAACCCCCTACCTCGTTGCAGCGGTTTGTTGAAACTGCTCCGCAGTTTCTTCCGATGCTTTAAATAATATGCAAGTATGATGTCACTGCAAAAAGTTATAAATATGCATTAGCTTGCATAAATATACCGCTCGCAGTCTTCGCATGGGCAACACCTGCGGCTTGTCTCGTGGCTCAAGGGGTGCCGCGCTAATCTCCCATCCT
>Ga0334890_1004349_pt1 | contig 13094 bp, 30 predicted proteins | sample GraSluR1_MG_3_FD_207220 | JGI IMG/M metagenome (GOLD analysis project Ga0334890, IMG submission 207220) | Sludge microbial communities from methane-producing bioreactor in Wageningen University, Netherlands - Granular Sludge_31_08-R1 | ecosystem: Engineered > Bioreactor > Anaerobic >... | reverse complement strand
CGTTGTTTCGTATCCAAAATGCAAGCTCAATACCTATACTTATACCCGCATTAAGCCAAAGAGCTGTCCCCGTATCTTTATACAAAGATAACGCTATATCAACGAAACGGCACGTATCTTTTTGAGATAGACCAACCTCATAGGCTATCCTCTCCAATGTACCAAGCGCATAAATGCGATTTAATTTTTCTGATTTTTTAACCATATCTAATCACACTCTCAATATACCTGAGATGAACAATACACCAATCCTAACAATCTCTTACGGTTGAAACGAGAAGGATAGAGTTCAATAGTTTTTCCGCTCGCTAAAATCTTTGGGATTTCCAAGTCTGAATGTATCGGAGATGCAGTTCCCTGCACATATGCAAATATGCGCGGAGCTACCACATAAACCCGAACAATACGTTTTGCATCTTTGAAAGAGATACAAGGATGCTTCCCATATTTTCCCAAATCAAGGATAATAGGGTATTTTTCAGCAATACCATCTGAACCATACATATACTAACTATAACGTTATAGTATAAATATGTTTCTTGAAAACGGAGAAAAAAGAGTTATGAGAATGTTGCCCGCTAAAACCCACTACTTTAGTTGTGGGATACAGCGGGCTTACACACAGATATAAATATTTGTAACTATAACTAAATATCTATTACAGGGCAGGAACTGTCCGGTGTGCCTGTGGAGATTGTGTCAGACATCATAGATGCGTCAATCAACGAAGCAGGAAGCCAACGATTTTAACCGTTGGTAGTTCACTTTAAAGGATGCAAGGATTCGATTTGTTCTATCGCACTATCCGCGCCATGAGCAAGAATACATACATATCCTGCGGATTGAAGATACTCAAACCAATCTTTTTGTGAATCGGACAACCGACCCCCGGCAACCCGTTTCATTTCAATGAAGGTTTGCCATTCAGGGATAAACAAATCCGGCGCACCTTTCTTCAAACCTTCATCTTTCATCTTTTTTGCTACAACAATATTCCGTAATCCCCCGTTTGCAAATGATAAAATCCTGACAGGACCCTTATTCACCCCTTTGTTTGCATATGCAAACGCAAACCATTCAAGGAATTTTTTCTGTTCTTCATGCTCTGAAAGTAATGGTAATTTTGGAATCTTTGGTTTTGACATCTAAATCTCCTTAAATTAATGATATGCAATACCTACTGCACATTCAACCCCATTAAACGTTGTTTTAAACCACTCACCAGATCCCCGTAATAACCGATCTACAAAGTAATCGGATTGTTGCCATTGAAAACACGATAAATAATCATCAGGATCATATTCGGGGTTTTCAATCGCGGATTCTTTTGGAGCAATGACAATAAAATCAATATCAGAAGTATCTATTCCAGCTGATCTTAATTCCTCATAATTGTCATAGGATAGACTTTCGCGGGTAATTACAATAACTATCATGATCAAACAGGCAAGAAACCCATGACTTTAGTCCTGAGATGAATGCCGTTAATTTTATATGTTCATCAGTCGATACTAATGTGTGTAAGGACACTCTCTCCGGGAGCAAACGGTTATTATGCACACATCTACGGGTTGCCAAATCAACCAACCTATCGCACTCCGCTTTGATTCTATTGGGATCAAAGAGATGGAAGGGCAAACCAACGATTAAAATCGTTGGTAGTTGATAGGCGTAACCACATATCGGAGCTAATACATTCACCCTCCCAATATTTCTCCATTACTTTCCGGTAATTCTCGTTATCTTCAACATAATGAGTTATCTCCAAATCGTCAAGATATTTTGATTTCATTGATGCAATATGGTGTTGATCAAATTTTTTTACGGGATTCAAACAGATCTGACGAACCTTTTTCAACCCCAAATCCCATAGCAAATCATAGGTATCACGCCATTTTGTAAACGGTCTGCCCGTAACAAGGATCGAAATCTCATTTTCTCGACCAATGACTACCGGATTCAAAAAAGGCTGATCTTCTGCGGTTATTGTCGATGGCTGAATCTCGTTTTTTGAGAAGAGTAGCGTATGATCAATATCCCAAGCAACTTTCAATCAACCATCCCCATCTTGGTATTAAATTCATCAACACAGGATTCATATCTCGAACGCGGACATTTTTCATTTATGCGAAGCTTTCTGCATATGCAATCCGATTTGAAAGGACATTTGCATTCTGATTCATCACATCGTGGATTTATTGCCATTTAATTCCTCGTTGGAAACCTATTGGCGTAACAAACATATAATTATACCGTTTTTACCTCATAATTACAAACACCAACATCTAACTGCTCATTCAATCTCAATTTGTTTCTGATTGATTGAACATATGCCGGATTTAACTCAATTATAATAGAAGAACGGTTTAACGCGCGCGATACCACCATTGTTGTTCCTGATCCCCCAAAAATATCTAAAACATTGCACGGAACAACATCTGCATTACATTCACAAGAGGGTTTCCATGATAGCGTTTTTGGATAGAACGCATTCTCGTAATATTTTTTACCTTTCCTATCATTGCATAACTGATTGCCTTTTATTTTTCTCTCATCATAAGGATTCGGGTTGCCGTCTCCCATATGATATTCTTCCAACTCCCTCATATACGGCGCACCACACACACTACAACTCCCATATTCACTTGTACCTGCTTTGATACAGGGGATGATTAATTCTTCGGGAAACATGGCAAAATGTGATTCTGATGAGGGTTGAGATGCGATATGCCACACAGATCTCTTGTTTCGTACGCGGTTGCCATTTTCATCTTTTTGCCAACGTGACTACTCCCACGACTAAAGTCGTGGGCATCTACGGATTTTAACCGAGAGATTGTAGTCCCAATCTCATAATATTGATCAACGTGTTCGTGGTTTGAACACTTAACGATTGAGCAGCTTAATTGTGGTTACAACCCAATTAACTGTACAACAATCCAATGTTTTTTTATATTTTAATTTATTTAAACTTTCTGTTGACGCATTCATCCCACGACTCAAGTCGTGGGCTTTCTGCTGCTATGATCGTAACATTCCCGATTCATAAAATGATTGAGGGTTGCCTTCAGGCATAATACCCTCATTACCATATTTTATTGAACCTTTATGCATCTCGTCTTTACGACCATCATATACCGCAGGTTCTTTTATTGCATGGTGATCAAAGAAATATTGCGGGTTTTTTGTTAAAAGAAATAGGTATTCGTGGCTTTTCGTACACCGATCTGTTACTGATTCCGGCATACAATTTTTTTTACTCCAAATTATATCTTGCCGAAGATACCACCCCGCATCCTGTAATGCAAAGGCTACACGCCAAGGAATGCCGATCAGATCCTTGGGTTTCAAACCAGTCGGGATTTCACCAGTATGCAACCTCATTCCGCGCGTTTTATTCTTTTTAGGATCGTTTTCTCCATTGGTTGTTTGACCTTTGCCGGACCCACAATAACTATCGCCCAAATTTAACCATACGACCCCATCATCTCTCAATACCCGCCAAACCCCACGAAACACATCAACCAGTTTTTCTACATATTCGTGCGGGGACGATTCCAAACCAATCTGCCTTTCATCCCCATAATCTCTTTGATTAAAATACGGGGGGCTTGTTACCACACAGTGTACCGATTTGTCAGGTAACGCCCGTAATCCATCCAATACATCGCCAATAAGAATTTTGTGTATCATATCAACCCTTTTTTTGTAAAACGGTTTCAACAAACTCTATTTTAAATTCTGATGAGGGATTGTCATGGATACGTAATATTTCAAATAACCACTCATCAATTTTAGCGATTGGATCATCATCCTCGTCACAGTAAAATTCACGCGATATATTTACTCGTTTCATGATACAACCCCATAATTTAATATCTTTCGTTTACCCGTTCAACCCGAACAATATCAAAAGTCTTTGATGGATGAGTATAACCCGATTTGAGTGATTTTAACCATTCGTTGATTATAACAATCGGATCATCATCCTCGTCAATAAGAAAACTCCGATTAATGACGTATGTCTTCATTTTCTTACACCCATGCAATCCTTTTTCCATTTAAAAGATGCACACGAATCTAACGGTGTCGTTATAGTAACATGACTCATTGAACGCTTCACCTTACATTTAAACATATAACCAATGTAAGAAACCCCAATTGTTCTTTTTCCCATATATTTACAATTATTACAGATTTTTTGAGTGCCAACTTTCACCATAAATACCACCTGTTACAAACCCTCGTCATTCTCAAAAACCATCCTTTTTTCCTAATATACCATCCCTTATCATAGGTATAAAATACCCCCTCATTTTTACCACAATACTGTTTTGCTTCATCTAATGTCTTAAAATAACAATTTCTATTCAAAAATCGTTTAATCCAAGAGGCACACATCAAAAATCATCCCCCGGCAACCCATCCGGGAAATAAGATAATCTTGCTTTCTCTTTTACCCCCGATTTTACAATCCTGCACGAATGCCACATTAAAACCCCGTCTTCGACTTCATACATCTCAATTTCACCAAGAACAGGATAAAACATCTGGATATATGACCCGTTTTCAATATAAGGCATCATTGCTGTCATTATTTCAGGGATCATGTGATGATCACGTTCTTCCACAAAAGATAACGCCATCATCTCTCTGGTGTCATCATAATAAAACCGAAAAACACCCAAATCATCAAAATGACCAGTAAACCCTTCTACACCCCCATATTTTTCTATTTTTGCATCAAACTCTGCAAGTGCATTCTCAATATCAATATCTACATGACCGGGATATTTAATCTGACGATTTTGATTCTCAACCCAATAATAGAAATATTTTCCAACACGAAAAATCGATCTAATCAAATCGGGAAAACTATCCAATGTGAAATATACGTTGCACCCAGCTGATAAAGAAGGATTACCCATTTTCATCATCCACCTAACGATTTTTTAATTTGTTTAACACAGTTTCACCAACACCACAAATAATCATTATTGTTAATCCCAATAAAAAAAACCCGATTCCAATAAAAACCAGATAAATTGATGTAAAAGCCAACCCATTACCTAAGAAATACATGATAATGTTAAAGAAAATGCAACCAATTAAAAATCCTACACCCATCATTACCAGATGTCCTACTGATTGGCTATACCCGCATCGATATGTCATTTTTTATCACCCATAATAACAATTTTTTCAATGTTGTTCAATTCAACGTATTTACGACATCCTTTATCATACATATCAGGATATAATTCTCCATTAATCATTACAGTCCCAAATTGATCTTGTGGATAATAAAATCCACATCGACTACACCTGCGTAACGACATACCATTCCACCATTATTTTAATCACGAAGAACCCATCGCTTCCCTTTTTTTGCTTTCAGATTATATGTATATCCCGCGCTTTTAATGTATCTTCGTACGGTTTCGACATTGATTCCTTCTTTATTTGCAACATCCGTTATTGTCATGCCATCTCGAACAACCATTAATGCGATATCCTTGATATCCCGGATACCATATGCCGAATAATCATTACCCGTATCTGCAGGCACCACAATGTCGCCGGGATCGATACCCATTTTTCTCTGTTTCCATCGTTGATAATTCTCTCTTTGCATGATTGACATGCATTGTTTACAATATGTCGAATATCCTGATGATGTATCGCGGTTTCGGGAGAAATTATCCAAGGGATAGGTTTGGTTACAATATTCGCACAGTTTCAAGTTAGTATCAATTGTTGATACTCCACAAATTTGTTTCGCAATCATACACTTTCAGCCTCCCTGAATCCTCTTGATTTCACATATTTTTCTTTCTTTTCATCACCACAAATAACCCCGATAAGAAAATCTGTGGTTAATCTATCTGGATCTTCGGATAACAACTCATGGTGAGCAGACAATATATCACACGTACCCGCTTTCTCACAATTCAACAATAAATCTTTGAATTTTTCAAATGATTCGTTTGCTTTAATCTCATTTAATACTCGATCATATTCAATCGATTCATCAAATATTCGTTCTCTGCATTTCCGGCATAGATTTGAATCCCATCGACCAGATGAACCAACTCTGCGATATCTAATGCGATAATCCTTAAAAATATTACCGCAATGATAACATTTTACTTCGACAAATATTTGTCTTTTCATGTGTTTTTCAAAGGTTGATGCATTTTGCCGTCTTGGATAAAATTTTACTGCATTACACCGATTCCAGAAATAAAACATATCCCGAATAATTTCTTTCTCATACACAGGAATCATAGTATCCTCCACACATACCATTTACCTTTATTATACCAAAGGTCAATTGCCGCACCATTGCGCCACAGGTTTTTTGCATATGCAGATGCGTCTTCTCCACTATCAAAACCGCGCAGGTTTCGGACCCACCATTTCCCATCAATATATCTGAATATCCAAAAATACATCATCCACCACCAACATTGCAGTTTATAGGCTTCTTTTCATTTACCCGGATTATTGATTTCATGAAATCTGTCGATAAACGCTCTGGATCGTCATGCAACTCTTTATGATGAAGTTGCAATATTTTACAAATGCTCCGCGTAGTTCTAATACAATTTGCATTGGGTTTTTTTTCAACGCATTTAATTCTATACTCATTATAACAATCACTATTACAAAAAAATCTTTTTTGATTTGGGTTTTGTTTATAGCGACACGGATTCATCACAATCTCTTTCCCACAGTTCGTACAGTTGATGTGGATTTTCGCTTTGTCTTGAGCTTTACGGACACACTCAACCGAACAATATTGTTTTCTACCCGCTTTTATATGATATGGAGAGAGATTAATCTCTTTTCCGCAATACAAACAATTTGATATCATAACAGTATCCTGAAATGATATTGGGAGATAAACCATAAAAAGATTGTGTTTTTTGCGTTATGGGATCGCACGAATATCCCATATGACTTCACCAGTAGAATATTTTGAACATCGACCAAAATCTGCCAAAGTGTCGGGAGAATCATATGCCATATGTCGTTTCACACGATTGCACCAAATCCCACGAAATTCTGATGAAATGGATGGTTTGGCAGAGATACAGCCATAACACTCAAATGCCGACAAATAATCAGGTGTTTCGGGGTTTTTTGAAGACGCAACCATAATCAAATGCCTTCAACCCACTTAAATTTGCAAATAGGATATAACATATACGTTTCTCCGTTGCACTCGTCAGTATCTTTGAATCTGCATATATCGCAACGATTCCCACCGTGCGGAAGATAACTTGCGCGGAAGATTGCGTCATCACACGGATATTTCTCTCCGGCAATTCCTGTAATTAACCAATCCCCCGGTTCACCTACCATAACGCCCTCAGGAGTTTCAATCTCAATCCTTTCCAAGATGCGGGATGCAGTGATAACTATGGGACGTTTCTGATATTTTCGTGTGGGACCGAGCGATTTTGATATGTCAGATTCTTCTTTCGACCATAATCCCTTTATTTCCTTATCTTTATCGTATTTACCCGACCTTTGTTTTACAGGGATCGTTTTGCCAGTAACCGGATTCACGATATCGGGACCTGAATTGATCCGATCTGCTACCAGTAACGGGCAATCTGTAGGAAATTCTGTTGCAGATAAACAGGGGATGTTTCGCGCGCCTGCATATGAACGATAAAAACCGCAACCATATACCCCGCTTTCTTCAAGCCGATAATTGCACGATGCCGGAGAATCAATCTCATCATATCTTGTCATTTTAACCACTCCTATAATAACCCATTCAAATATTTCCAACGATTCCGAATATCATCATCTTCTCGAATCCCCTTTCCAATCTCTACATTATACCACGTTATCGCGATTTTGTCTGTTTTAGCGGGTTGAACGAGATCATCTTCAAACCGTGTCCACGGCGCGCATTTCAACAGATGTGACGAGAAGATGTCTTTCAATTGATCTATCCTCTTTTCTGCATCTTCCAAAGAACCCACCATCTCAATAATTTTGGATTCAAGAACAATTCCTGTTTTTGTAACGTGAATCGTTAGCTCAATCGAATCTAATTTTGTCAAAACAAACCTCCATTCCGAATATGATGATGTTTGCACCGGGGGGGTTGCACCATACATTCATCCAAATGCGGACAGTTCGGATGGCACCCGCATATATCCAATAATGTTCTTTTCCGAATGCTCCGGGGTATGCGCCGTTTCATATAAGACACCATGTCAGTTGACCTCCTGTAAATCATCATCTATACTACAAATTTCATTGAATACGACAAACGCGAATCTGTTTTCACCTAAGTCGCGTTTAATCGAATGTTGTATAGACGCGCGCAAATCACGTTCTACCACATTCCATTCAATCCCTGTAATCAATTGTTGATCGGGAATATCTACCGTTAACCGGATCCGTAACCTTGCCATGTCACCACCGAATTATCTGCATCCATGCCCCAGTGTCGGGGATTTTATTCAACCGATTCAATACCTTTCCAAGTTCTACTCCCGTTGGCGGGACAATTCCATCCAGTTTAGCAATTTCGTCTGTTTTATGGCAATCCCACCTATGTTCATATTTTGAGGATAGACATAACCCCCACGGATATATTTGACCGTTAATTACCTCTTTTACAGTGAAATACGGCGTCCTAAACGACCATTTTGAATGATAGGGTTTACCTTCCCATCCATGAAATGATACTTGATCTCCTACCGAAAAACGATTGCCAACCCGCATTGTTTGGGTACATTCGCCGGATAAAACAGCTTTTATTTTTGGGTCATATGTCAATGACAAATTGTGTTTTCTCATGATCACCCTCCCATATTGGATACCCAAACATTCATCGTTTTCAGAAATAAAGGTATCTCTGAAAACATTTCGGCACGCTTATATACATACCCACTCAAATACTGTATCGAGATGATGTCTCATGGGAAAAGAATATTGTGTCGAAATTAATTCTAATCTGAACTGGACCACTAAAGAAGAAATGATTCGAGCATTAGAAACTGCATTGAAGCACACATCTATTTCTGTACGCGAACAGTCAATCGGACCCAAAACAGAGGGTTGTTTGTTTAAAGGATTTTTTAATTTTACACCAATCTCTCCCGAAGGCAGGCTGTTTCTATGCGGGATCGAATGCGGGCTTGGAATGGTGATCGATAAAATCCAATCTCCTGAAAAGATTGCAGAAGATATTGATGAACTGTTAACATGCCTATTGGTTACACCCAAATCCAAAAAGAGCCGATATTTGCATTGAAGGAGAGCGGTATCATGGATGGTTTTAATCTCGATGAATGGGTATGCCCGTATTGTGGTTGTCTAAACTACAATTTGCAGACATGTGTCAGGTGCAAACAAGACAAAACATCTCCTGACGCACTTCAACACAAAATATTGGCGCAAATTAAAGAGATACATGATCTTAAAGTGGTGATGAGCAAACAAATCTCGAACGTGTATGCAACACTGAACGATACCCAAACCGAAATTAACCTGAAAGAAAACGAATTAAAACAGTTACAGAGAGAATATCAGCATTTGCTTGATGAAGAACGTAATTTAACATTTCAACAGATTTTTCGGCAACCCATAAAACTGATTGCCGAAGATCAAAAACAACTCGAAATTTAATTTTTTTTGAATTTTTTCCAAACAAAACTTATTTAATCTATTAAGGTATAGATAGTATCAATCAAAGATGGAGTTACAAAACATGGTACGAAAATATGTAAGCTCGATTAAACCCCACAAGACGAGTAAATTGCCCATGGATAAACCATATAAGGCATTTAATATCTCTGAAAAGGCACATTGGTTACGCGAAGGTGGGGGGACATGGTCTTTTGGAGAACTGGCGTCAATGGCTGTTGGTAGAACATCCGAAGCTTATGATTATACGTTTCGGCTTGGTGACAAAGGATATCCAGTTCCCCCGGCTCTGCGTCAAGCGGCAAAATATCGTCTGAAAAAAATGCTTGCACAACAGGGATATACAAAAGAGGAAGTGAGAGATCAATTGACGGGATACAGCGCATGGACTCCCCAAAAGATAGGGATGTTCCTGAAAAACTATCGGCGCGCCCCCGACAGCCGGAGATGATGAAAATGGCAAGGAAAACACCCACAAAAACCAAATCGACCCGCGTAACTCCGCGCGGAACGATCCGGCGTGCAACCAAAACACCGCAGAAGAACGGTACTATAATTTACGCGGCAATCCGGCGCATCTCGAAAACACTTGGAATGCCAAAAGATAAACGCGATCTTGTGATTAATCGCAAACTTCTTACTGAAGGAGAACCTGTTAAAGCGGCAATCTTTGGGATAAGCGAGTATAGAGCCGATATTATTGTATTATCTGAACAACCTGCACGTACCCGAGATGTGAAATTCATTTTTTCACCCTCTGGAAAAGTGAATCCACAAAAATTCATGCTTGATTATGTCAAAACCATAACAAAAATGGATGGAATTATCTGGTATTATGTCACGCCAACACTTACCCGCAAAATCTCTGCTCAACATGCAAGAGATCTTGCCGAAGATTGGGCTGATGCAGGTAAACGGCTTGTTGCATCGCTATAAGAACAAATGAAGGAAAATAAAAACAGGTGAAAATTATGGAAAAATTATACATGAACCCAAACGAAACATACCCGTATAAGATTATGCGGAAAACCGGATGGTCAAAAGGAAGCAGAATCGAACTCCCATCAAGGTTGGTTTTGATCTCATATTATCGCGGGAAAGACGCAAAACCAAAATACGCGGTTCGATGGCAGACAAAGCCAAAACGGGGACCAAACCCTGTTGGGAACGGACCAACATTCGGCGGGGATGCGTTTTCTGACTGGACACAGGCAAACCTGATGTTTGTCAGAAAATACCATGAACATAATGCTGATTATCCACGCGGAAATGTAAGCCATCTCCCCGGAATCTCCAATCCTAAAAACCCCCGAAAATAATTTTTTAGGGGATGTTGATGCAGTTACATAACCAGAACCCAAGAATGGCGGTTACAGTCAAAGCAGGAGCATCAACATGATCCGATGCCCTGTATGCAGATATGGAATGTTACCCAAATCAAAGTATAGGCGTGACCGTAGAATGAAATGTCCGCGATGCGGATATGAATACAATCCCCGAACACCAGATGTTGTTTGGAGCAATGAGGTGACTTATTAATGGCAGAACCATATACAAAAAAAATGGATGGATTGTTATTCCATACTTCCGATACGGGAGGACTCATTTTTGAGAATCGTAAGAAGGCAGAGAAAGTCAAATATATTATCAAAAATCTTTGTCAGAAAGATTACAAAGTACGAGTCGTCCCTGTTGGAAGAAAATATCAGATCCTAACTCATCCCAAACTATCACAGAACGATTCTTGGTTCGTGATAAATGAGATGAGATATATTTAATTATCTTTTTTATAAACGCAACACATCCCCGAAAAAAAGAGATGTGAAAAACCCGATTGTGATGAACACAAGGAAGGGAGATGGATACAATACCCAAACATACCCTTTCGCAACATATCGCTGATACTCACAATAGACGTTTCCTGCCGAATCTACAATATCCCTGATATCTAACATACCCCCCGATTCACCGCCACGTAAGACGCAGGAAATGGGTAAAAATTCAGGGATAGAATCTATGATCTCCCCCTCCCCCGACTCAACTATATACCCATGAGATGACGCGATTTTTCGGATCGGCACTTTGTGTACCAAAAATTTATAGAATGTAGATATATTTTCATGGTTAAACGTATTCTTCATATACAAATAAACGGGTATTGATAAATTTAAGATCACTGAAATTACCAATACGGATAAGGCAAACATACTATGTACGGGGATGCCAAAGAAAGGTACTAACGGAAACACAGGTACGAATACTGCAATGAAAATGATCGCCCACGTATCAGCACCACCACATAACCCTAACAAGCCCATTGCATATGCAATCACACATATGATGACGGTTAACCCAAGTATGCCGCCAAACCAATACCTACCATCCAGAAATAACTCATAATACCCTAATGCAGAGACTGGCGCGCAAAATAAGATCAAAGGATACCAATACTTGTGAGGGAATCTCCGATGCCGTAAATCCCAATACGAAGCATAAAACAATGTTACCAAAATCGCTATTGCAGATATCAAAAAAGGATATGATGAAATTTGCATTATTTTCCCCAACTATATGGAAGATTCCGCGCCTATTTCTATATGTTGCACCGCCCGCAATTCTTTTCTCTTCTGGATATCAAGTAACCTGAAATATCGTTGCTGATTTGTACGGCAATCAACAGAACAATACGGGTGTTCAGGCACTTTCTTGGATGGGGGGATCACCCGTTCAAACTCTTTCCCACAATACGTACATGTCAAGTTTACTCGATTTACCGGACGGTTATATACCATACATCATCCCTCACTTATACAAGGCAATTGCAGTTTTCAAATATGTTTTACATTCAAAAATCAAATCTATTTCGTCTTTTGGTCGATTAATACCGTTTTTATCACAGATTAACGGAGAATACTCTGCAACAACAACCCTTTCAGCATAGAAATATTTCTCGATTAACGAAGCGGCAAACGAAAGATTTTTGTTAGAAGAAACAACAAACTGCTTTATTAAATTCATCAATTTTGTCTGTTCATCTCTAACCACATAATAATCTATACATGATTCGATAGGATCGTATCTTTCATCATCTTCAAGACAATAAAAATCTTCACGGACCAAATCAGACCCCAAATACAAGTCAATTTCTGATTCTAACAATTCAGTCATTAATAACCTCCAAATTAATTAATGCAGACATACCCTGCACATATTTAGATGGATCGCAACCTCATAAATAATTATCTTTCTTTCTACACTTCATTTATCAAACGTTCTTTTTTATCAACAAATATACCGCATGTCTGTTAGTGTAAGGTATCGAATATACCCCTATTGCGCAACCCAAATTCTTTGCAATATCCAGAATCTCTTTCGGGGATTCATAGTCATGTAATGCATATGCAACTTGCAAATTGTCT
>Ga0334890_1004343_pt1 | contig 13115 bp, 13 predicted proteins | sample GraSluR1_MG_3_FD_207220 | JGI IMG/M metagenome (GOLD analysis project Ga0334890, IMG submission 207220) | Sludge microbial communities from methane-producing bioreactor in Wageningen University, Netherlands - Granular Sludge_31_08-R1 | ecosystem: Engineered > Bioreactor > Anaerobic >... | reverse complement strand
TGTCCAAACCGGTGAAGGTGACTGCCTCTTGCAGCTCGCACTGGCCGTCGTTAGGACAGTACTTGCAGCCCACTGTTACTGGAAACTTGCGCATGCACTCCCGCAGCTCGCCGCATTCGTTCTTTCTCTCGCAGAAGAGGCAGGAGGTGGGATGGTTGGTGAGGGCGAGGAGCATCTCCAGGGTATGTCGTCTCATCTCCTGGAGCTCCTCGGTGCGGGTATGGACAACCATTCCCTCGGCTGCAGGGGTATTGCAGGATAAAGGATAGTAATCCAGGCCTTCCACAGAGACGATGCAGAGCTTGCAGGAGCCTATGGGCTTCAAGTCCGGGTGGTGGCAAAGAGACGGCACATAAGAGCCCGCAATGCGGGCAGCATCGAGAATGGTGGACCCCTGGGGGACGGATACCTCTCGATCATCGATGAGCAGCTTTATTTCTGACATGTTCCCAACCGCGCCGGGACAGCGATAAGGGTTGATTGTATTTGTAGGTTGCTCTGCCTGCCTCAAAATTTATTAATTAGATTATAATAATTGTGGGGTGCAATTCAGATCTTTTATGGAAGAGCGATCAGGCACCAGAGCCGCCGAAGAGAACGCGAATTTGCTTTGTGGAATCATTCTTCCGAATCGCTCAATGGTATCGATTTGCCTCAGCAGAGGGGCTCGGCTGCGTCCCCCTTTGGAACCTTCCAGCCCAAATCTGTCTTCCAGTCTTCGTATTTGAGGGATATTCTTAATTTAATTCTGTATAATATTATATTACCTTTTTCATCTAGTTTGGCATCAAGCTCAGCAACGCGTGCGATCCTTAGGTTCCAGATGGATTTATGTGCCGTGTCGATTGCGTTTTTGGCAGCATCTTCCCAACCGATGGGGGATGATCCTACGAGCTCAATAGCTCGATAAACGCTCTCTTGAACCATAGTCAATTTTATGCCACTCAATATTGATATATCTTTCCCGCTGCAAGACGATAATTTTATAATTGAATGCGGGCTAAAATTTAAGTACCATTAATAATATCCCATGTTCTCTGAGGACAATTCTATGCTTAAGCATTCTCTTTTCGGATTCAGGCTCTGCCAGGTTGTATTTCTGAGCCTGTTGATCGCACCTCTTGTTGCTGCAGGAGCTGATGAGATGAACAGCACCGATATTTCGGGATCGATATTTCAGAATCAAGAGTTCAACTTCCAGTTCCTCCGGACCATCGGCTATACAGCGAGCGGAGGCGCAGACATCAACGAATGTCTGGACACGGCTTTTCGCATCAAAGATGGCGATGCTGAGAGCTGGTACGGCCAATGGAACAGAACTGCCGCCAGGCTGGAGAGTACTGCCGAGGAGTTCCTGGCCAGTGGACATAAGATCAGCGCAAAGGAAGCCTTCCTGAGGGCCTCGAACTACTACCGGAACGCTGGATTCTACCTGGACATCAATCCCGATGATCCTAGGATTGTGTCCACCTGGGAGAAGAGCCATGACTGCTTCATTAAGGCAGCAAACCTCTCCAGCGGCCTCATCCGGCCGGTCCGCATTCCTTTCCAGAACACCACCCTCCCCGGCTACCTGTGTCTGGTGGACGGCAACGGCACCAGTAGGCCGACTCTGATCGTTCATACCGGCTTTGACGGAACTGGTGAAGAGCTGTACTTCGGGGTGGCAAAATTCGCTATCGATAGGGGATATAACGTGCTGATCTTCGAGGGGCCTGGCCAGGGTGAGATGATCCGAGTACAAGGGATGCCCTTCAGGCCTGACTGGGAGGCTGCAGTAACGCCAGTGATTGATTTTGCCCAGAACCTGAGCGAGGTTGATCCGGATAGAATTGCCCTCATGGGAATCAGCTTCGGCGGCTACTTGGCACCGAGAGCTGCTGCCTTCGACCACCGCATAGCTGCGTGCATCGCCAATGGAGGCGTCTACGACTTCAATGCCAGCGTGATGCAAAAAGCCCTGCCCAATATGGAGGAGATTCTGAGCGACGAGAATGCGTCGCGGGAATTCGACCAGGAGATGAGCGAGTACATGAAACAGAGCATCGAGACAGGCTGGGCGGTAGAACACGGCATGATCGTTTTCGGAGCCCAAACCCCCAGCGAATACTTCCGAATGATCGCTCCATATACGCTGAAGGACGTAGCCGGGCTGATCAGGTGTCCCACCCTTGTTGTCGATTCGGATAACGACACGCTTCTGGCGGGCCAGGCGAGGCCGCTTTACGACGCCCTGACCGGTCCGAAAGAGTATCTGCTCTTCACCATGGAAGAGGGAGCTGGGCTGCACTGCCAGATGGGCGCCATGACCATCTCGAATGAGAGGATATTCAACTGGCTGGATGGAGTGCTGCAAGAGGGCTGATGCCAGATCCAGCTTTTAATGGTTCTGGCCAATCTTTTTTTCAGCGGAAAATACGTCCTTCGGTTCCTGAACCTTGATTACATTACTGCCAAGACTGATCCATACAGGCTGTTTTTTTTGTGGACGCCGCGCGCGAAAAAACGCGCGGTGGTGCTCTGGCCCCCTCAACGCCGGGGTGGCTTGGGAAAAAAATGTCCTTGCAGTTGATGGTTCTGGCTATTCTTTTTTCTCAGCAGATAGTACGTCCTTCGGTCTCAGTCTGGTTATCCCTTCGATTCCATCAAAATGTCTATCAAAACTTATTATCTGCAAATTGAGCTTCTTAGTGACATATGATTGCAGAGCATCATCAAAATCCAGGCCTACTGCCATTTCATCTATAACTGCAAGCTCATCTCTGAGGTCAGTATTGTAGATGTTCAAGCCTTTCATCCTTCCAATGCTTTTTAAAAATGTCCTGAGAGCGTCCAAATTTCCGATTCTATCTAAAATGGTCTCAATGGAATGAATCGAATAGGTCGTTACAAAGGCATTAATTTCGCCTTTATCGATCATTCTTAGCAATGTAAGGCAATCATTTCTATATTTCCTCTCCAGCATTGCCTCCAGAAAAATATTGGTATCAATCAGATACAACCTTTCTCACCCAGATATCTCTTGCAGCATGCTGCAGGTCGACTGAATCTATATCGATATCTTTTAGAAGGCCAACTAGTCTATCTGCATTTGATTTAACTATCTCGATTTCAACTACATCTCCTTCTGTTAAATCGAGCTTTTCCAGAGGTTTGAGAACATTATTTTCATATCTTGCCTTCACCATCATCATTCAATGATTGGACTTTCTTATTTAAAGAACTATCTGCTCTGTCTTGTTTGTCGTCAGATTTAAGACGAGGATCGAAAAATCCGGGAATTGAATCGGATGGTTCTGGAAGGTTGATTCTGGAAGGTTGATCTGCAAAAGCTGATTGAAAAGAAGCATTTCCTTGGTCGATTTCCGAAACCTTGATTGCATTACTGCCAAGACTGATCCATACAGGCTGTTTTTTTTTGTGGACGCCGCGCGCGATAAAACGCGCGGTAGTGCTCTGGCCCCCTCAACGCCGGGGTGGCTTGGATACCCAGATTCCGACGGTTAGGCGAGATTGGCGTGATTTGCTTTTTAGGTCAAATATGCAGATTGGTTAAGGTTAATAATCATAAAGGACAGATGACTGACAAAGCAATATTAGAGGTAATCATTTGCAGCTCGTGATCAATAGCTATGGAGCATATCTGCGCAAGAACGGCAATTGCTTTCTGGTGAAGAGGGAGGACAGGAGCTTTGAGATTGCTGTCGGCAAGGTAAATAGCATACTGATCACTACGGCGGCGTACATCACCACCGATGCCATAAAGCTGGCAGTGGACAACAACATCGATATCGTTTTTCTCGATTCCCATGGAGATCCCTATGGAAGGGTATGGCATCCGAAGCTGGGAAGCACAACCCTGATTCGGAGAAGGCAGCTTGAGGTATACGATACCCTAGACGGCCTGAATCTGGCAAAAGAGTGGGGATTGAGGAAGCTGGAGAATCAGATAGACCTTCTGGGACGGATGGGGAAGACCAGAGAGGAAAAGAGGGATCTTCTGGACGGATACATACTGGAGATAGAAAACTCACGAGAGCGGATGAAGAGGCTGCGGGGCACAATCGAATCCAGGAGGCAGGATATGCTCGGCCTGGAGGGCAAGGCTGCCAGGGCCTATTTTGAGGCCATCTCTTCAATCATGCCGGAAAAGTATCGGTTTGCAGGACGGAGCAGAAATCCGGCCAAGGACGAGTTCAATGCTCTTCTCAACTACGGATATGGCGTTCTTTATTCGCTGGTGGAGAAGGGTTGCATCATAGCGGGGCTTGATCCGTACCTCGGCTTTCTGCACAGCGACTCATACAATAAGAAGTCGCTGGTATTCGATATCATAGAGATGTTCCGGATATATGTTGATGAGACGGTGGTTTTTCTCTTTTCCAGGCGGATGGTGAAGGATGGGTTCTTTGAGCCTCTGGAGCAGGGGATGGGCCTGAGCAAAGAGGGGAAAGCAGCGCTGATCGAGTCGCTCAACAAAGCCCTCGAGGAGCCAATCCCCTACCGAGGGCGCAATGTGAAGAGGAGGAACACCATTCAGATGGAGTGCCACAGGATTGCCAATGGGCTCATCCGGCCCGGTCAGGAGATGCCGGATGACTTCGATCTGGATATCCTGGAGCAGGAAGTATGCCGGGAATCGGATGGCAAAGGCAGGGAAGACAGAGGTGAGCGAGAAGAGGAGCAGGCGCAGATGGGCGAGAGCGAGAATGCACAGGAGTGCAATCGAGGCTGATTATGCTGGTCTGGGTGATCTACGACATATCCGAAAACAGATACCGCAGCCGGGTGGCTAAGATCTGCAAGAACTACGGCCTGTTTCGGGTGCAGAAGAGCGCATTTCTGGGAGACTTGAACCGGAATGAGTCCGACTCCCTGACTCTGGAGTGCGAGGCGATTATTGACGAATCGGATTCAGTCTACGTCTTCCCCATGTGCGAGGACTGCTTTGATAAGATCAAGCTGATCGGAGCAGGGTTCGATCGAGAGCTGGTGAGCGGGATGACCATAACCAAGGTGTTTTGAGATGCAGACGGAAGGCGAAACGGCAGCGATACCTGAGCCCGAGCAGAAGATCGAGCAGGAGGTTTTCGTCACAGTCTCCGATGCTTTGGAGTACCTGTTCTGCCCGAGGTTCATATTCTTCATGCACTGCCTGGGCATCGCTCAGCGAGAGGAACGGCGCTACAAGGTCCAAAAGGGCAGAGAGCTGCATGAGAGCCGTGAGAAGGTGAATCGGGATTACATAAGAAAGAGGCTCAACTGCGTCCGAAAAGAGATCTCCGTTTACCTTACTTCGCAGAAGTACCACTTCAAGGGAGAAGTTGATGAGGTCCTCTTTCTGGAGGATGGAACAGCAGCGCCTCTGGATTACAAGTATGCGGAGTTCAAGAACACTGTTTACAGGACGCACAAGTTTCAGGCTGCTCTTTACGGGCTGCTCATTATGGAGCACTTCGGCGTGGATGTAAAACGAGGTTTTGTCTGCTACACCAGGAGCAATAATTACGTGGCGGAAATCGACTTCAAGCAGAAAGATTATGAGAAAGCTAAGGAGATTGTCCGCGAGATATTGATGATAATTCAGAGGGGATACTATCCCGATGGGACGAAGCAGAAGGCAAGGTGCGTGGACTGCACGTACAGGAATATATGCGTCTAAATATTATAAAGATAATGCCTTAGCCAAAAAAAATGTGCGTAATTGTTCAGTAATATAACAAAAGCTTTGAATACGTTGCAAGAAATAAAGTAATTTAGAGTAAAGGTGGTTAAGTGATTGATGCTGTAAGCAGAATCGGTAACTACATTCAAATGACTTATGGTGGAGATAACTTGCTCTCTACTTTTATAGAGAATCCGAATAGCAATGGCAAGTATAAATTCGTACTAATAGTAATTTTGAAAGAAACTGAAGGAAATTACTTATTTAGCCACATAGCCTTTGATGAATTTAGCGATTATCCAAGATATCTGTATAAAAAAGGGCCGTCAAATGGCACTGATGCTACACCAACTAGCAAAGTAGCAGGGGATATTTGGAAAACCTTTCAAAACAGATTTTTAAAATGGTTCCAGAACTATGAAACCTACGATATCTCAAAAGAAGAAAAAGAATCTCTCAAAAAGATGAACATGGCACTGAGGGATCAAAAAGAAACAATCTTAGCTGAACTAAATGAAAAATTTTCTCAGAAGAGATCCGATGAATATGCCATCATTACCTTGGGAATCGAGAGAGGTGGAAATATTCGTTATTTGGGGGATCTGCAAGCATTTAAGAACATTTTACTCCGGAAAGGCAAAGATAAATACTATCTCAAAAAGTCTCAGGGAGAATCTCTTGGAAAAGATTCTGCCTGCTCAGTTTGCCGGGGGACAAAAGACGAGGTCTACGGCTTCGCAATTCCCTGGACTTTTCACACTTTCGACAAGCCAGGATTTATAGCAGGCGGTTTTAAAGTGAACGAATCCTGGAAGAATACGCCGGTATGCTTCGATTGTGCCACGCATCTCGAAGTTGGGAAAAAATACATCGAGGAAAACCTCGACTTTGGCTTCTATGGTTTCAGATATCTTCTCGTGCCGAAATTAGCCTTTGGAAGGGATGACAATGAGACACTAAAAGAAGTCTTGGGCATTTTGGGCAACAAGGATCAAAAGAGGAATCTAAAAATAAATCGAGAAGTTAAGAACAGAATAACTTCTGATGAAGAGGAGGTTCTTGAATTTGTCAAGGATCAGAAGGATTTCTTCAGCAACAGCCTGATATTTTATAAAAAGGAGCAATCGTCTTACAGAATCTTGCTTTTGATAGACGGGATTCTTCCATCAAGATTGAAGGCTCTTTTCGATGCAAAAGAGAAAGTCGATGAGAGGTTCAAAATTTATAACGATTCAATTTTAAGTGAAGATCAGAGAGAGAAAAACCATCTGGAATTCAATTTCGGAGTCCTAAGACGATTCTTCCCGTCCGAATCAAAGAATAGAACCTTCGACAAGATATTCTTGGAAGTAGTAGACAAGATATTTGTTGGAGATCAAATCAGTTACTATTTGTTGATGGGTTTTATAATGAGTAAGGTGAGAGAGGCGTTCATCAAGGGTTATCCTACCAATATCACTACCCTGAATGGCTTCTTGCTCTTGCACTATATAGAAGAGCTCAATCTTTTCAAAGCAAATAAAGTGGAGATGAAAGACATGAATGAACAGGGAAATGGGGTTCTTCGCATCGAAGAGCTTGAGAGTCTCCCATTAGAGCAACGTGTTGAAAGGTTCTTCGAAGCGAACAAGTCATTCTTCAATACCGACGCTAAGAAGGCAACATTCTTGGAAGGAGCATTGACTCAAATGCTGCTGAACATACAGTGGAATGACAAGAAGGCAACTCCCTTTCGCAGCAAGTTGCACGGCCTGAAGATGAACGAAGCATTGATCAAAAGGCTCCTTCCGGAAATTCAGAATAAGCTAGAGGAGTATGGGAAGAACTACTACAAAGATCTAGAATCACTCATTGCAAATCATTTTGTTTTGGCAGGAGTTAATTGGAAAGAGGTAGACGACGAATTGAGCTTCTATTTCGTCTTAGGAATGGATATGCATAAACTGTTCAGGAATGCAAAAGAGGAAGAGCAAAAGATTGAAAAGGAGGCATGAATATGAGTGAGACAATCAAGAACAGATCTGAGATTCTTTTCCTTTATGACATAAGAGATGGAAATCCCAATGGCGATCCCATGGACGAGAACAAGCCTAGGATCGATGAGGAAACAGGGGCAAATCTCGTTACAGATGTGAGACTGAAACGAACAATCAGAGATTATCTCTACAATTTTAAAGCTCAAGAGATATTCGTAAGGGAGATCATTTATGATACCCAAAATGGTTACATCCAGGATGGGAAAAAACGAGCCAAGGACTTCGAGGATAAAGCAGAGAGGATTTTAAACGAATGCATTGATGTGCGCCTCTTCGGCGGAGTTATTCCACTCAAAGACGACTCGATAACCTATACTGGTCCAGTGCAATTCAAGATGGGGCGGTCGCTCCATCGTGTTAGCATGATGCATATTAAAGGAACAGGAGCATTTGCCTCAAAGGAAGGTTCAAAGCAGGCAACCTTTAGGGAAGAGGACTTCCTGGCATATTCGCTTATCTCCTTTTACGGCATCATTAACGAGAACGCTGCCAAACATACTCATCTAACCGAGGAAGATTTGAAGCTCTTGCTTGAGGGCATTTGGAATGGTACAAAGAGCTTGATTTCAAGATCCAAAGCAGGACAAGTCCCCAGGTTGCTCCTCAAAGTGAATTACAGCAAAGAGAATTATCATATCGGGGACCTCGATAAGATGCTGAAGCTGGAGACCGAGATTCCTCATGAGAACATTCGTGACACTACAGATTACCAACTTGACGTCTCCGAGCTGGTCAAGAAACTTGCTGCTGAAAAGGGCTCAATCAAAGACATTGAGATTTCCGTGGACGACAGAATTCGGTTCAGCAAAGATGGGGCAGCCTTTCCAATTGAAGGATTGGCAGCAGCTACAGGCATCGCCATAAAGCCGATAACGTTCTGAGGTCCAGATGCCGGAGAGAGTAATAGTATTCGATGTGTGGGGGGACTACGCCCACTTCAGGAAGAATTACTCTACCAGCTCTCCACTCACCTATTCTTTCCCACCCCGAACGGCTCTCTCAGGGCTGATCGGGGCCGTCGTTGGTCTGGACAAAGCGGAGTATTTCAGGCACTTCTGTAAGGTTGATGCCAATATCGGATGCAGGATCCTGGCGCCTGTAAAAAAAGTGAGGATCGGAGAGAATCTGATTGACACCAAGAGCGCAGTTAAGATGCATCTGATCAAGAATCGAACCCAGATCAGATTCGAGTTCGTCAAAGATCCGAAGTACAGGATCTATTTCTCTCACTCCGATGAGCAATTGTATAAAAAGCTCAAAGACCTGCTCACCAGCCATCAGTCTGTATATACTCCATGTCTCGGACTGAGTCAGCTCATTTGCAGCTATCAGTTCATAGGAGAGTTTGGATTAAAGAGTTCTGGGGAAGAAGTCCAGGAAATCGATAGTGTCGTGCCAGGAAAATGCCTACTGACCCCAGAATTCGAGGAGGGAAAGGAGTACTTCTCTGAGGTGATGCCGGGCGAGATGGGAGAAGCAAGAGAGGTGACTGACTACAGCGAGATTCTTTTTGAGAGAAATGGAAGGAGCATCAGGGCGAAGGCCAAAGAGCTTTGGGAGGTCGAGAATGGCGAGCATGGCGAGCGAATCGTATTCCTTTAAACTGATGTCGCACCCAGATAAGCGCCTGGTGGATCACTTGAGAAGAGTGGGGCAATTGAGCAGAAAAACTGTTAGAGACAAGTCTCTAAACATAGATGACAAGGATCTCTTGACAGATGCTGCTTACCTGATAGGAGTGACGCACGACCTGGGGAAAGCCACGAAATTCTTCCAGGAGTACATTATTGAAACAGATGAGAGGAAAAAAAGGTCCCTCAAAGCGAAGGATACCACCCATCATGGTCTGCTCTCGGCCTTCTTTGCTTACGCTGTAATCAAAGAATACCTACATCAATCGGAGATAAAAGGAGGATTAGCAGATTATCTGCCCATCATATCTTTCCTTACAGTAAAAAGGCATCACGGAAACCTCATGAATGCCATGGACGAGATAAGCGAAGTGGATGCAGAGAAGGATAAGATTTTGAAGGTAGCAAGAGAGCAGATTGAATCCATGAATATGGATAAAACCGAGCTTAGCGAAATCCTTGAATTGCTTCTTTCCGAAGAGAAGATAAATTTAAAAATAGATATCGATAAAATTCTTGATTACATTTTGCAGGATGCCCCCCGGGAAATCGGTAGAAAGGAAAAACGTCTGGTAAGGCATCTCAATGAAAAGAGCGATCTTTACCTGTATTTCATAACTCAATTTCTTTACTCCGCCCTTCTGGATGCAGATAAGACTGACGCGGGGTTAAATGGCAAAGATCTAGATCGTTTAGACCTTCCAGCAGACCTGGTGGATCAGTACAGAGACCGAAAAGGATTCACTTCCGACAGAAATAATATCAATAGTCTCAGGAATCAGATCTACGAAGATGCAATGGTAGGAATTAGTGATTGGAACCTAGATAATAGAATTCTATCGTTAAATGTTCCAACGGGCACAGGCAAGACTCTTACCTCTCTTTCCTTTGCTTTGAAGCTGAGAGATCGATTGAAGAAAGAGAAGAATTTCACTCCAAGGATAATCTACGCTCTGCCCTTCCTGAGCATAATAGATCAGAATTACGCGGTATTTGACGATGTGGTGACCCAAGGAGGAAGACTTAAAGATTCCAGGCTTCTTCTCAAGCACCATCATCTGGCAGATGTGAGCTACAAGACAGAGGACAACGACGAATATAAGGCCGACGAAAGCCTGTTGCTCCTGGAGGGTTGGAACGCAGAGATAATAGTAACCACATTTTGGCAGTACTTCTACACGCTTTTCTCTAACAAAAATAAATTGCTGCGAAAGTTCAACAAGCTGGCCAACTCCATAATTATTCTGGACGAAGTGCAGGCTGTCCCTCACCAGTACTGGCAGTTGATTCACGACGCAACAAAGATGCTTTGCGAGAAATTCAATAGTTATGTCGTATTCGTTACTGCAACTGAGCCGCTCATATTTGATGAGGCGATAGGAGAGATAAAGGAGATAGTGCAGAAGAAAGAAGAATACTTCCGGGGCCTAGACAGGATTGAGTTGATTCCTAGAATTGAGACCGCTTTGACCCTGGAGGAATTCAAGGTCCTGCTAGAAAAAGATATAACTGGCAATCCTGAGAAAGATTTCCTCATTGTTCTAAATACCATAAGCGCAGCCAACGATGTTTACAATTTCGTGAAAGGCCTCGAGTTAGTTAACACGGAGAATTTTTACCTATCTACAAACGTGATTCCGAAAGAGAGGCTGGAGCGGATAAGAAAGATCAAAGGACCTTCGGAAAAAAGAGAGGCCAATGAGTCGTTAAGGAAAAGAAAGGTCATTGTGAGCACCCAGCTTATTGAAGCAGGAGTGGACATCGATGCAGACATGGTCTACCGGGATTTCGCTCCAATGGATTCCATAAACCAGGTAGCGGGCAGATGCAACAGAAACTCGGCCAAAGCAGATAAAGGCACTGTATCGATCTTTATTTTAAAAGATGACCGAAAAGAATTTTATAAATACATCTACGATCCCTTTTTGATGAGCAAAACCCTGGATACATTAAAAAATATAAATGATCCAATTAAAGAATCAGATTTTTTGGAGTTGAACAACAAATACTTCAAAGCCGTGAAGATGGGCATGGGCGACGAGAAATCAAAAGAGAACCTGGCCTGTTTGGCTCAGTTGTCCTTCCGGGATCTGAGCAAAAAATTCAAGCTGATTGAGGAGGACTATCCAAAGGTAAATGTATTTGTAGAACTAGATGAGACGGCTGTAGAAATCTGGAAGAAATATCAGGATATGCGAATGGAAAAGGATCTCAAAGAAAGAATACGAAAAAAACTGGAGATAAGAAAAGAGTTCAGCGAATATGTGATATCGGCACCAGAGAAGTTCGCTCATTCCTTGATAATTGAAGACTCCGAGTTTGGATATATATCAAACGCGGAACTGCCCAACTACTATGATATGGAAACGGGCTTCATGCGGGCTGGAGCCGGAGTGGGCTCCATGATCATCTAGAGGCAATAAATGAACCTCAAAATCCTCCGCCTCACTCTGCACTCGGCCGCGCCCATGCGCGGGGACGCGGCCAAGCTGCGGGGCTTCTTTGCCACCAGCTTCAATGAGCATGCTCTGCTGCACCAGCATGTGACAGACAAGCTGATCTACAGGTATCCTCTCATCCAGTACAAGATGCTGGACGGCAGCCCTCTGGTCATGGGCATCAATGAGGGGGCTGAGGTCCTGAAAGACATTTATGATAAATTCGATGAGATAAAATTGGGCGAGAGCAACTACACCATCATGGAGCGCGGCGTGACAGTGAAGAGCGAGGAGTTTGGCTGCACAGAGGAGATCTTAAGCTACAGTTTTGCGATGCCATGGCTGGCCCTGAGCCAGGAGAACTATGCCAAGTATGTAGCCGCATCTGAGGAGGAGAGAAGGGATTTGTTGAGAAGGATTCTGGTGGGCAACATCCTCTCCGCCTCCAAAGGCCTAGGGTATGTGGCGAAAGAGCATATCAGGCTGGATCTGGGGAGGATGAAAGATGAGATCTGCATGCTCAAGGGCACAAAGGTTACAGGCTTTCGAGGGGAGTTCACCACCTGCTTTGCCATACCAGATCACATGGGACTGGGAAAGTCGGTCTCCAGAGGATTCGGCGCGGTTATGAGGCTAAAATAGATCGCTTAATCACTCTTTTTAAAGCTAGGGGCGCATTTTGAAGCTGCCCGGCCGGAACGAATTTATAAGGCATCTGATAAATTCCATTCATGCCAGCGGAGGGCTAAGAATGGGTGGTTTAACGGTGTCAAACGGGAAAAAGAACGAAAAAAAGCCGCTCATCAAGAGCAAGTTCCACGAAAACAAGGATTGAAACCAAATAGATGACATATTTAAACAAGATGATGCTAGCATCAAGAGCAAGTTCCACGAAAACAAGGATTGAAACTGCTGGAACACCCACTGCCATATCTCCAAGTACTGAAACTCATCAAGAGCAAGTTCCACGAAAACAAGGATTGAAACGCTCGCATCGATGAGCGGACTCATCGCATGGACGAACATCAAGAGCAAGTTCCACGAAAACAAGGATTGAAACTAGCATTTCGACCCCACACAGAGAAAACAAGATCGCGGCATCAAGAGCAAGTTCCACGAAAACAAGGATTGAAACACAACACGTTCGCCCGGAGCTTCAAAGATTGTATCGGCATCAAGAGCAAGTTCCACGAAAACAAGGATTGAAACCCGCGCCTTCTGATGCTCTGGTAATGCCGGGCGGCATCAAGAGCAAGTTCCACGAAAACAAGGATTGAAACGCCCATGAGCCCAGGCAGGGGCTCACACGTGACGGATGGAAAACCAGATATTTTAATCCGTCCAT
>Ga0334890_1004342_pt1 | contig 13118 bp, 10 predicted proteins | sample GraSluR1_MG_3_FD_207220 | JGI IMG/M metagenome (GOLD analysis project Ga0334890, IMG submission 207220) | Sludge microbial communities from methane-producing bioreactor in Wageningen University, Netherlands - Granular Sludge_31_08-R1 | ecosystem: Engineered > Bioreactor > Anaerobic >... | reverse complement strand
CTACCGGAAGAATAATATGCAAGGGCGAATAACTGAACTCTTTCCCGAAAAAAGCAAAAGCACTTACAAAACTATCGACAAAAAAGTTGTAATACTTGAAAAATCCCAGAAAACCCAGGTTGAGAACCAGACTCAGTATCATCAGCGATTTCCGCCTCCGGGGCTCGGTATCGGGCAACTGATGAATCTTCAATGCCAATACATAATCCATAAGCGAACTAATGAGGATAAGCGATAAAAAACGCCAGTCCCAAAAACCGTAAAAAGTATAACTGGCAACCAGTAGAAACAAATTGCGGAGCTTCAGATTTTTCCGGAACAATAACCAATAAAGCAGATAAACCAACGGCAAAAATACCGCAAAATCGAAAGAGTTAAACAGCATGGGTATTATATTTATATAAAGTCGCAAATTTAATACTTTTTTCGGGTTGACCCAATTACCCTCGAAGGAAGCGGCCGGTACGGGCCCCGATTGGCCGTATCAACCGCCACAAACCGGTTTCTATAAAAAATGTTACAAAATTTGGCCGAAAAATGAAATAATGATACATTTGCAACATTGTTTCATTTAAGACCACACAATGAACGCCAACGATATACTCCATCAGCACGATCTCAAGAAAACACTTTCGCGTGTAGCACTGATTAATGCACTACAAAACAGCAATATACCCCTTTCGGAGACTGAAATAAAGGAACGGATGCGCGACCAATACGATCGCATCACTTTTTACCGCAATGTACAGGCGCTGTCGGAATCGGGTATTCTTCACCGGATTGTAATCGACAATACGATGGTGAAATATGCATTAAATTGCTGCGAACAGGAACACCGTCATTCGGCGGATCATGTTCATTTTTTTTGTAAAGAATGTGGTAAAACGATCTGTCTCGAACAATTACCCGTGCAGCACTACCCGCTTCCCGACGGCTTTACCGCTTCGGAATGCGATGTGGTAATCAAAGGGCTTTGTCAATCCTGCTCCGGCTTTCTCCATGCATAAGTTGCTTCTTATCATTGTAATGCTCCCCCTGGCGCTATCAGCTCAAACCAGCTCGACACTTTCGGGTTTCGTAGCCGACGAGCAAGGCCGGCCCTTGCAGGGAGCAACGGTTACCCTCAACGATAACCGCTACGGCACTGTGACCGACAGAGATGGCAACTTCCGTTTCACACAACTGCCGCAGGGCTGGTATGTGGTGGAAGCCTCGTACCTGGGCTGCGAAAAAAACACCCGCACCATCCATCTGCCCTTCAATGAGCAACTCACCCTGCAACTGAAGCAGGCAGTGCACCAGCTCGGCGAAGTGTATATCAACGATTACGCACACCGCAGGAGCCAGCAATCGGCCACTGCCTTCCAATTTGCCGATCGGGAGTTTCTGGAACAAAACGAATCGGGAAGCCTGATGCAAACCCTGAGCCGGTTGCCCGGTATCGGGTCGATGGATATCGGATCGGGCCATTCCAAACCGGTAATCCGCGGCCTGGGATTCAACCGGGTGGTAGTGGCCGAAAACGGGCTGCGCCACGAGGGGCAGGAATGGGGCCACGACCACGGCCTCGAAATCGACCAGGAAAGCGTGGAACGGATCGAGATTATAAAAGGTCCGGCCTCGCTTATGTACGGCTCCAACGCTATCGTGGGGGTGATCGACCTGAAGCAACTCTCGACACCCGCACGCCAAAGCACGGCCGGTTCCGTGGAGCTGAAAGGCGCAACCAACAACAAACTGGCCGGAATCGCGGCTCACTACCTGCAACGCGGCAATCGCTGGTACTGGAAGACCCGCCTGAGCGGAGCCGGTTATGCCGACTACCGGGTGCCTGCCAACAGCATCGAGTACATGTCGTACTATTTCAAACTGAAAAACCAACAGTTGCGCAACACGGCCGGCTACGAGTACAACGGCGGAATTACGGTGGGTTATGTGGGCGACCGGTTTACTTCACATGTGTCGCTGAGCAATGTGTTCACGAAAAGCGGCTTTTTTGCCAATGCCCACGGGTTGGAGATCCGCAACTCGTCGATTGCTTACGACCGGTCCGATCGCGATATTGATTTACCTTCGCAACAGGTGAATCACACTAAAATAATGAGCAATAGTTTTTTGCAAACCGAAAAGCTAAATTACCAGCTCGACATCGGATATCAGCATAATTTACGGAAAGAATTTTCGGAACCGGTGCCTCATGGGTATATGCCGCTGCCTCCCGATTCGCTGGAACGGTTGTTTTCAAAATCGTCGGCTTCGGTTCATTTGTCGGCCAGCGCAAACGCACTGGAACGGCACGCCCTGAAAGCCGGTATCAGTGCCGATTACCAGCACAACCGGCGGGGAGGCTGGGGTTTTATATTGCCCGGGTTTACGAGCATGACTTCGGGGGTGTACGGCATCGATACCTATACTCTTTCTGAAAAGTGGATGCTTACCGGCGGAGTGCGTTACGACCTCGGGAGTATCGTCACGGGAAGCTATCGCGACTGGTACCCGACTCCGGCGGAAGGAGGCGCGCAACAGCTGGAGCGGGCCTGGGAATTAAGCCGCATCTATCACTCGGTAAGCTGGGCTGCCGGAACGGTGTACGCCCGCAACGAGCTCCAGCTCAAGCTGAATATCGGGAAAAGTTTCCGGATGCCCCATGCCAAAGAGCTGGCTTCGAACGGCTTGAATTATCATATGTACCGGTACGAAAAAGGCGACAGCACACTGAAAGCCGAGGAATCGTACCAGCTGGACCTGGGCCTGAGCATCAGCCGGAAACGGTGGGAGATTCACCTCAGCCCTTTTGCCAACTATTTCCCGAATTATATTTACCTCAACCCGACCGCATTGTACTACGAAGCACAGCAGGTATTTTATCACCGGCAGAGCGAAGTGTTCCGTGCAGGAGGCGAACTGTCGGCGCTGTACCGGCTTACGGCGACGCTCAGCGCCAGCGTCGATTTCGAATATATTTATTCGGTTCAACTATCGGGTGAAAAAAAGGGCTATACGCTTCCGTTTTCCCCGCCCGCCAATGCGGTAACCGCGCTTCGTTACGAACAAAAGCGGATGGGACGGCTCAGCAATGTGTATGCGGCGGCCGAAGTACAGCTCACCGCGGCACAAAACAAGATCGTACCGCCCGAGAAGAAAACCCCGGGATACAGCCTGGCGCATGTCCGCGCCGGAGCCAGCTTTACGATTGCCGGACTCCCGGTACATTGGCAGATGCAGCTTCGCAATATCTTCAACACCAGCTATTACGACCACACCAGCTTTTACCGCTTAATTGAAGTTCCGGGCGCCGGGCGTAATTTAACCACCAGTATCAAAATTTCGTTTCACTAATAAAACAAACTAATATGAAAGCTTTAAAAATTTATGTAGTCCTGCTGTTGGCAGTTATCGGAACAATGGCCTGTGAGAAAAATGAACTGCCGGAAATCACCGAAGTCGAAATCGGTCACAATAACTCGCGAAAAGCCGAAATAGGCGGCGATTTACATATCAATGCCCTGATCACTGCCGTACATAAAATTGCATCCATCCGGTTAGTAATTCATTCCGACGAAGAAGGCCACCACCATGCCTCCCAGATCGAGCATGCATCGGGTGTACAGGAGGAATGGGAAGTAAACACCACTTTTACCGGAGTGTATGCCAATGTGAAAAACACCACTTTTCACGAGGACATCGACATTCCTTCGCATGCCGGACCCGGACCGTATCATCTTCAGCTTTTCGTAACCGACCTCGAAGGCAATCAGGGAATGTTCGAGACGGAGATCGAGCTCATTACACCTTTAGCCGATTAAGCGTCATGAAGTACCTTATTGTCTTCACGGTAGTGCTGGCAACATTCGGCGCCTGCCAACCCAACGACCACGACGATGTAGTACCGGCTATCGAAATGACAGCCGGCACTGCCTTCCCCACCAATTGCGCTACGGTTTACCGGGGCGAGAGTTTCGAATTCAATGCAGTGTTCACCGATAATGTCGAACTGGGGTCGTACAGTATCGAGATGCATCATAATTTCGATCAGCACACCCACAGCACCGATGCCGAACAATGCACTCCCGACCCGGTGAAACAGGCGGTCGTACCGTTCCGGTTGATCGCCAACTACCCCCTTCCGTCGGGGCTGCAACGGTTCGAAGCAAAACAAACCATCTTTATTCCCGAAGATGTCGATACAGGAATGTATCACTTCATGGTACGCCTCACCGATGCGGCAGGCTGGCAGATTTTCAAAGGAATCAGCGTAAGAATTGCCGATCGTTGAAAATTCAGGTCTGCGAAGCCCGGTTAAACGTAAAGTGTATTTTTGCGGAATTGAATGACAACATAGTTAGTGATTTAATCTGCCAAAGAAGAATTAATAATACAGCCAATTATACCTTTTCTTTTACCTTTACTGTTTTATTTTTTTTAGTATAATCAAAATAAACTTTATAAGATATACTGGGAATTATGGAGAACAGACTTAATTTGTAAAGTTGGAGCGGATGATTATAATTAGTATAGTTTTCTGTATCATTATCGTTGTCGTAATAATATCCAAATGGATTGATGCGATTATAAGCGTTATATAACGAATAAGTCCAAATAGCCTTATTACCCCGCTTAGTAGTAATGGTATGGTTGAAACCCAAATCCAGTCTGTGATATGGTTGCATTCTTTTAGAATTCTTTGTACCATAAATCATTTCCACATTGGTGCTTCCTGTTTCCGGATTGAATGTAAAGTACTTGCCAAAAGCAGGAGTATAAGGTGTGCCACTTTGCACTATCCACACAGCGCTCATCGTCCAGTTTTTACCCAAATCCCGATTTGCGTTCAGTGTAAAGCTATGCGGACGATTATAATCAAATTCGTAAGTTTTCCCGCCGTTTATGTTAGCAAAGGTGCGATCGGCATGTGAGGAAGCATAGGCTACAAAGCCGGTCCATTTTCCGGTGTTTTTCTTCACCATAAATTCCGCTCCATAAGCACTGCCTTTTCCGTCCGATTCAATCTTATTTTCAACACCGGTAATTTCGACCATATTCTCATAACCTTCTTTCAGGGTAACAAGATGTTCCATTTTCTTATAATAGACATTGGTCTCTGCAGTATATTTTCCGTCGGCAAAACGGCCATTCCATGAGGCAGAGAACTGATTTGACAGTTCGGGGCGTAATGCGGACGTAGCAGGAAGCCAAACTTCGCGTTTCAGCAACTCGGCTGGAGCAAAAACCAAATGTGAATTCTGCCTTACCCGCATGTAGTTGAAGTTCAAGCTGTGATCAGTGTGTAATCTGTACGACAAATTTACACGTGGTTCAACATCCAAGAAGTCTTCGCCATTGTTCGAAAAATTGCTTATGCGCAACGATGGTTGTAATGTGAAGCAGGAAAATAAACTTATTTTGTTGTCGATATAAGCAGCCGATTCAATAGAATGATAGATATCCCCAATTTGCGAGGGTGTGGAAGTAGATAGATAATTGTAATTAGGTTCGTAAATAAGGTAACTAACATGCCCTCCAAAATCGATATTCCAGTTGTTCAAAAAAGAATATTTCCATGCTGAGCGGAAAGAAAAATCCTTTACGGAGGCTATATTCAATGTCTCAACTTGTCGCGTAATATTTTCTTCTCTATAAGTATGGTACTGTCCTGATTTATTGCGATAACGACTGAATGAAAGTATATTTTCAGCGTACAATTTTGAGCTAAATACCCGGTTCCATCTTCCTGCAACTAACCAGTTTCCCCATTGCTGGTTGATATGTCTGCTTTCATCCTTTGGCATTTTCCAAGGTTTCGTCCAGTAGTTCAAATAATCGTCGCCTTGATACAGGTTGACACTCAAATTGTTTCGTTGATCAGGTTTCCAGCTTAATTTGGCATTAATGTCGTGGAATCCGTAAGCCACAATGGAAGAATTGCCGTCCGACAGAGCACTTGCACCTGCCAGTAAAGCATCCACTAAGGTTTTGCGGGCCGTGATAATATAACTCATTTTCTTTCCAACCAACGGACCTTCAAAAGAAACTGCAGCATCAGTCACTCCCAAACCGAACGAACCTTGGTGTTTTGAAATATCTCCTTCTCGTTGCGTAATATCTACAATCGAGGATAGTTTTCCTCCTTGTCGGGCGGGAAAGTTCCCTTTGTAAAAATCGACCGAATTGATCATGTCAGGATTAAAAACCGACATTAAACCTCCTAAATGATTGACATAGATAAGTGGTACATTATCCAACAGATATTGATTCTGTCCTGGTTCGCCCCCACGCACCATCATCAGACTCATACCTTCGCTCTGCGCTTGTACACCCGGAAGTAGCTGCAGGGCTTTTATCACATCGGGTTTACTTCCAATGGCAGGTAGTACCATCAACTCTTTAGCCGATAAACGGGTTACATCGTACTTTCTTTCACGCATGACAGTTACAGTGACCTCTGTCAAGTTATTTTCAATGTCCATTTCTATACTGATTAAACTGTCTTTTGCTGATTGGAACGTTACGTTCTGTGTTTTATAACCAATGTATGAAATCGTTAATACACAGGGAGATTGTAGTTGTATGCTGAAATAACCTCGATTATCAGTAGTTGTGCCTGTATGTTGAGTCTGTTCCCATATATTAGCACCAATCAGCACTTCGCCCGACTGTGCATCACGTACAAAGCCCGAAAGTTGAACTGCATAAGCTGAGAGTGAAGAAAACAACACTAATATTACACAAGAAAGAATTGCTTTATTTTTCATTTTGGTGGATTATTTGCCTTCGGAACTTCTAAGTAATTCTTTTCTAGAAGCTGATATTCCTGTAAATAGACCTATACCATTTTTGATATTGGAATACAGCGGATAGTGTTGAGATGATTGCCCGATATTGATTTCGCTGGCAGATTCGTATATATAATATTGCTTTACGTACTTATAATACGATTCGTCTACCGATCGAAGCTCAATATAAGGTATTCGCCCCCCATTCAGTTTAGTATAACCTTCATTGATGTAAAATTTAACTTTATAAGTGTTTTTTGTCATCAATTTATTGGAAAACAATGACAGCGGATTCGCTTCGTTGAGTAATACTGGATCCTGGCCGGAAATCATATATATTTCTTCCTTTCTTATTCCATAATACTCCTCGAATGCGTTGGTTTCGAAATTATATTCTGTTATAAGCCCTTCCGTAACCAATATTACCTCCCAGAACCGTTTTTGTGCAGGATTGTTTTTGACATAAAATTCTACCGACGAAATTTTTTCACCCTCTTTTCCTCTTCTGGCCAAATCAGTAAAAACAACCGAATCAATGCCTGTAGGTTCAGGAACTGTTGTTTGTGCCGACATTTGGGGAAAATTCGGGATGTTCACCTTGCAACTGTAACTGACACCAGCTTTTACTATGCTCGAACTGATATACCAGCCCTTTTGAGTGTAAATTAATGTATCAGGAGCATCCAGACTGTTTTCAATAATAACTTGTGCATTTGTAACATAGGTAGGAGTTGAATCTGTCAGATTAGCTGTCAGTGTCACTTGCACCCTAAACGTACTATCGGCTTGCAACAAACTGTTCATTACCGGTATATGACTAAAATTATCAAATTCATCTTCTACTAACGAATGACAGGAAGATAAGCTGACACACATTATTAAACTCGCAATTAAAAGTATTTTATTCATTGCTATCGTTTAAAATGAAAAGACTAAACCGACTTTCCACTGTGAATTTCTTTGGTTATAGAATCGCCCCAACCTATATTCGCCAAAAACTCCAATATTCATAGTGAAATTATATCCAAGTCCCAATCCGGTTCCGATTTCAAAGGCGGGTTTATCCCAGTCACTTGTCTTTGTGTTAAGTGTGGTAATGTGCTGCGAAACAAGCCCAAATTGAACCGGTAAATACATATGCAAACGAAGTCTTTCTGTATTGAGAAATAATGGTAACAATTGCAATTCGCCATTTACTCCATAAAAATATGATTTCCCCAGTCGATCCATTCTGTAATAGGCTGTTTCTGAAGCGGACTCGATTTTTTCATTGCTAATAAATGTGCCATTTGCATAGCCAAAATAAAATCCTGCAGAATAATATTTATTAAAACCGTACAGACCTTCAAGCCCGTAATACGCATTCTTGTTATAAAATGTCTCTTTTAAAGTTACAGGTTGATTGGTAAAATCAGGTACAATATTTCTACCGGTTACATTCGAGTAATTAATCTTAACGATAAATTGACCGAATTGCTTCTGATTGTCTCCGGTTAGCTGTGCTTTTCCCGGATATATAAATCCGAACAAAATGAATACAATTAAAACTTTGTTTGTCATATAATAATCGTTTTTTTAAGTCGTATAGAACTCGCATGCCACCATTACATTTTTGCATCTATACCATTAGCAATTGGTGGCAAGCCATGCCAAAAGATACTCCAATCTCTGAAAGAAGAGTTAGAGATAGATGTCGGTTTCAAAAAATGAGAGTGAAATGGAATTTGTTGTTTTTATGGGATCAGTAGTCATACAATTTTAATGCATATCCCATCAAAGTGTAGCGGGTAAGCGGGTAAGCAAACTGCAAAATTCGTAGCCAATGGGATATAATGTTAAAATGTATTTATAAAAAACGTATCTCAAAAAAACGAATTCATATTCGCATTAATACTCTTTGAAATCACGCACAAAATTAAAAACAACTTTTTATATAAGAAAAATATTATTTTCACATTCTGTTTGTTTTTTCATATTTTTAAAATTCAAACTCAAATTACTATCGTATTTTAATATTTAAATACTCATTTTAGCACGAATAACAACATGTGCCGTGTATTGAGTTATTTGGAAGAGTCGTTCAAAGTCACAATACCCCCGATCAAACACATAGTAGGCATTACGTCGCGTAAACGTTCACGATTACCAAGCTGACCAAACATCATAACCAGCAATTGATTCCAACAGCTAAAATGCTTTACGTATTTATTACCTGAATACTTGCTTACAAGACCATCGAAGATATGCTGGGACACAACTCAATTGGTTGCGAAAAGATATATTTACCTTTGTTTATTGTCCGGGTTTTGATATTTCCAGGCAAAAAAACAAATCCCATCGTCACGCAACAAACTTGCCCATAAAGTGCAGATATTTAACGATTTCAAAAAACGAATTATTTTTTAGCGGCACTCGTGAAATATGTTTTCATTAAATTTCAGTAAAAAAACTTTCAGTTTTATTTTTCTAAATGATTTGTATTTAGTACTTTCGAGGCTTGTATTAAAGACGACAGGCAATAACAATCAAAATTAAACCCATGTTACATTAGCGCTTTAGAGTAATAAAAGCAACAAGATAACAATAATGCTTGTCTGAGGCAAAATCCTCATCTGTCTCAACGTAGAATTAAAAGAGTATACCGCATGAAACGCATTTTTTTCTTAACAGGAATTCTGATCGCAGGAATTTTGGGTCAACTTTCGGCCGAAATCAGGTTACCGGCACTTTTTGCCGACCACATGATTGTGCAACGTGATGCAACTACCTCCCTATGGGGGAAAGCCGATGCCAACAAACGGGTTACCGTGGTAACCAGCTGGAACCTGAAACGTTACACCACTACTTCCGACGCCGATGGAAATTGGAAGCTTTCGATCAGCACCCCCAAAGCCGGCGGTCCTCACACCATTATGATTACCGACGGCAAGCCCCTCACCCTCAACAATGTGATGAGTGGCGAAGTATGGCTGTGCTCGGGCCAGAGCAATATGGAAATGACCATGAAGGGCTATAGCAGTCAGCCGGTCGAAGGGTCGGCCATGGATATTCTGAAAAGCGGGAATAAAAATATCCGTGTATTTACCGTAGCCAAAAATCACAGCCTCAGCCCGCTCGACGACGTAAAAGGACATTGGCAGGAAGCCATGCCGGTGAGCATTCGCGATTTCAGCGCCACGGCTTATTATTTCGGACGGTTACTCAACGAAGTACTGAATGTTCCGGTGGGGCTCATCAACAGCTCGTGGGGAGGATCGCAGATTGAATCCTGGATGACCCGTGAGATGCTGTCGTCGTTTCCGCACATCGCAATGCCCGTTCCCGAAGAAAAAGTAAGCAGCCCCAACAAAAAACCCACCTACTTGTACCAGGCAATGATTCATCCCCTGGCAGGTTTTACCGTAAAGGGAGTAATCTGGTACCAGGGAGAAAGCAACTTACATAACTACCAGGAATATCCGGCGCTTTTTGCAGCCATGACCAAAGGCTGGCGCACCAGCTTCAACAATCCTGAAATGCCGTTTTACTTCTGTCAGATCGCTCCGTACAATTACAACCCCAGGGATAACAACTCGGCGCTGATGCGCGAAGCACAGCTGAAAGTCGCTCAAACGCAACCCAATACAGGAATGGCAGTGCTGATGGATACCGGCGAACCGCGCAATATCCATCCGGCTAAAAAGAAAGAAGCCGGCGAACGGCTGGCATTGCAGGCCCTGAGCAAAACCTACGCATTGCCCGGCATCAGTTCCGACAGTCCCGTATTTAAATCGATTGAAATAAAAGACAGTGTATTGACCGTGCTGTTCGACAACGCTCCTATGGGAGTAGCTGCACCCAATTTTGAATCGAAGCTGTTCACCCTTGCCGGCGACGACATGGTGTTTTACCCGGCAAAGGCGCGAATCAGCGGTTCGAAAGTGATTGTAACCTGCGACCAGGTTAAAGCGCCGGTGGCCGTGCGCTACGCGTTCGAAAATTTCGTTGCGGGCGATTTATTCGGTACCGACGGACTGCCGGTATCGTCGTTCCGCAGCGATAACTGGTAAGATCAGAGCCATTTGCGGCGTTTGAAAAACCAGAGCACAGCCGCCGCAAAGGCTACCATCAGCGCAATGGAAAACGGATAACCGTATTTCCAGTTCAATTCGGGCATATACGAAAAGTTCATGCCGTACATACTGGCAATCAGCGTGGGCGGCATGAATATGACCGAAACCACGGTAAAAATCTTAATAATCTTATTCTGCTGGATATTCACCAGACCGAGGAAGGTATCCTGAAGGTAGTCGAGCCGGTCGAATCCAAACCGGGTATATTCGAACAGCGAATTGATATCCTTGATAATCATGGTTAGCCTGGGCAGTAAATCGTGCGGGAAGAGGTTCGATTTCAGCATGTTCGACACCACGCGCTGCTTATCGATAATATTCTGGCGGATAATCATCACCTTTTCCTGAAGGTCCTTGATGCGCATCAGGATTTCCTGGCTCAGATCATCTTCGGTATTAAGGGTTTTACTGAGATTGGTAATCTGATCGGTAATATCCTCAATCATGTCGGCATCGTATTCCACCCGTGTCTCGAGCAAGGCCACCAATACCTGATAACCGGAGGTATAGCTCCGGGTGTCGGCATATATTTTTTTCACCGTCTCGTTGAACGAACGCAGTTCGATATCGCGCACCGATACCAGGATGCCGTTTTTCAGGATAAACGACACCGGCTGCATCTGAAAATTATCTTGTAAGAAGTTGGAGTTGGCAACTATGCTGTCCTCGGTTTGAATATACCGCGAACTCATCTCGATTTCTTCTATTTCTTCGTCTTCCTGAATATAGATTTTCAGGAATTGCTCGAGCTCGGTTTCCACCGCATCCGAAACGTCGATCAGGTCGATCCAGATCACGTCCTTCATGTTTACCTTTTTCAGTATCTCGAGCGATTTTGATATTTTTATCTTACCATCTTCCTGGTAAAAAAGCCGGAGTTCCGCCATAGTTCTCTACTTTTTTTCAGTCAACCCCCCGTTTGGGGCAGCCTGCGGTTATTACTCTTTCAAAGCGGCGCTCACCCGGTTGGTGAGATCCACAAATGCAGCTACATCGAGCTGTTCGGGGCGCAGGTCGAACAAGGGATCCGCAAACATCGGATGCTCCCTGGGCACCAGCGGTTTCAGCGAGTTGCGCATCGTTTTGCGACGCTGATTGAAGGCTGTCTTCACCACGGTTTTGAAAAGTTGTTCGTCGCATCCGAGCGCCTGCACATCGTTTCGCACCAGGCGAATAACAGCCGATTTGACCTTAGGCGGAGGGTCAAACACATGTTCGTGCACGGTGAATAAATAATCGATGGAGTAGAAAGCCTGCATGAGTACCGAAAGAATGCCATAGGTTTTGCTGCCGTGACGGGCAGCCATCCGTTCGGCTACTTCTTTCTGAATCATACATACCAACTGAGGTACCTGCTCGCGGTTGTCGAGCATTTTAAAAAATATCTGGCTCGAAATATTATAGGGCAGGTTGCCGATAAGGTGTACCGGCCCTCTGAACCGTTCGCTGAGCGATAGTTTCAAAAAATCGGCTTCGATAATATTTAAGTCGGGGAAATGCTGTTGCAGGTATACTACCGACTCGGTATCCACTTCCACAACCGTGAGGTTTACATCGGCGCGTTGAAGGAGGAATCGGGTAAGTACGCCCATCCCGGGACCGATTTCCAATACATCGGCGGGAGAGGCAAGCTGTAAACTATCAGCAATGCGACGGGCCACTTCCAAATCCTTCAGGAAGTGCTGCCCCAGGTATTTCTTTGCTTTTACTCTGGTCATGCTGGTGATAATCGTCGGGCATTGCGGATTTGGAATTAAATTATTATGTATCTTTGCAGGATATTGCAAACGACGCACAAAAGTAATCATTTTTTTTCAAACAAGCTATTTCATGCGCAAAATACTGATTTCGGGAGGCAAGGGAATACGAAAGGTTGTTGATTTTTTCTATCCTCCATTCAGGAAATATCTTTCGCTGCAATTGTTCCGGTATGCTGCTACGGGCGCTGCCAATCTGGCTTTCGACTGGGTGTTGTATTTTGTTCTGTACAACTTCGTAATCCGGCATCAGCTGGTGCACCTCGGTGTGGTTACCCTGAGTCCTCACATTGCTGCTCTTGCATTCACTTTTCCGGTGAGTTTCATGTCGGGTTTTTTGTTGCAGAAATACGTTACTTTCACGGCGTCGGACCTGCGCGGCAGTGTTCAGCTGGTGCGTTACGGCCTGGTGGTAGGAGCCAACCTGGCGCTTAATTATGCCGGATTAAAACTTCTGGTCGATTTTCTGGGCTGGT
>Ga0334890_1004341_pt1 | contig 13126 bp, 10 predicted proteins | sample GraSluR1_MG_3_FD_207220 | JGI IMG/M metagenome (GOLD analysis project Ga0334890, IMG submission 207220) | Sludge microbial communities from methane-producing bioreactor in Wageningen University, Netherlands - Granular Sludge_31_08-R1 | ecosystem: Engineered > Bioreactor > Anaerobic >... | reverse complement strand
ACCCGGTCACGGGGAGTCAGGTCCCCGACACGGACTTCGGCCAGATCGTGCAGGATGGCCAGGGCCAGGGCCCGCCCCCGGTCCAGTTCAGGTGGACACAGGGCCAGGACCAGCCAGGCGACCCCCCAACTGTGTGCGGCCACGGATTCAGGTGCTTCGACCCCGGCCCGGACCCAACCGGCCCGCGGCAGGGACTTCAGCGACAGGGCCTCCAGGAGCAACTCTCGCAAGGTCATGGCCTGGACTTGCGCCCTGTCCGGCGCCGGCTCCTGCTGAGTCCGGAGTGGCTTGGATGTCTGGAGATTCGGGTCGGAGAGGTCTGGACTCTGCCACCAGGATCCCGTATAATGGCCCGTCATGCAACGAACCGAACTGCGCAACCTCGCCATCATCGCCCACATCGACCACGGAAAGACCACCCTGGTGGACGGCCTCCTGAGACAGGCCGGAGTCTTCCGCGCGGGTCAGGAGGTGGTCGAGCGGGTCATGGACTCCAACGACCTCGAGCGCGAGCGGGGCATCACCATCCTGGCCAAGAACACGTCGGTGCGCTTCGGGGAGACGACCCTGAACATCGTCGACACCCCGGGTCATGTCGACTTCTCCAGCGAGGTCGAGCGGATCCTGGGAATGGTCGATGGCGCCCTTCTGGTCGTGGATGCCTTCGAGGGGCCCATGGCCCAGACCCGTTTCGTGGTCAAGAAGGCCCTGCAGACCGGTCTGGTTCCCATCCTGGTGGTCAACAAGATCGACCGTCCCGATGCCCGGCCGCAGGCCGTGGTGGACGAGGTCCTGGATCTCTTCATCGACCTGGACGCCGAGGACCATCAGATCGAGTTCCCGGTGGTGTACGCGTCGGCCCGCCAGCAGGTGGCTTCCCTGTCGCCGGACGGCCCCTTCGAGAACCTTCAGCCCCTGTACGAGACCATCCTCAAGCACATCCCGTGCCCCGAAGGTGACCCCGAGGCGCCGTTGCAGTTGCTGGTCAGCAACCTGGACTACGACGAATACGTCGGGCGTCTGGCCATCGGACGCGTGGTGGCAGGCGAGGTCCGCCCCGGGAAGTCGGTGTGTTTCGGCTCGCAGGGAGGGGCCTTGCGCAAAGGGCGCATCGGTCAGGTCCTGGGTTTCTTCGGACTGGACCGCAAACCGGTGGAGTCAGCCACCGTCGGAGACCTGGTGGCGCTCACCGGTCTGGCGGAGGTCGGGTTGGGTGAGACCGTGACCGACGTGGACAACCCGGTCCTCCTGCCCGGCCTGGAGGTGGAGGAGCCGACCCTGGCCATGACCTTCCTGGCCACCGACAGCCCCCTGGCCGGTCGGGACGGCCGCTACGTCACCTCGCGCCATCTGCGCGACCGGCTCTTCCGGGAGGCGGAGCGCAACGTCGGCCTGCGCGTGCAGGAGACCGATTCGCCGGATGCCTTCGAAGTCTGTGGGCGCGGCGAGCTGCATCTGTCCATCCTGCTGGAGACCATGCGCCGGGAGGGCTATGAGTTGTCCGTCTCGGCACCCCGGGTGCTGACCCGGATGGTGGACGGGGTCCTGCACGAGCCGATCGAGGATTTGACCCTGGACATCCCGGAGGAGTACCTGGGGGCGATCATGGAGCGGGTGGGCGAGCGCCGGGGCGAGCTGGTGGCAATGACGGGCTCGGGGACCGGCAGGCTTCGCCTGGAGTTCACCATCCCGGCTCGGGGCCTGGTCGGTTTCCGCTCGGAGTGCCTGACCCTGACCCGGGGGTATGGCGTCATGAACCACCTCTTCTCGGGCTATGGCCCCTTCCGGGGCGAGATCGCGCGTCGCACGCGCGGCTCCATGGTCGCCGGAGAAACCGGGCCAACGACCACCTACGCCCTGACCAACCTGCAGGATCGCGGGGTCTTCTTCATCGAGCCCGGCGAGCAGGTCTACACCGGAATGGTGGTCGGCGAGCACTGTCGCCCCAACGACCTGGACGTCAACGTCTGCAAGAAGAAGCACGTCACCAACATGCGCTCCTCCACCGCCGAGGAGACCGTGCGTCTGGACGCCGCCAGGAAGCTGACCCTGGAGCAGGCCCTGGAGTTCATCGGGGATGATGAGCTCGTCGAGGTGACTCCCTCGCACGTCCGCCTGCGCAAGTCGATCCTGGACCCCCACATGCGCTTGAAGGCCAAGAAGGATCGTCAGCGCCTGGAAGAGGCCGGCTAGACCCCACCACCAGCCCGTCCCGATCGGCGGATCTGACACCCCGTCTCCCCTGGAGGGCGGGGTCTTCTTGTTCGTCCTGGCCTGACGTGCTACCATCATGGGGTCAACTCCTTTGCGCAAAGGACGGGTGCACTTATGTTCTGGGCAGCCATCGGGGTCGGGATGCTGATCAACACGGTCGGAGGGATGGTGGGGGGTGGTCCGAGCCGGGCCAGCATGCAACGCACCCACGAGCAGTCGATGCGCTCGCTGCGCGAGACGCTCAACGACACCTCGAAGCTCGTCACCTCTCGCCAGCAGCCCCAGGTCCAGTCCCGCTTCAGCTTCGATTTCGAGCCGCCGCCCTTCCCCCAGAAGAACTTCGAGAACCTTCAACAGATGCAGCAGGGGCACGCGGCCCAGCGCCAGGCACAGACGGATGCGATGAAGCATCAACTGGCACAGATGAAGGACAAGTTCTTCGCCGAGAATCACTATGAGACCGCTGAGGGGCCTGATGGGAAGCCCCAGGTCCTGACCGGCCAGGATGGCAGGCCGCAGGTGGCCAAGGGCCCCGAGACCCCCCAGCAGAAGCTGGTCCGAGAAGAGTTCGAAGGTGGCAGGCGTCAGCAGCTCGCCGAGACCCAGGACCTCCAGAAGGACGCCTTCCTGAGCAAGGAAAAGCAGGATGTGCAGAAGTTCCTGGCCCAGCATCAGGACAACCTGACCAGCCCCCAGGTCCAGGCCGAGCTGACCCGGATGATGCTGGACACCCAGAAGCGGGCTTTCGGGCTGCAACAGCAGCACGAGGACGAGCGCTGGAAGGTCGACCTGCCTCCCTCTGAAGAGATCGCGGCTGCGGTCGAGGCCGACCTGGCTGATCTGCGTCAGATGGAGCGCGAGCAGGCGGCCAAGGAAGAGCAGTCGCCGGACATGCTCGCCTTGATGCAGCACGAGCAGGACGTGGCCGTCCTGCTGGGCGAGCAGAAGCAGGTGGCCCAGCGCCAGAGGCTGGAGGAGAACTTCCTGATGGATCCCCGCAAGGCCATGGCGTCAGCCAGCCCGCCAGTGGATTTAGGTGAGGTTCTTCCGTCCTACCTGAGCAACTCTCTGTACAACATGGGAATCTATACCGTCTGAGGCGTCCTCGGCGGATTCTCGAGAAGCCTCCGGGTGCGGGGGCTTCTTCGCGTCCCAGGGGGGCGCCGCGATGGCTTGAACGTGCCCCACCAGGGGCCGTGAACCTGAAGAACTGGGAGGTTCTGTGTGATGTCAGAAGTCGGGAAGGGAGCGGGAACCTGGTTCTTCCGGGTCACCCTTGCGCTGGCGCTGATCGGACTTCTGTATGGTTCCTACGAGTTGGGGGCTTCGCGTCGAGAGGCCGCCGTGGTGCCGGTCACCCCGGCTTTGCGGTTGGCCTCGGCAGAAGGCAATGCCCGGGTGGAGCGTGAGCGAGGTCTCTTCTCAGAACTGGCCCGCCAGCTCTCGCCAAGCGTGGTCCACATCAAGGCCCGCAGTCGGCAGGCGACCCCAGAGCAGGATCTGGGCCTGCCGCCCGGTCTTCCCGAGGAGTTCCGCCGCTTCTTCGGAGGTCCAGGCGGACGGGCCTTCCCGCCTCGCGAGACCCAGGGACAGGGCAGCGGCGTGATCATCAGTCCGGACGGCGAAATCCTGACCAACAACCACGTGATTCGAGGCGCGACCGAGATTACGGTTGTCCTGGACGACGAGCGCGAGCTTCCAGGCAAGGTGGTCGGGGCCGACCCCAGGACGGACCTGGCCGTGGTGAAGGTTCATCCCTCCACCCCCCTCAAGGCTGCGACCCTGGGTGATTCGGACGCGATCGAGGTGGGCGACTGGGTGATGGCCATCGGGAATCCCTTCGGCCTCTCCCACACGGTCACCGTCGGGGTCATCAGCGGCAAGGGGCGGGTGCTGGGGGGGGCCTATGATCAGTTCCTCCAGACGGACGCCTCGATCAACCCTGGCAACAGCGGAGGCCCTCTTTTCGATACCAGTGGCAGGGTCGTCGGGATCAACACCGCGATTCTGTCCGATGGGCAGGGGATCGGCTTCGCCATCCCGATCAACCAGGCCAGACAGGTGGCCGAGCAACTGCGGACCAGCGGAAGCGTGACCCGAGGGTACGTGGGCCTGGGCATCCAGCCGGTGACGCCCAGGATGGCGGCGGCCCTGGGCCTGCCCGAGGGCACCCGGGGAGCGTTGGTGGGCAGCGTGGTCCCCGGCGCTCCGGGGGACCGAGCCGGGGCGCGTGAGGGCGATGTGATCGTCGAGTTCAACGGCCGTCCCCTGGCTGACGAGCGCGACCTGCTCAACTCGGTGGCGGCCGCCCCCGTGGGAAGTCGCGCGAAGCTGGGCATCCTCCGCGAGGGGCAGATGAAGACCCTGGAACTGGAGATCGCCCGCAGACCCGGAGAGGAACAGGCCTTGCGCGAAGCCCCTGTGGCTACGGCAGAGGAGGCCCTGGGACTCTCGGTCCGAGACCTGACCCCTGAGGCGGCCAGGCGCCTGGGATTGAGTGGCCAGGAAGGGGTGGTGGTGACGGCGGTGAGGCCCGGCAGCCCGGCAGCCCAGGCAGGCCTGGTCTCCGGAGACGTGGTCCGCCGCGTCGGGAATCGTCCGGTCCGCAATGCCGAGGAGTTCCAGCGCCTGGTGGCCGGGAAGGGAGATCTGGCCCTGCTGATCGTCCGCGGGGGCAACCAGGTCTTCATGCTGGTCGAGCGCGAAGCCGGATAGGCGGGACCCGGGGGGGACCTGGGCGCTGCCCGGGCCGGGAAGGCCCTTCTAGCCGGTGATGTCCAGGTTGCCTCCCAGATACCGCTTCTGGCGGTGGCGTTCCACGACCTCGGCAGGGAGACGGATCGACCCCCCGCATGCGGGGCAGTTGACCGCGTCGCCCTCCAGGGCCGCCGCCAGGGTCTCCTCGGGCAGCAGGGCCCGGCAATGGGCGCAGGCCATCCTTTGGATCGGCTGGATGTTCCCGAGTTCGGACATCGGCACCTCCGTCTGGTGTGGAAACCGAGGACCTCACCCCGGGCGTCCCGCAGGCCACGATCGAAGCGGCCGCGAATCAGGACGGGTGCGTCAGATCCTCTTGCTGATCCTCTTCTCCGCCCTGCTGGGGGCTCCCGCCTCGGCCCGCGAGTGGTTCCGCCCGGCCCACCGCGGTCCGGAGATGATCAACCCCGATTTGATCCCGGCCCGCGCCTTGCGAGGCTCCGTTCCGGATTCCTGGAACGGGCAGTTGGTGTTGTGGGAGGGAAGGGTGCGCCGCCACGAACTGGTAGGGGGCCGGGACCGTCTGCTGCTGGCGACGGAGGCCGGTGAGGTGCAGGTCCTCTTCAGCCGCCCGGCGCGGAACCTGGAGTTCGATCGCTCAGGCTACCGCGTGGCGGTCAAAGGCCGCCTGGCTGTCGGCTCGGGTCGGACCCGGCGCCTGGATGGCCTGTCGCTGATTCTCCTGGAACCACCCAAGGTCTGGGGCTTTTCGGAGTACCTGGCGGGGAGGTCTGCTGACCTGCTGCACCTCCTGGCCTGGACCATCCGGTCCCACAACCCCCATCTCCCCGGACATGAAGCGGAGGAGATGGCCCGAAGCCTGGAACAAGCGGCCCTGGAGAACTCGTTGGACCCGTTGTTGTTGGCTTCGCTGGTCCAGATCGAATCCGCCTGGGATGCCGACGCGGTCTCACCTTCGGGGGCAGTGGGGCTGGGGCAGTTGATGCCCTTCACGGCGGAGGGCCTGGGCGTGGACCCCGCCGATCCCCACCAGAACCTGCAGGGCGCGGCCCGGATGCTGGCGGGTCTTTTGCGCGAGTGGCAGCACCTGGAGAACCCCAGGGCGTCCGCCCTTTCTGCCTACAACTCCGGACCTGGCCGGGTGCGCCGCCTGGGGGGGCGGGTGCCCGCCCTGCCCGAGCCGACCAACTACGTCTACTTCATCGGCTATGTCCACCGGAACCTGGCCCGGACGGCGCGGGCCTTCCAGCTCCGGGACTGACCAGGCACCGGGCTCGGGGTCTACCAGTCGACCGCCGACTGTTCGTGTTCCTCCCGGTAGCTGACGACGCGGAACTTGGCGATGCTGGGGAAGTAGGGGGGTGGGCTGTTGGCCAGGTGGGAGTCGTAGCGACTCTCCAGGGTCATGCCGCTGTACTGCCGACCGCCGCTGTACTTTCCCCAGGTCTGTTTGTCGCCCATCATCAGGCCACCGAAGAGCCGCACCCGGGTCAGGGGGCCATAGACGTCCGTGGGCCCGACGTATCCGCTGACCGTTCCGTCGGCGTTGCGCCGCCCCCCCATCAGGGCCGCATAGATGTCCAGGGGATTGGCCTCGGTGTGGCTGGAACTGTTCTGGATCCAGATGTTGTGTCCGACCAGGCCCAGGTTGTCGCGAGAGCCCGTCGGTGCCTGACCTGGCGAGGTGTCAGCGCGGGTCAGGTCTGCGGTGATGGTGATGTCCTTGCCCTGGGCCACGTCGACGGCGATGGTCCGCTTTCCGCGGTTCACCCCCGAGAGGCTGTTGATGTTTCCCGTGCAGTAGACCAGGCCGTTGGTCAGCCCGCTGTAGACCGCGAATTCGTCGCCGGTGCGCACCATGGTGGAGTCCTTCGGGATGACCGACCCATCCGGTGCGACGGCAGTTCCGCTTACGGTCTCCAGCACCTCGACGGTGTTGCTTCCCTGGGTGATGGTCAGCCTCCGGTTGCCTCCGGTCACGGCCAGGGTCATCTTCTTGACGTCTCCGACGATGTAGAGTCCTCCCTCGACCCGATTGGAGGAGGAGCCCAGCCCGGGATGCACGCCGATCTGGGTGGGTGGGGGCAGTCCGCTGCCCCATGCCTCCGCCGCGAGGTCCTTGGCATGGGAGGGAAGCTGGATCTTCTTGACGCGGGGCAGCACGTTCGAGCTGCCCCCTTCGCCGAAGATCTTGCGGTAGCGCTCTTCGATGGGGCGGCCCTTGGAGTCAAACGGCGGGTTGTTTGTTCCGAAAGGACAATTGTAGTTGACCCCATCGGGTGAATTCGGGGCAGCCCCGGCCATGGTCACCCCCTGGGTGAAGGTTGAAGGATGGTTCGAACCATAGAATCCGCTGGGAACGTTCACCTGGATGTATTTGTTGGTGTGGAACGGTCCGTCGATCCGGAAGCTTTCCGCGCCAATCCACAGGCCTTCAGAGCCGCTCTCCTCGAACCAGGCGAATCGAGACATCGATTCCTGGCACAGCGCCACGCTGACGGATCGATACCTGGTCCCGCCCAGGAAAGCCGTCGAGCGGACGGTGTAGGCGGGCCTGGTATCGTCGGGGTTGGAGGGGTTCACCGGAACCGCTCCGATCTCGGCCTTCCAGTTCCAGTTCGCCACGCTGCCCGTGAGTTCGTACTTGTCCGAGCCGGAGGGGATGGCCGGATGGCCCTTGGCGGCGCGCGTCTCCATCCACGCCAGGGCCTGCAGGACTCCGGCTTCGGCCGCATAGAAGGCCTCAGTCTCCATCTTCTGGCGGCCTGTCGCCCGCATCTCCAGGGGAAGCACGGCCAGGAGCAGCAGGCTCAGGCTGAAAAGGGCGGCCAGGAACATGATGGCCATCAGCAGGGCCACCCCCTGGCGTTCTTGGCGGGATCGTGACATGGGCTTACCTCATGGCCTTGAAGGGAAGCTGGACCATCGTCTGCAGGCGGGATTCGTGGAACTCTCCGCTCCTGTAGTGGGGGACTCGAGCCCTGGCCGTGACCTGGATGGTGCTGTCCGAGAGGACGAGGAATTCCAGCGCGTCCAGGCCCTGGCACAGGACCCTGTCGTCCTGGGGGTCGGATGGGGTGTTCCGGTCCAGCCGAACCGCGCCATGCTCCAGCCAGATCCTCTGGATCCGGTACGCCGGCGCGCGCGGGTCGACGGGCTCGACCGGGACCCGGAATCGGATTTCGCTCTTGGGGGGAGGGCCCACCGCCGGCTCGAGGATGGCAGGCTGGAGCTGTCCGGCGGAGTTGCTGGTCGGGATGGCAGCGTACAGGATCGGGGTGATCCGTTGCAGAGCGGTCCTGGTGCGTTGCTGGACCTCCAGCTTCCCGACGTTCATCTGGTAGGAGCGATAGGCCAGGGTGTAGGTTCTGGCCAGGATCGTCCCCAAAAGGGCCATGACGGCGGAGGCCACGAGGGTCTCGCCCAGGGTCAGGCCGGCGCGGGATGAGCGTCTCATGGTCGGCGATGGTGCGCCGTGACCGTCACCTGGCGCAGCTTGTGTTTGTCCATCCAATAGACGGTGACCTGGACCTCGGCGATTTGCGAGAGATGGTCGTTTTCGTCGGTGCTGAGGAGTCGGATCCGGGTCTTCCGGCGGAAGTTCGGATCGGCGGGCAGGTTGGTCAGGGGGGGCGCGTTCAGGAAGTGGAGGCCGGTGCGCGCGTCGGTGGTCCAGGTCGCGGGGCGATTCTCGTTGAGAACGCTGCGCTTGTCGTCCTGGAAGGGCATGTTCCGCGAGCGGATCTCTTCGATCGCCTGTCGGCAGAGGCCGACCGCCTCGGCGGTCCAGGCGGCGTGGCGCGTGGACTCCAGGCTGAACGAGAAGACCGAGAGAACGCCCAGGACCCCGATGGCCAGGATGAAGATCGCCAGGGCGACCTCAATCAGGTTGAACCCGGCAGTTCGCCGCGCCTTGAGTCCGGGATGCCACCAAGCCAAGAGGATCCTCCTGCAGGATCTTCTCACGCAAATGAAGCGCTTCGTCAACCCGTGGAGGCCGGCAATCGGTCCGACTCCTGCGCTCAGAAAGCAGGAAACCCCGCAGACACGGGGTTCCGGTGGTTGGCTGAGGCGCCAGGATTCGAACCTGGGAGTGGCGGATCCAAAGTCCGCTGCCTTACCGCTTGGCTACGCCTCAATGCGGCCATTATAGGGCGTGAGGCGGCCATTCTGCAAGCAGCTTCAAACCCCTGGCAGGGCCTCAAAAAATGCTGTGGGATGGGGCCGTCGGAGCCGGGAGAGGTTGAGGCCTCCGCGGCCTCCGACGGGTTCATTCCTCGGGGGGCGAAGTCGGACTCGCGTCCTCTGCCGATTCTGGGGCCGCGGGCCTGGGAGAAGGCTGGGTGTTGCGCGTCTTCCTGCCGGGCGCGCGGGAGCGGCGGGGGGCGGAAGCCTCGGCGGTCTGCTGGTCCTCTGGAACCGGCTGGGCCTGGGCCCACCAGGCATTCAGGTCTTCCAGGCTGGAGAAGCGAAGGCCACGGCTGCGGGCCTCTTCCCAGATGCGCCGGATCTGGATCTGCTCGGGGGTCTTGGGGGTGCGGGGCAATCCCTTCAGCCAGCCGCCCTTGCGGACCGGCGAGCGGCGACGAGCGCCTCGCAACGGCGCGCCTTTGCGGGCTCGAGTCCGCTTCGGCTTGACCGGTGTGGGCTCGGGGACCTCGAGGCCGTGCTGGCGCCCCCATTCGAGGAGGGCTTCCATGGAAGTCGGGGTGAATCCCTGGTCCCGAGCCTGCTGCCAGAGGTCGCGCAGTGCCTGTTGCTCGGGTGTCCTGGGGGTGCGCGGCAGCCCCTTCAGCCAGCCGCCCTTGCGAGGTTCTGCCTGGCTCGTACGAGAGGAGGGCTTGGGAGCCGCCGCGGCTGCGGCGCGGAGCTCCATCAACAACCCCTGCATTTCACGTCGTTGTTGCTCGTGCATGAAGGATGGAGACGGGGGAAGGCCTTCGACCAGGAAGAACTGTGCCGACAGCCCATAGTGCTGCATCAGGCTCAGCAGCACCGAGGCGGGGACTCCGTCTCGCGAGGTCTCGATGGCCGCCACCTCGCCAGGGGTCAAGCCCAGGACGTCTCCCAGGATGGCCCGTTGGGTGGCGCGGCGTTCGGTCACCTTCAACCGCGTGGGTTCGGCAAGGGAGATAGCTTCCCGAAGCTGCTGGAATCGCTGCTGGATCCGCCGGTCGAGGGAGGCCAGTTCGGGCGACAGCCGTCGGGACGAGGATCGTCCTCGAGAGGTGTCTGAAGAGGTGGGCATACGAATGACTCCTTGGTTCCGGTCAGGTTGGCATTCCTGTCTGAGAGGAACGACGCCTTTGGTTGTGGGGATATCTTCCCTGTGCATCCTGATCGGAGTGATTCATTCCCCTATTTTGGATCGTATCACCGGCAGGATCGCCGGTCAAGTGGATGCCGGATCAATTTGATCGTTGCAGGCTGTCGCAAAATTGTCTGGAGGTCACGATGTTTGTACTGCGCCTCGCGAGCGCCTCCCGCTTTCGTGCGGCAAATCTCCGCGGCCTCCTGAACCTTGCATCCTGCCTGGTGGATAGGGGAAGTTCCGGTCTCGAAGGGTCCAAAAATCGATTATTCCCGGTTCCCGTCCCTCTCAATCGTCCTCCGGCCCATCCGGGATCTGGACTCCGGCTTCTTGAGGGTGCCTCGGCAGGCCCGGAGCGAAAGGAAGAGCAAGGCCATCCAGCCGACCCAGGCCGCCAGGCTGAGACGGCTTCCCCAGCAGAATGCCTGCGACTCGAACCAGAAACGCGCCACATGCCGGCCAGGAGGGACCCGGACGGCGCGGAAGGCCACGTCGGCGCGCAGGACGGGGGTGGAGACCCCGTCGATGGACGCACGCCAGGCCGGGTGCCAGTTGTCCAGCACCACCAGGAAACCACCTCGGGCCGAGTCGACTTCGATCTCCTGGGCCCAGCCGTCGTCCTGGAGGAGTCGGGCTCGGCCCGAGCTGAAAGGACCCTCCGCCCGGTCGACCTCCAGCAGGGTGGAACCGCTGGGGTCGAAGCTTGAGGATGCCAGGCGATCCAGTCCTTGGGCCCGGTCCGGGCCGACCGGCAGGGCCTGCCCCACCAGCCGGACCCGGGGAACCGGCGCCCGGGTTCGATACATGAAGACCGGGCCCGGCAGTCGTGCATCGGCCTGATGGGTGCCAAGCAGATCCAGGGTGGGGCCGACCAGGGGAAAGAAGCTCAACAGGACCGACACGTTCTGGCGTTCCAGCAGGCGGATGGATTCCGGCTTCAGGGCCACGCTCTGGGAGAGGGGGACCATCCCCTCCCGGAACCGCCTTTGCAGGGCAGCATACTCCAACAACTCGATCCCCCCCTCCTGGAGGATGCGGTCGGAATGGTGGGCGACACCCCAATGGGCCGAGGCGTCCGGGGCCAACACCGCCCGGTGGGCCAGCAGGAGGTCGCTCTGGCCCTTCCACCCTCCGGCCAGAAGCCAGGTTCTCTGCCAGGTCTGATCGGCCGTCGGAGTCGAGATCCGACCGGGGTGGTCTGTCACTTCCGCCACGGTCGCTGGAGGGTTGAACCATTCCGAAGGCAGATATCCGGTGTAGGCGGCGTTCATGCGGAAGAGATCCAGGGCTGTGAGCGCCACCAGGACCCCACCGACGAGGCGTGCCCGGGGCGGGGCCATGCGTTTCAGGAGCCCCTCGGCACCCAGGCCGGCCAGCAGGGCCGCATAGGCGGAGAAGAGGATCAGGAAGCGGGCCGGAAACCGGAACAGCGAGAAGCCGGGCAGGAACTGCCACAACAGCCAGTACAGGCCGCCGAAGCGCCCCAAGGCCAACGCCAGGCACAACGCGGCAGACCCCATCAACCAGGCCGTCTGCCGTTCCCGCCGCAGGAAGGGAACGGCCAGGACCAGCAGCAGGGGGACCAGGCCCACGTAGGGGTTGCTTTCCCAGAAGACGCCGGTCTCGGCAATCCGGTCCAGGGGCAGCGTGGCGTTTGCCGGGTTTCCCCCGGCAAACGGATGGACCAGGCGCAGGAGGTCGACAGGACGGAAGGGATAGGCGCTGGCTTCCTGCCACGTGAAGGCCCGTCCGCGCAGCGAGACCTGCAGCAGCTCTGCCGTGGGAAGCCATTGAATCGCCGACATCAATAGGGAGAGAAGCCCCGCGCCGATCAGCGTCCAGGCAGCTCGCGCCGGCCTGTGGACCTGTCCGCTGGCCATGCGTGTCCAGGAATACAAAAGGACGCCCAGGGCACAGAGGCCGGCAGCGTGGGGGTGCCCGGCCAGGATCTGGAGGGTCCAGATCAGGGCGGCCGCCAGGGCCCAGACCCTGCGCCCCGAGCCCAGGAAGAGTTCCAGGCAGGCCAGGGATGCGGGAAGCCAGGAGATGACCTGGACCAGGTTCAGGTGTTTCAGGCGCAGGACCATCACGGCGCCAAGTCCATAGGCCAGCGCCGAAACGGCCGCGGCGGCAGGCCGGGCTCCGTGGACGCGGGCCAGGAAGTAGCTCCCCAGCAGGGCGATCGCCAGCGTGGACAGGAGCGTCAGGTTGGTGGCCAGCGGCAGAGGCAGGGCCAGGAAGAAGGGCAACGTCGTCGGGTAGAAGACGCCGGATTGACCTTCGGCCAGCAAGGGATAGCCGTTGCCCAGGAGCGGCGTCCAGTGAGGAAGGTGCCCCTGGCGGATCGCCTCGGCAGCCAGGTGCCGGCGGGGGATGTTCATCTCCAACAGGTCAGAGCCCGAGAAGTCGGCGGCATAGAGGACCCGCTCGCCCGAGAGGGCCGGCGTGAAGAAGACAGCCAGGAGCAGGAGGACCCCGCCCACGGCCAGGGTGGCCTCGCCAAGCCACCAGAAGCCCTGGCGTTCAGTCGGCATCGTCTGGCTGGGCTTCCTCTTCGGCGCAGGGAATCCTGGATGGCCCTGAGGCGTCGGAACGGAGGCGGTGGCGCAGACGTCGGAGCGCCTCTTGAACCCTGTCCTGGTCTTCTGGGGAAGGATCGAGTTCTCCGTAGCGGGCCTTCTCGAATCCCTCGAGGATCGGTTCCACCTCAGGCCAGTCCCGCTGTTCCCGCACGGAGGCGGCGAACTCCCGAGCCGTCTTCTGGGCAGGTCGCTCCCAGCCGGCCCGTTGCAGGAGCCTCTCCATCTGGTGGTAGAGATGCTGGAGGTTTTCGCGAGGGTTCCGGGCCGGTTCCCTGAGAAGGGCGGTCAAGGTCCGGGCGGC
>Ga0334890_1004336_pt1 | contig 13150 bp, 11 predicted proteins | sample GraSluR1_MG_3_FD_207220 | JGI IMG/M metagenome (GOLD analysis project Ga0334890, IMG submission 207220) | Sludge microbial communities from methane-producing bioreactor in Wageningen University, Netherlands - Granular Sludge_31_08-R1 | ecosystem: Engineered > Bioreactor > Anaerobic >... | reverse complement strand
GGCGACGCTGTACGATCTGCTACAGCGGCTCGGCTTCGAGCAGGTGGTGTTCCAGACGAATGCAGCGGCGCTGCCCCCGGATTCCTCGTGCCTGCCGGACTAGAGCGTGTTACACACTTTTCAACCCCTATCCCCCGACCCCTTTCCCCGCTTGCAGGGAAAGGGGAGAAACCTATCCCTCCCTGCCAGCGGGGAGGGACTACAGGGTGGGGTTAGTGTGCTACTTATGCGCCGTGCCCTGCGCACCACGCCTCGCGTGCGAAGTTCATAACATGCTCTAGAACCGCGCGTTCCACGTCTCGGCGGCGTACTGCTCCTCCCGTAACCGGGCGGCCCTGGCGGTCTCCTCTGCGGTCAGGGCGTCCGCCTGTTCCAGCGCGAGATCGAAGACCTGGCGAAAGCTGGCGGCCATGACCTCTGCTGCTTCGTCCCAGGAGACGATGCGACCCAGCGCGCGCTCCAGCGTCGTGGCGCGCTCGGCGACGCGCGCACGCACCTGCGCGCGCTGCGCGTCGCTGGCAAAGACCAACGCATCGCAGATGCGGGCGATGTCCCCGATGAGGGGAAGCGTGCCGTGCTGGAGCACCGCGCCGAACTTGCGCACCTGGGCGCTACCGATCAGCTTGCTGCCTCTGACGGTGATCTCGTAGTGGCTGGGGACTTCAAAGCACACCGGCCCATTGAAGGCGTTGTGACCGTCGGCGCGTTTGTCGGCTTCCGGCACAACGCCCAGGGTGTGCAATCCGGCGACCAGCGCCGCGCTAAGGCGGCGGTAGCTCTCTACGATGCCGCCCGCGACGACGGGATCGGCGGCGGGCAGGGCGACGCTGTAGGTGAGTTCGTCGGTGTGCAAAATGGCCCGCCCGCCAGTCATGCGCCGGACGAGGTCCCAGCCGCGCGCTGCCAGCCGCTCGCGATCTACGTCGGTGATGGGCTGTGTGTAGCCCAGCGATAGACAGGGGGGAGTCCAGGCGAAGAAGCGCAGCGTGGGCGGAACGCGCCCGGCGGCGACCGCTTCCATGATCGCCTGGTCAACCGCCATATTCAGGGGGCCGTCGGCGGGCGGCGTGATCAGCAGCCGCCAGCGTGCTTGAGTCATGGGGAAGCATACTCCTCAGATGGGATTCCGTCATTGGACAAGAGGATTGTAGCACACTGACCGGACATTGTGCTTTGGACGTTTGACGCTACAATACCGGTAATGACCGCAGTGGAGCCATCTATGACGCCCGACGACCCGGCCCAGACACAGCAGCACATGGACGCCGTGCCTTCGCCCGATGCGGCGGGGGTACCCCCGTACCCGCCGAAGGCCACGCCGACCGCCGGGCACTGGTACAGCTATCCGGGTCAGCCGGCGGCGATGCCCTCGCCGGAGCCGCTCTCAACGCCGCTGTATGGGCGCGGGCGGCGCGGCAAGAGCGCGCGCGACCGCGTGCAGCGACGCAAGGTGCGGCGCGAGCTGGGCGCGCCCGATGACTGGGCGTGGGTGATCATCGCTGCGGCGCTGCTGGGCATGACCGTCATCATGAGCATGGTGGCGTTCTTCCTGCTACAGGCGACGCGCGGCACGCAGGGGACGGTGGCCACCAGCGCCCCGCCGCTTGAGCCAACCTCGGTGCTGTATGGCCCTGGCGGTGTGCTGGCTGCATCGGGCGATGCGCCGGTGGGCGGCATGTTGGGCGATGGTCAGAGCATGATTATCCGTCCCTGGGATGGGAAGGAACGCTTCACCGTGCTGGTGATGGGCATGGACTGGCGGCCAGGGGAGTTCGGCGCGTCGGTGCGCACGGACACCATGATCCTGATCAGCCTCGATCCGCGCGCCAACAGCGTGGGAATCATGAGCATCCCGCGCGACCTGTACGTGGACGTGCCCGGCTATGGGCCGCAGCGCATCAACACGGCGTACAGCGCGGGCGAGCTCGAGGGGCCGGGCGGCGGGCCGCGCCTGGCCATGCAGACGGTGCAGTACAACTTTGGCATCCGTGTCAACGAGTACGTGCTGGTCAACTTCGACACGTTCACGCGGGTGATTGACCTCATCGGCGGGATTAACATTGAGGTCGCGCAGGACATCTACGATCCGCTGTATCCCGACATGAACTACGGTTACGATCCGTTCTACATCGAGGCGGGCTGGCACCAGATGGACGGCACGACCGCGCTCAAGTACGCGCGCAGCCGCCATGCCAGCGACGACATTGACCGCAACCGTCGCCAGCAGCAGGTGATCTACGCCATCCGCGACAAGGTGACGGCCTACAACATGATCCCCGAGCTTGCTGTGCAGGCACCTGCGCTGTGGTCTGAACTGAGAGAAGGCATTGACACAGGGCTAAGCCTCGACCAGATTTTGCAGTTGGCGTGGTGGGTCAAGGACATCCCTTCGACGAACTACCGGAACGCGGTGCTGGGCTGGGAATATGTCATCCCGACGAACTGGCAGGGCCAGGATATTCTTGTCCCCAACCGGGCGAAGCTTGGGCCGCTGATGGCCGAGGTCTTTGGAGCCGACTATAATCAATGAGCAGGCGCAGCAATGCACACAGGGAAGGGAGCATAGCCTCCCTTTTTTGTGTGGCAGCACAACACCTGGGCAGCAGCGTGTTTACCGGAGTTCGCAGGGCATCTACGGCCCAATGCCTGTTCTTATCCGAAATACGTTCTGCACGCGGAGTGAGTTTGTATGACAGCACTGCAACAGATCATCGCGACGCTGCGCGAGCGCAAGCGCGCTCTGACGCAGCCCTACCATGTGCCTGGCCTGTGGATCGATCATGAGCATCCGGCGGCGCAGGCGGTCAACCCCTACGACTTCTACGCCGCCAAGCTCGAATGGATCGCCGCGCAGCCGGCGCAGCCGTTGATTCAGGGCGCGGGCGGGTCGTGGACGCGCTACGCCATCGTCTACAATCTGTTTCCGCGCGTGACGGTGGCTTACGATCATGCGCACGACGGCGTGCTGGCGATTGGCCCTTCAGCGGACGGCTGGCGCGAGACGGGGACGCTGCTCAAGAGCATCGCGCTGCTGCCGTATATCCGCAGCCTGGGCGTCAACACGGTGCACTTGCTGCCGATCACGGCGGTGGGGCAGGACGGCAAGAAGGGCACGCTGGGGTCGCCCTACGGCATACGCGACCCGTATGCCCTGGACGAGAACCTCGACGAGCCGGCCCTGGGGCTGCCGGCGGACACGTTGTTCGCGGGCTTTGTCGAGGCGGCGCATCACCTGGGGATGCGCGTGGTCATGGAGTTCGTGCTGCGCACCGCCTCCAAAGATGGCGCGTGGATCGGCGAGCACCCGGAGTGGTTCTACTGGATTCGCGAGAACGTGCCGGATCGCACGCCGGGCAGCACGGACCCAGGTGCTTACGGCAACCCGATCTTCCCGCCGGATGATCTGGTCAAGATCAAGGAGAAGATCGCTCGCGGAGACTTCGAGGCGCTGCCTCCACCTCCGAAGTCGTACCGGGCCATGTTCGTACCCCTGCCTCGCCCAGACCAGGTGTGGATGCAGGATGGGCGTTGGGTGGGCCAGCTTGACGATGGCACGCGGGTGCGCATCCCTGGCGCGTTCGCTGACTGGCCGCCCGACGACAACCAGCCGCCCTGGACGGATGTGACGTACCTGCGCATGTACGATCACCCGGATTTCAACTACATCGCCTACAACACGCTGCGCATGTACGACGCGCGGCTGGCCCGCCCGGAGAACGCGGTCGCGCCGCTGTGGGACGCCATCGCCGGTGTGATCCCGCACCACCAACGCGAGTTCGGCATTGACGGGGTGATGATTGACATGGGGCACGCCCTGCCGATGCCGCTCAAACAGCGCATCGTCGCCTCGGCGCGCGCGATCAACCCGGACTTCGCCTTCTGGGACGAGAACTTCGTCATCGGCCAGGCAAGCGTGGACGAGGGGTACAACGCGGTGCTGGGCTACATCGTCTTCGACTTTCACCGCCCCGAAAAGCTGCGCGAATTCCTGGGCAGGCTGGCCCACGAACGTCTGCCGTTGCCCTTCTTTGCGACGGCGGAGAGCCACAACACGCCGCGTGCCGCTATCCGTCCCTATCCCCTCCAGTACGTGCACTACACGCTGGCCTTCAGCATTCTGGTGCCGGGCATCCCCTTCATTCACAGCGGCTTCGAGCTGATGGAGACCAAGCCGATCAACACCGGGCTGGGCTTCACGGATGAGATGATCCGCGAGCATCCCGCTAGGTCACTGCCGCTGTTCAGCGAGTGGGCGTTTGACTGGACGCGCCCGGATAACCTGATCGGCTCGGTGCGCTATGCGCTCGCGCTGCGCCAGAAGTACGCCGATCTGCTCAGCGATCCCGACCCCGCGACGGTCTTCGTGGGCTATGGCGACAACCCGTCGCTGATCGTCTTCGCCCGGCAGAACGGCACGGAGACACTGGCTATTGTGGCCAGCGCCAGCTTTGCCACGCGCGAGGAGGGACGGGCGTTCCTGCCCGTGTGCGAGTGCGATCTCACGCCGCTATGGGGTACTGAGGACACTCACCGGGGGCGGGGGGCGGTGCACCTGGACGTGAGCCTGGGCAACGGGCACATGCTGATTCTGGAGGGCAGGCCGGACTTTCCGCGGCTGAAGAAGTAGGTAGATGGGCGTGCCAAGCGCGGCGAGAGCGCCTCCGCAGAGGTGCTCTCGCCGCGTCTGGTGATCGAGGTTGGCGGCTGTAGAGTGGGTTATGAACTCCACGCGCTCGGCGCAGCGGGAAGCGCGCAACGCCATGTGCGGCGTATTGACCCCCCACCCTGTGGCCCCTCCCCGCCGGCGGGGAGGGGCAGATCGCTCCCCTTTCCCTGCTTGCGGGGAAAGGGGCTGGGGATAGGGGTTGAAAGTGCGTAACAGACTCTAGTGCAGCGCGGCCTTGAGCAGGGCACGCACGTCCTGGTAAATCACGTCAATCGGGCGGTTGGCGTCCACTGGCTTGATCAGTCCCGCGCGCTGGCGGTAGTAGGGCATGACGCTCGCCTCTACCTGGGCGTGAATGTTCAGGCGCTCCTCGATAACCTCTGGCCGGTCGTCGGCGCGACCTTCCTGGCGGCCCAGCAAACGCTGGCGCGTGACACTCGTGGGTAGCGTGAAGTCCACGACCAGATCAAGTTTGCCCCCTAGCTCATGGAGCAGGTCGTCGAGGGCTTTGGCCTGGGCAGCCGTGCGCGGGAAACCGTCAAAGATGGCACCTGTCTGCACGTCGGGCTGGGCAAGCCGCTCACGCACCATGTCGATGGTGATCTCGTCGGGGACAAGCACCCCCTTGCTGATGTACGCCTGGGCCTGCTGGCCCAGCGGTGTTTTTTCGCTCAGGTGTTGGCGGAATAGCTCGCCCGTCGAGATTTGCACGAGACCAAGCTCCGCAGCGGCCCGCTTGGCCTGGGTGCCCTTGCCGCAGCCAGGCGGCCCAAAGAAGACCACGAATGTCGGTGTCATAGAAGCTCCCTCAAGTGCGCTGTGAAGAATACCCTGATGCGCCTAGCGGCCAGAATTGTACCGGAAGCTGCGCGCCAGACAAAGTGCGCTCGAGCGTGCTATGAACTCCGCGCGCTCGGCGCAGCGGGAAGCGCGCAACGCCATGTGCGGCGCATTGACCCCACCCTGTGGCCCCTCCCCGCCAGCGGGGAGGGGCAAATCGCTCCCCTTTCCCTGCTTGCGGGGAAGGGGCTGGGGGATAGGGGTTCAAAGTGCATAACACGCTCTAGAGCAGCTTAAGCTGGCCCGCGCAGTCCTCCGCTGGCCCGGCTACGCTTTCCAGGTCGCGGCGCTGCTTGTAGGAGTCGATCTCGGCCTCGGCCCAGGCGACGATGTGCTTGATCGAGGCGCGCCAGGCGGCGCTCTGCTGGCCCAGGCCGAGGTCGGGGCGCGCCTCGCACACGATGTCGTAGACGCGCTCGCGGCCCAGCGCCGCCAGCACCAGGGGGACGAACAGCCGGTAGTTGCTCACAGTGGGCGCGATGCAGGACTCAGGGCACCCGACGCGGCGCAGGGCCTCTTCGAGCGCCTGCTGGTTCAGAATCTCCGGTCGCTTGGGCATGGCTTGCACTCCCATCCTCACGACGGTCATCTATGTGTAGTGTACGCGATCACGGGTGCGCCAGACAAGTGAGGAACGGCAAACAAAAACTCGGCGGTGCGCCGAGTGTGAAGAGTGGCGACGGTGTGATTTGAACACACGACCCAGGGCTTATGAGTCCCCTGCTCTACCGCTGAGCTACGTCGCCGGACTAGCCGGATATTATACCAGGGGGCGTGGGCGCGTCAATGGTTTTTCGCCTGCGATTTCTGCCGCCAGACGCTCAGCGAATGACCTCCCAGGCCAGATGCGCCAGCTCCGGCGCGATGAGCTTCTCCCAGGCAAGTTGCACAGCCGCGGGCGATCCGGGGGTGGAGATGATAACCTTGTTGCGATAGACGCCAGCAGTCGCACGGGAGAGCATCGCCGCCGCGCCCACCTGTTGGTAGCTGAGCATTCGGAACAACTCGCCGAAGCCGGGCAGCACCTTCTCCAGCTTGCGGCTGAGGGCATCGTAGGTGCGGTCGCGGGGCGAGATGCCCGTGCCGCCGTTGAACAGGATCACGCGCGCTTCGCTTGCTGCCAACTCGTCCAGCACAGCCCTCACCTGATCCGCCTCATCTTTGATAATCTGATAGGCGACCACATGGTGCCCGGCAGCGACGATCTGCTCGCGCAGGTAGGCGGCATTCACGTCGCTTTCGGGGGTGCGCGTGTCGCTGACGGTGACGATGGCGACGGGCACCGGCCCCTGCTGGGCGGCGGTTGCTTTGTGCTGGGCGCTGCTGGAACTCATAGGGCCTCGCTGGTGTGTGGGACGCTGGCTGCCAAGTGACGTTCATCATAGCAGCGGAACAGACGGGGGGCAACCCTTGAGGGGACCACGAATGAGTTATCAGGCAGTGGTCGAAGGCCCCCATCCCCCGATCCCTTCCCCCAGCAAATGGGAAAAGGGGCGAGCGGCTTCCCAGATCATCCCCCCTCTAACTGCGCTGGAGGGAGGATCGAGGGGGAGGCGTCCAGCGAGTATTCCCGAACTTCCCCTGGCGACAGGTTGTTCGTGGACCTGCCCTTGAGGGCAGCCTCCACGTGTGGAGTCTTGCGGCGCAGGAACGCGGTCTACACCGTGTGCATGTAGCGCTTGATCTCCCAGCTAGTCACATGAATGCGATATTCGTCCCATTCCATGCGCTTGGCTCGTTCATAGACGTTATAGATGTGATCGCCGAGCGCCCTGCGCACAATCTCGTCTTCGGCCAGCGCGTCCAGTGCCTCTTCCAACGTGCCGGGCAGCACATCCACGCCGTTAGCCTCGCGTTCGGTGGGTGTCCAGTGAAAGACATCATCGGAGACAGGGGGTGGCGGTTCAAGCCCGCGCTCGATGCCGTCCAGTCCCGCTTCGAGCATGACGGCGAAGGCCAGGTAGGGATTGCAGCTTGGGTCGGGGAAGCGTAGCTCGACGCGCGTGCTGTTCTCGCGGCCCGGCGAATAGCGCGGCACGCGCACCAGGGCCGAGCGATTGCGCTGCGCCCAGCAGACGTAAACGGGCGCTTCGTAGCCGGGGGTCAGGCGCTTATAGCTGTTGACGGTCGGGGCGACGACAGCAGCCAGGGCGCGGGCGTGAGCAAGCTGCCCGGCGACGAACTGGCGCGCAATAGCCGACAGGTTGAACACGCCCGACGGGTCGTACATCCTGGTCTCGCCGGTCTTGCGGTCCGTCAGGCTCTGGTGGACGTGCATACCGCTGCCGTTGATGCCAAAGACGGGCTTGGGCATGAAGGTGGCGATCAGGCCGTGCTTGGCGGCGATGCCCTTGACGGTGTACTTGAAGGTCACGGAGTTGTCGGCGGCGTGCAGGGCCTGCTCGTAGCGAAAGTCAATCTCGTGCTGGCCGATGGCCACCTCGTGATGGGCCATCTCGACATGGATGCGCAAGGCCAGCAGCGCACGGGTGATGTCGCTGCGCACGCGCTGAGCCTCGTCTCCGGGCGAGAAATCGAAATAGCCGCCGACATCGTGGGGGACTGCTTCACGACCGTTCTCGCGGAAAAGGAAGAACTCCAGTTCTGGCCCCGTGTTGTAGACGAGGCCGAGCTTTTCGGCGTGGGCCATCGCGCGCTTGAGCGCATAGCGGGGGTCACCTTCAAACGGGTCGCCATCTGGGTTATACACGTCGCAGATGATGCGCGCGCGCCGCCCCAGCGGGTCGTCCAGCGTCCAGGGCAGAATGCGAAAGGTGACGGGATCAGGCCGCAGGAACATATCCGATTCCTGAATGCGAGCGAAGCCCTGAATCGAAGACCCGTCGAACCACACGCCGCGCTCAAGTGCTTCCTCCAGCCCCACATCCTGGATGGTCACGCTTTTCGTCGCGCCGAAGATGTCGGTGAACTGCAAGTCAATGAACTTCACGCCCTCTGCCTTGACGGTCTCAAGAATCGCGTGGGCTTTGTCTTCCATGGTCGTGGCTCCTGTCTGCAACGGTCGGTACACGCTGATTATAGTGGCGCAGCGATCCAGAGCCACTACCCGGTTTGTGCATTACTCACAAGAAACAAAACAACCCAGCAGCCTGTCTAGATGATCTGCTGGGGCAGTTCAGAAGGCATTGGGCAAGTTGCCCAATCAAGGTTGGGCGGCAGACTCGCTGAGGAACAACCGCACCGCTTCGGCGGAGTTAAGCGTATGGCGTTGGGCGTCGCGGTCAATGCGCTTGACCAGGCCCGACAGCACGTCCTTCGGCCCCAACTCGACGAACGTCTCGATACCGCGCGCGCGCATCGCCTGGACGGACTCCGTCCAGCGCACGGTCGAGGTGAGCTGCGCGCCAAGCTCGGCGCGAATCGCCTCGGCGGACTCCAGCGGCGCGGCGTGCACGTTGCCGATCACGGGCAGCCGGGGGGCGCTGAAGGGCGTGTCAGCCAGCGCGCGGGCGAAGTCGGCGGTGATGCTCTCCATCAGCGGAGAGTGGGAGGCCACACTGACCGCCAGCGGGACGACACGCTTGGCCCCGGCCCCCTCGATGCGGGGCAAGGCCAGTTCCAGGGTTGGCTTGTCGCCGGAGATAACCACCTGGCCGGGGCAGTTGTCGTTGGCGATGACCAGCGGGCGACCGGTCTGGGCGCTTGCCTCAGTGCAGATAGCGGCCAGCGCCCCGGCCTCCAGCCCCAGGACGGCGGCCATAGCGCCCGGCGCGCGCCGGCTGGCCTCGTGCATCAGCCGCCCGCGCTCGCGGACCAGGCGCAGCCCGTCTTCAAAAGTCATGGCACCGGCAGCGGTCAGGGCGGTTAGTTCGCCGAGGCTGTGCCCGGCGGCGCATGCCGGTTGAAACGCATCGCCCAGCGCCTCGCTCAGGGCGCGCACCAGGGCGACGCCCATGATGAACAAGGCCGGCTGGGTGTTGAGGGTATCGTTGAGCGTTTCAGCGGGGCCGTTGAAGCACAGGTCGCTGAGGGAGAAGCCGAGCACCTCGTCGGCCTGGGCGAAGATGGCCCGCGCGTAGGGGAAGGCGGCAACCAGGTCGCTCCCCATGCCGACCTCCTGCGATCCCTGGCCGGGGAAGATAAGCGCGGTAGTTCGCCAATTGATCATCGAGTGTCCCTTCTTTCTGGTAGCGGGCTGGTTACGCGCCGGGGTTCATAACGCAAAGAGCCGTGCTCGTCAAGGCACGGCCCCCAGCATCTCGGAAGCAGGGAAATAGCTGCCGCTGGCGTTCTATTCTTCCTCGGCGGTGGGCAGCACTTCACGACCACGATACATGCCGCAGTGCGGGCAGACCTGATGCGCCGGCTTATAATTGCCGCACTCGTCGCAGATGACTAGGTGGCGCAGCGTCAGATGGTCGTGCGAACGCCGCTTGTCGCGGCGGGTTTTGGACGTTTTTCGCTTGGGCAGCGGACCCATTGAAAGTCTCCTTAGGCGGACGCATGTCCGGCGTTCGGGCCGGGCAACGCGCAGAATTATAAGCAGCCTTCACGGGACTGTCAAGGCTGGGACGCAGCGCACAGGGCAGGGGCGGGATAGTGCGTCAGTCGCTCAGACCGAACTGGCCGCTGCGCTGATCCAGAGTGGCTTCGGCGTACTCCTCAACAGGGACGGCGATGCTCTGCCTCTCCTGTTCGGCGGCGGCCTGCGCCTGGGCACGGCTGGCCGCGCGCGCCTCCATGATCTTGGCCACACCGTTGCGCGCCACAGTGAGGTTGTGCATGAGCTGCTCTTCCAGCTCTTTGAGCACTTCCACCACGTAGGTATCAGCGTCAGCGCGGATGTTCTCCGCTTCCCGCTGCGCCTGCTCGATGATGTTGCGGGCCTGGCTGCGCGCCTTCTGCGTGACGGCATCACGCTCCACCAACTCGTCGTGGCGCTCGCGGGCGATCTGCTTGATGCGCTCTGCCTCTTCCTGGGCCTGAGCTATCACGCGGTCGCGCTGGTTGATCAGGCGCGAGGCTTTCTCGATCTGCTCTGGCACCGAGATGCGCATCTGGTCAATGATCTCCAGCGCGCGCTCCTCGTCAATGAGCGTGAACTTGCTGAAGGGGACATGACGCCCCTCGTCAATCAGGTCTTCCAGGCGGTCTACCAGGTGTTGAATATCCATGTGCTGCCTCCCCAGTCCGGTGTGTTGCTACCCATCTATGCTGACCATGTAGGAGGAGTTGGACCCTTGCGCTTTCAGTTCCTCGAAACGCCGCTTCAGGGCTGCGACCACATGCGGCGGCGTCATCGAAGACACATCCCCCCCCAACGACGCGATCTCACGGATCGTGCTCGAACTGATGTGCAGGTGTTCCTCGGCGGCGATGAATGTCACAATTTCGATGTCCGGCGCGAGCCGGCGGTTCGCCAGCGCCATGCGGAACTCTAGCTCGAAGTCCGAAAACACACGCAGCCCGCGCACAATGGCCTGCGCGCCAACCTCTCGTGCATAGTCTACAGTCAATTTGTTGTAGGACGCAACTCGCACGCGCGGCTCCTCTTTGAGCGCTTCCTGGATGAGGGCGACGCGCTCTTCACCGGAGAACAGGTTGGCCTTGCCAGGGTGTACATACACGGCTACGACCACTTCATCGAACATGCGCAGCGCGCGGTGGGCGATGTCTACATGGCCGTAGTGGACAGGGTTGAACGAGCCGGGGAAAATGGCACAGCAGATGTGATTATTGCGCATGATGTCTTTTTCCTGTCTGGTTGCGGTTGGTTGCGCTAAAGGGCGCGGGCGGCGTCAGCTTATATCGCCCCGGCGCTCGGCCAGAGCCTGAATGCGCTGGGCGAGCAACTGATGTTCTGGGCGGGCCAGTGGCGGATCGTCGGCGTAGACGGTGCGCGCTTCGCGCTGGGCCAGCTCGACCAGGCGCGGGTTCATCAACTCGGCCAGGCGGAACTGCTGCGCGCCGCTCTGACGGATGCCCAGCAGATCGCCGGCCCCGCGCAGCCGCCAGTCAGTCTCGGCCAGCTTGAAGCCATCGGTCGTCTCTTCCAGGGCGCTGAGCCGCACGATGGCTTCCTCAGAGGGTGTCTCGGTGATCAGCAGGCAGTAGGAGCGGTGCTCGCCGCGCCCGACGCGCCCCCGGAACTGGTGCAACTGAGCCAGCCCAAAACGCTCGGCATGTTCGACCAGTATCACGCTGGCGTTGGGCACGTCAATGCCCACTTCGATGACCGACGTGGCGACCAACACCTGAAGCTCGCCGCTGGCGAAGGCGTGCATGACGGCATCTTTCTCGGACGGGGCCATGCGCCCGTGCAGCAGCCCCAGGCGATAGGCCGGGAAAATATCAGCTTGCAGCCGTTCGTATTCCTCAACAGCCGCTTTGCTGTCCTCCTGCTCGTCGCTCGCTTCCACCAGGGGATAGACGATGAACGCCTGGCGTCCCCTGTCAAGCTGGGCGCGAATGAAGCTGTAGACTCGCTCGCGCTCGACCGGGCGCAGCACGCGCGTCTCGACGGGCGACCGACCCGGAGGCAGTTCGTCTATGAGGGTCAGGTCGAGGTCGGCGTAGAGCGTCAGGGCGAGCGTGCGCGGGATGGGCGTCGCCGTCATGACGAGCACATGCGGGTTGAAGCCCTTGCCGCGCAGGCTGCCGCGCTGCTCCACGCCGAAGCGATGCTGCTCGTCAATAATGGCCAGGGCCAGGTCGTGGAAAGTCACGCCGCCCTGAATGAGCGCGTGCGTGCCGATGACCACGTGCACGGTTCCTTCGGCCAGGCCCGCATAGATTTCGTCGCGCTCGGCAGAGGGCGTGCTGCCGGTCAGCAGGCGGACTTGCATATGCTCCCCGCCGGGCAGGGCGCGCAGCAGCCCGGCGACATTGCGAGCGTGCTGCTCGGCCAGGATGCTCGTCGGGGCCATGAGCGCGGCCTGCTTGCCGTTCTGCACGGCGATGGCCAGGGCGAGGGCGGCTACGGCGGTCTTGCCCGATCCCACATCGCCTTGCAGCAGACGATTCATGGGCACGTCGCGCGCCAGGTCGCGGCGGATGTCGTCCAGCGCGCGCTGCTGCGCAGCCGTCAACTGGAAAGGGAGCGCAGCGAGCGCCACCCCCAGCCACTCGTCCGGCACGTCGAGCGGCTGGCCGGGGACTGACTGCCACTCGCGCCGCGCCTCCATGACCGCCATCTGGAACAGGAATAGCTCATCGAAGCTGAGGCGTTGCCGGGCGTGTTCCAGGTATTCGTGCGAGTCCGGGAAGTGCACCTGCTCAAGCGCCCAACTTAAATCCGGGAAGCCGGTGCGCTCCAGAACAGGTTCGGGCAGGTAGTCGGGGACGTTCCTGGCGTGGTCGGATAGTGCCTGGCGCACCAGGCGGCGCATCGTCCGCGCCGACAGCCCCTTGGTAAGGGGGTACACGGGGACGATGCGGTTGGTGTGCAGGTGCTCGCGTTCCAGAAGCTCCCATTCGGGGTTGGTCATCATCGTTTCGTTGCGGAAACGCTCGACCTTGCCGCTGGCGACGATCATGCTTCCGCGCTTGAACTGGCGCTGGAGCCAAAGCTGCCCGAAGAAGACCGCCTGCAGGGTGCCGGTGCCGTCTTCTAGCGTGACCAACAGGTACGGGCGTCCGGCGCGTCCCTGCTTGCGGGCGACGCTGCGAATGGCGGCGACAACG
>Ga0334890_1004332_pt1 | contig 13158 bp, 12 predicted proteins | sample GraSluR1_MG_3_FD_207220 | JGI IMG/M metagenome (GOLD analysis project Ga0334890, IMG submission 207220) | Sludge microbial communities from methane-producing bioreactor in Wageningen University, Netherlands - Granular Sludge_31_08-R1 | ecosystem: Engineered > Bioreactor > Anaerobic >... | reverse complement strand
TGAACAATCCGAGATACAGCCCGGCGGACTTTTGAAGTATTTTTACCAGGGTAACCGCCTTGGTATTTTCCCGCCCATAATATTCATGGGAATAGGAGCCATGACCGATTTCGGGCCGCTGATAGCAAATCCCAAGAGTCTTCTTCTGGGCGCGGCAGCCCAGCTTGGCATATTCACAACATTTTTGGGTGCAATACTACTTGGCTTTACCGGTCCGGAAGCCGGTTCGATAGGTATAATAGGCGGTGCCGACGGACCGACTGCAATTTATCTTACTTCAAAGCTGGCCCCCCATCTTCTGGGGCCGATAGCTGTGGCGGCATATTCCTATATGGCCCTTGTACCGATAATTCAGCCGCCCATAATGAAGGCACTGACCACCAAGAAGGAACGGGTGGTCAAGATGGAACAGCTGCGGGAAGTATCCAAGACCGAGAAGGTACTGTTCCCGATAATAGTTACCATAGCGGTATCAATGGTACTGCCTTCGGCGGCCGCTCTGGTTGGTATGCTTATGCTGGGTAATTTGTTCAGGGAGTCCGGCGTGGTTGAACGCCTGTCCAAAACCGCGGCCAACGAACTGATAAACATTGTAACCATATTCCTTGGGGTAAGCGTTGGAGCATCTGCAACCGCCGACAGATTCCTGCAAATTCAAACCATACAAATTATAGTGCTGGGAGTGCTGGCCTTCGGTATGGGTACAGCAGGGGGAGTTTTGCTTGGCAAGCTAATGTATAAGATATCCGGTGGTAAGGTAAACCCGCTTATCGGCTCCGCCGGCGTGTCGGCAGTACCTATGGCGGCACGTGTTTCCCAGTCGGTTGGACAGAAGGAAAACCCGTCCAATTTCCTGCTTATGCATGCAATGGGCCCCAATGTGGCAGGTGTAATAGGATCTGCGGTTGCGGCAGGCGTTATGTTGTCAATATTCGGATAAGGGAAAAATATGATAAGGCGGCGCAGTAGCGTCGCCTTATTTTTTTGGCCGCAAGCACCAATAATCTGGTATAATTGGATTATATGAAAGACAAACAGTCAGGCAAGTACCCGGGGAGGTTTGCACCTTGAAGGAAAGGATACTCAAAAAGCTAAACCAAAACAGGCAAAGCTACATTTCCGGCCAGCGCTTGAGTGAAAGCCTTAATATAAGCAGAACCGCCGTATGGAAGTATATAAACGCGTTAAAGGAACAGGGATATGAAATAGAGGCGGTACCCAACAGGGGATACAGGCTTATATCCTCGCCGGACATCTTAACCCCGGAGGAAATATATCCGTTGCTTACGACTTCGGTGATGGGGCACAGCATTATACACAAGTATACGCTGGCTTCCACCAGTACACTGGCAAAGGAAATCGCTCCGCAGAAAAACGAAGGTACCGTGGTGATAGCCGAGGAGCAGTCCGGTGGGAGGGGAAGGCTTGGCAGGCAGTGGTATTCTCCCCGGGGCGGCGGTATCTGGACATCAGTTATATTGAAACCCCGGCTGCGTCCCGAAAAAGCATACCAGATAACCCAGGTGGCAGCGGTTGCCGTTGTAAAGGCGGTAAGGGAAATTACAGGGCTGGCGGTGGGAATTAAATGGCCCAACGATATTGTTATAAACGGCAGAAAGGTATGCGGAATACTCACTGAGATGAATGCCGAAGCGGATGCAATAAACCATATCATACTCAGTATCGGGCTTAACGTTAACCCGGGGGGCAGTAGGGTGCCCCGCGAACTTAATGATAAAATAGCTTTTCTTTATACCGAATGCGGCTTTACCGTTTCAAGAAAAGTACTCTTGGCGGCTTTGCTTGAAAAGCTGGAAACAGCCTATTTTCAGTTTATAAATAAAGGTTTTGTGACGGTACTGCAGGACTGCCGTAAGTTTTCGGTTCTGCTCGGCCGGGAGGTGCGGATAGAACAAGCCGACAGGGTGCTGCAGGGAAGGGCCGTTGACATAACACAGGACGGTGTTTTGGTGGTGGAGACCATGGACGGAAAAATTGAAATCATATCCGGCGATGTTTCTGTAAGGGGCGTAAACGGATACGTATAGTTTTCACAGCCGGTCTCTCCTTTGATGTAAAATTGACCGGCAAATTTTACGGTAAGCGGGTGATATTGTGATACTGGTTTTGGATGCGGGCAACACTAATATTGTGCTGGGGGTTTTTGATAACGACAAAATGATAACCAACTGGCGGATTTCAACCGACAAGCATAAATCGTCCGACGAATACGGTATGCTTATAAATCAGCTGTTTGAGCACAATGGGCTGAGAATGCGGGGGCTGGAGGCTGTGGTTATGTCGTCGGTGGTGCCTCCGATTATGCATTCCCTTCAGCGGGCGGTCAACAAATACTGTGGTATAGACCCCCTGGTTGTGGGTCCCGGTGTAAAAACGGGCATAGATATTAAGTATGACAATCCAAAGGAAGTCGGTTCAGACAGAATAGTGAATGCGGTTGCGGCAATCCACAAGTATGGCGGGCCTGTACTGTTGGTGGATTTCGGTACCGCCACCACCTTCTGTGCCGTTAGCGAGAGGGCCGAATACCTGGGCGGTGCCATAGCTCCGGGTATAATTATTTCAAGTGATGCCCTTTTTCAGCGGGCCTCAAAACTCCCGAGGGTGGAACTTAAAATACCCGAAAAGTATGTATGCAAAAATACCGTGGGCAGTATGCAGGCGGGAATTGTATATGGATATGCAGGGCTGGTGGAGCATATTGTAAACAATATGAAAAAGGAACTAAGCTGGGACAATGCAAAGGTCATAGCTACCGGGGGCCTGGCAAGGCTCATTGCCGGACAAACCCGGGCCATTGATATAGTGGACAGCCTGCTTACGCTGGACGGGCTGCACATTATCTATAAGCTCAACAAAAAATAGGAGGAAGCGGAGAGATGAAGCCTGTTGAAAATAGGTAGCCTAAAGCTTGATAATAATGTATTCCTGGCCCCGATGGCGGGTATAACCGACAGGTCCTTTCGCATTCTATGCAAACAGCAGGGATGCGGGTTAACTTATACCGAAATGGTGAGCGCCAAGGGGCTTTATCACGACAGTAAAAGGACTCATAAACTTACGGATATACATCCCGGGGACAGGCCGGTTGCGGTCCAGTTGTTCGGTTCGGATCCAGGACTTATGGCGGAGCAGGCGGCGAAGCTGTGCGAAAGCGGGGCGGATATGATTGACATAAACATGGGCTGCCCCACTCCAAAGATAGTAAAAAACGGCGATGGGTGTGCCCTTATGCTAAAACCCGGATTGGTTGCCGAAATAGTAAAAAAGACTTCGCAGGCCATAAGTATACCCTTAAGTGTCAAAATAAGAAAGGGTTGGGACAAAAATAACGTGAATGCACCGGACATCGCGCGCATTGTCCAGGAAAACGGTGCCGATGCCGTTGCAGTGCACGGCAGGACAAGGGACCAGTTTTACAGTGGAACCGCCGACTGGGATATAATAGCACAAATCAAGAAAGATTTGTCTATTCCGGTAATCGGTAGCGGCGACATTTTTACTCCCGGGGATGCTGTCGGTATTTTAAAACAAACGGGATGTGACGCCGTGATGATAGCGCGGGGAGCAAGGGGGAACCCCTGGATATTCTCAAGAACACTTAAGCTCATTAACGAGGGAGTATGCGCCGGGCCCCCTGAATTTCGGGAAGTGCTGGAGATGATAATAAAACATACTGATTTGATGATTCAACATAAAGGTGAAGGCCGGGCGGTAAAGGAAATGAGAAAGCATGTGGGCTGGTACCTAAAGGGTTTCAGAAATGCCTGCCTTGTAAGGAAAAAAGTCAATAAAGCTCAAACACGACAGCAGCTCCTAGGAATTCTTAAAGCCTATGGACAGGAAGTGGAAGGGCATCCGTAGAGGATGTCTTTTTTTTATCCGGATATTGAAAAACGAACAAAAAAAATATAGAATATAATTGCACAATATTGTGCACATAATTACCCGTTTGACGGGGAATACTGAAACAGCGGCTGATGGTTGACATGTGATACGAAAAAAAGGGGGGGACATCACATGGACATAGTGCGAATAGGCAGTAAGGCCATAAACAAGGACAAACTCTATCAAATAGTAGACAAGATTATGGATTTGAGAAGCAGGGGAATCTCTCAGCAGGATACTGCGGATATCATTGGTACCGACAGGAGCTTTGTATCCCGGATGGAGAGCCTTGGCGAAGTAAGGAAGGGCGACAGAATAGGATTTGTAGCGTTCCCTGTAAAAAACAAAGATGAAATCATAAAACTGCTTAACCATTACGGTGTTAACTTTTATCTGGTAATGACAGAACAGGAAAGACTGGCGTTTGTCAGGGAAAGAAGCGGTACCGAGCTTTTGAATACCATTATGGACTTAATAGTAAAAGCAAGGGAGTGTGATTCGATTGTAATCTTTGCTTCGGATAAGAGGGCAGAGCTTATCGAAGCCCTTGTGGACTGCCAGGTAATAAGAAAACATATCGGGGAATCTCCCATTACGCAGGATGTGCATATACCCCGGCAGGACATAATCGAGGTAATGGAAGCCTTACAAAATACCAAGGAGGAACAAAAATGAAGAGGGTGCTCAGTGTAAGTATAGGGTCTTCCACCCGGGACCATAGGGTTGAAACCAGTATTATGGGACAGGACTTCGTGCTGGAAAGAAGGGGAACGGATGGAGATATAAAAAAGGCAATAGATTTAATCAGGGAATATGACGGCAGGGTAGATGCCTTTGGAATGGGGGGCATTGACCTTTACATACAGGGGGGGAACAGGAGATATACAATAAAGGATGCGGTGCCCCTGAAGGAAGCGGCTTTAGTATCTCCCATTGTTGACGGCTCGGGACTCAAGAATACCCTTGAAAGGAATGTAATAAGGTATATTAGCCGGGAAAATGTCATAAACCTTGAAGGGAAGAAGGTTTTGATAGTGTCGGCCATGGACCGGTTTGGAATGGCCGAAGCCTTTCAGGAAGCGGGGTCTTTGGTGGCGTGCGGTGACCTGATATTTGCTTTGGGTATACCCAAACAGATTAATTCACTGCGGGTTCTGCACAGGATAGCCCGGGTTATTGCCCCCATTGCCTGCCGTCTGCCCTTCGAAGTGTTGTATCCTACGGGAAAAAGCCAGGAAACCTCAAACAATAGATTCGAATCCTTTTATCAGGATGCGGATATAATAGCCGGGGATTATCTGTACATTAACAAATATCTTCCCCGGTCGCTTAAGGGCAAGGTGGTTATCACAAACACGGTGACTTCAAAGGATATCGAGCACCTGAAGGAAATCGGAGTATCAACCCTTGTTACCACCACCCCCGAATACAGCGGAAGGTCCTTTGGAACCAATGTAATGGAAGCAATAATTGTTGCCCTGGCCGGCAGGGGCAAAACCGAGCTCACACCGGAAGAATACAACCACTATCTTAACGGTATGGAAATAAAACCGAGAATTGAATATCTTGATGATAAAGCAATTACAGGAGGTAGCATCTAGAATGGGTAAGTTCGGATTTATTATTCACCCTTTATGTATAAATGACTTTTGTAAAAAATTCAGATTTGCACAGCATTTGCCCGACAAACTTTTGAAAAAAGCAATGGAGAAACTGCCCCCGATAAAACTGTCACATATAACCGGGATTAAATCCTCTGGGGGTGAAACGGAAGGGTATCTGGTGGCTGTTCCTCTTCTGCCACAACAAATACTCGGTCTGCCCTTAGGTTTTGTTGAAAACAAAATATTAAAGGCCTGTATAACCGCCCGGAATCTGGGAGCAGAAATAGTGGGGCTGGGGGCCTTTACGTCGGTGGTTGGCGACAAGGGCGTCTCGATAGCCCAAAGGCTGGACATACCCGTTACAACCGGCAACTCGTATACCGTTGCAACAGCGCTGGAGGCTGTGAGAAAGGCATGTGCCGTTACCGGCAAAGCCCTGCAGGATTCCGAAGTAGTAATAATAGGGGCAAACGGTTCAATAGGAAGCACCTGTGCTAAAATACTTGCAGGGGAAACTAAATTTATGACGCTTGTATCGAGGGACATTAAAAAACTGGAAAAACTGGCAGCAGAAATAATGCAGAAAACCGGTCTTGCGGTGCATACCACCAACATGTCGGTGGGTCCCTTGAGGCGGGCGGATGTGGTAATAACGGTAAGCAGTTCGGTGGATACCATCATCCGGCCCGAACATTTGAAGCGTGGAGCCATAGTCTGTGACGTGGCAAGGCCGAGGGATGTATCCGCCCAGGTGGCACAAAAAAGAAAGGATGTTATTATAATTGAAGGGGGAATAGTAAAAGTTCCCGGGAATGCAGAGTTTAGTTTTGACCTGGGCCTTCCGCCCGGAACGTGTTACGCCTGTATGGCGGAGACTATGATACTGGCAATGGAGGACCGGCTGGAGGACTATTCGATAGGCGGCAGGCTGGAAACCGGCAGGGTGGAGGAGATATCCAGACTGGCTGAAAAACATGGTTTCCGGTTGGCCGGTTTCAGGGGTACTGACGGGTTTGTGGGCTATGATGAAATCGGGGAAAATACCAAAGGATATTCATACAAAGCGTAAAAGGAACACCAGTTTAATACTAAGGCGGTCACCCTAATGGGCGGCCGCCTTAGTATTTTGCCGGGAGGAATACGGGAAAATGTGTCGAAGGATTCAGACAAAAAGCTGCCGTATGTATTTCATGATACAATTCTGTTGGCTGAAAACAGACGTCAAGGGGAAGGAGAATGTTAATAATGGAAAAAACCTTCAGACTGCTGGTTATAAACCCGGGGTCAACTTCCACAAAGATTGCGGTATATCATAATGAATGCCAGGTATTCGAGAAGGTTTTAAGACATCCCGCCCAAGAGATAAAAAAATATCCCACGATATATGACCAGCTTGATTTCAGAAAAGACGTAATTATCGATACATTAAGGGATAACGATATATCACCCGACGGCTTTGATGCCGTTGTGGCCCGCGGGGGCAATATGAAGCCGGTGTCGGGAGGTACATACAGGATAAACCGGCAGATGCTGCAGGATTTACGGATAGGGATAATGGGTCACCATGCGTCAAACCTTGGCGCGATAATTGCCTATGATATTGCCGGAAAGTCAAATATACCCTCCTACGTGGTGGACCCGGTTATAGTGGACGAGCTTGAAGAACTGGCACGATTTTCAGGCCTTCCGGAAATACAAAGAAAAGCAAAGGACCATCCGTTAAACCAGAGGGCTGCTGCGCGAAGGGCGGCGGCGGAGCTGGGTGGTGAATACAAACAGTTTAATTTTCTTGTAGCCCATATGGGCGGTGGGATATCGGTGGGGGTACACAAAAAAGGGAGAATAATTGATGTTAACAATGTCCTTGACGGTGACGGGCCCTTTTCCCCTGAAAGGGCGGGAGGTTTGCCGGTGGGCTCCTTAATAGACCTTTGTTACTCAGGCAGGTACACCAGGGATGAAATAAGGAAAAAGGTTGTGGGAGGCGGCGGGCTTGTAGCTTATTTGGGGACCAATGACGGCAGGGAAGTAATTAAGATGATAGAAAACGGTGACAGGTATGCCGAACTTGTATATAGGGCAATGGCTTATCAGGCTTCCAAGGAGATAGGCGCGGGAGCCGCGGTGCTTATGGGAAGTGTGGATGCGATAGTTCTTACCGGTGGTCTTGCCCGTGATGAGGTACTGGTAGGGTGGATAAAAGAAAAGGTTTCTTTTATTGCAAGGGTAATGGTGTATCCGGGAGAGTTTGAAATGAGCGCTCTGGCGGAAGGGGCAATAAGGGTACTAAATGGTAAGGAAAAAGCAAAGAATTATATTTAGATTCGGAAAGGAGAATTGACAATGGACATAGGAATATCAACGGCGTGTTTTTATCCCGAATTGCTCACCGAAGAGACCATCGGGGTAATAGCGGATATGGGCTTTAAAACAATTGAGGTATTCTTGGAAACGGCGTCCGAATACCAAGAGGATTACTGCAAAAAACTAAGGGACAAAATAGAACATGCCGGACTAATTACCTATTCGGTTCATTCCTTTGCGGTGCAGCATGAACCTTTTTTGTTTGACAAATATGTGCCCAGAAAAAATGATGCATGGAATACCTTTGTAAAGGTTGTGAAGGCTGCCGGAATATTGGGAGCCGAACACATTACATTCCATGGTCCGTCGAAAAAATGGTTTGACAACGAGATTTCCGAGATAAGGGAAATAGCCGGTCAGATGAACAGTCTTGCAGAATGCGCCGGTGCCTATGGTGTGTCGCTGGCATGGGAAAACGTATACTGGTGTCTTTCCCATGACCCGGGTTTAATAGCCAGTATAATGAACAATATAACCAGTTCAAACATAAACTTCACCCTTGACCTTAAGCAGGCGAACAGAAGCAGGGTCCCGGCCAGACGGTATATAGAGGTTATGGGCAAAAGGCTGGCAAACGTACATGTGAATGATTTTTCTCCCGGCAATATGTGCCTGCTGCCGGGCCGCGGCCAGGTGGACTATCGGAATCTGTTCAAAATGCTTGCCCAGGCAGGTTATAAGGGTCCGCTTATAATTGAAGTATACAGGAACAACTTTTCAGATTATGACGAGCTGGTAAGGGCACGGTCTTTCCTTAAGGACATGGCGGAAAGCCAGGCAGGGATGCATAATAAATACCTGCCTTGACATCCACCTATACATAAATTATAATTACAACATGTCAGACGCTGTGGTGCAACAATTACAGCGTCCGCGGCGTGTATTGAAGATAAATTTTCCAGTGTATATCAAGAATAAAATCAAAACCGTAACATATATTATCAAGGATATGATGCAGATTCATTTATATTTGAATCGAGTTAAAGGGGAGACATATGATGGCACAGAAAGAAGTAGTATTAACATTAGCGGGTCTTGAGAAATTGGAAGAAGAGCTTGAACTGCTGAAAACAAAAAAAAGAAGGGAAATTGCGGAAAGGATCAAGCAGGCAATAGCATTTGGAGACATTACTGAAAACTCCGAATATGACGAAGCAAAAAAAGAACAGGCCTTTATAGAAGGTAGGATTGCTACTATTGAAAACCTGCTTAAGAATGCCAAGGTAATAGATGACGAGGATATATCGGTTGAAACGGTGAATATAGGTACTTTGGTAACTGTAAAGGATTTAACCTTTGACGAAACGGTTGAGTACAAAATTGTAAGTTCGGCGGAAGCCGATCCTCTGCGCCTTAAGATATCCAACGAATCTCCTGTGGGAAAAGCACTAATGGGACACAAAACCGGAGATGTTGTGGAGATACAGGTTCCTGACGGTACCATTCAGTTTCAAATAATTGAAATAAAAAAATAAAGACTGGGGGTATACAAATGGTAAGGGATACGAAAGATGACCTTAATCTTAATGAGATACTTGAGCTGAGGAGGAAGAAACTGGACGACCTCAAGGCAAAGGGAAAGGATCCCTTTACTATAGACAGATATGACAGGAAACATTTTACCCAGCACATAAAGGACAATTATGCCGATTATGAAGGCAAACAGGTATCAATAGCGGGCCGTATCATGACTAAGAGAGAGCATGGTAAGGCCAGTTTTGCCGATATTCAGGACATACAGGGCAGAATACAGCTTTATATAAGGGAAGATGAAATAGGCGAAAAAAAATACCGGGAGTTCATTTCCTGTGATATCGGGGACATAGTCGGTGTAAAGGGAGAGATATTTACCACCAGGAAGGGAGAAATATCAATTAAGGTTGGCGATATTGTGCTTTTGTCAAAGTCCCTTCAGGTACTCCCTGAAAAATGGCACGGCCTAAAGGACCCGGATTTGAGGTACAGGCAGAGATACGTGGACCTGGTAGTAAATCCCGATGTTAAAAAAACATTCCTAATAAGAAGCGATATCATTAAAGCTATAAGGGAATATCTTGATAATATAGGGTATATAGAAGTAGAGACTCCGATATTACATACAATAGCCGGCGGAGCCAATGCCAAACCCTTTATTACACATCACAATACACTCGATATAGATATGTACCTTAGAATTGCAACCGAGCTACATCTTAAGAGGCTTATAGTCGGCGGTCTTGAAAAGGTATACGAGATAGGACGTATCTTCAGGAACGAGGGTATGTCCATAAAGCACAATCCGGAGTTCACCTCCATCGAGCTTTATGAAGCTTACACGGATTATCATGGGATGATGGAGCTGACAGAAAATCTGATAGCCTACGTAGCCGAGAAGGTGCTTGGAACAACAAAAATCAATTACCAGGGTGTTGACATAGACCTGACACCGCCCTGGACAAGGCTGACCATGGTTGATGCAATAAAGAAATACACGGGGATAGAATTCGAAAAGGAAGACGATGCCAGGACGGCTTATGGTAAAGTAAAACACCTGAGTCTGGAGGTCGAACCGGGCGCTTCAAAGGGCGAGATAATAAACGCTGTATTTGAAGAAAAGGTGGAACAGCATCTGGTACAGCCTACATTCATATTGGATTACCCGGTGGAAGTTTCCCCGCTGGCAAAGCGCAAACCCGACGACCCCGAGTTTACAAGCCGGTTTGAGGGCTTCATATACACCTGGGAAGTGGCCAATGCCTTTTCAGAGCTTAACGATCCCTTAGACCAAAAGAAGAGATTTGAAGACCAGCTAAAACAGCGCGAAGCCGGCGACGAAGAGGCACACATGATGGACGAGGACTATGTAAATGCCCTTGAAGTTGGGCTTCCTCCCACCGGCGGCCTGGGGATAGGAATAGACCGAGTGGTCATGCTGCTGACCGATTCCTATTCGATAAGGGATGTAATCCTGTTTCCCACAATGAAGCCCAAGGAATAGTGCGACATGATATCGGCAAATATACATAAAATACCAAAATATTGGTGTTGACATAAGATAAGCAGCATGATACCATATGAAAGTCGCCATAATGGGCGGCGGTATGTTTGAAATAGCGGAAAAACAGGCACATCAGAGCATTCAATAAATTCTTGACACTAAAATTAAGTTGTGCTATCATAGTAAAAGTCGGCGGTTAGTCGACGTGAACCTTTGAAAACTAAACAGTGCGAAACAAACATGTAAGGCAAAAGCCTTTGAGCTTTAAGATTAAACTAAAGAGTTTGATCCTGGCTCAGGACGAACGCTGGCGGCGTGCCTAACACATGCAAGTCGAACGGGGGACCTTAAGCTGATATTTTCGAATTGAAGCTAAAGGAACCTAGTGGCGGACGGGTGAGTAACGCGTGGGCAACCAACCCTGTACAGAGGAATAACACCGGGAAATCGGTGCTAATACCACATGACACCTGGAGGATGCATATCCACCGGGTTAAAGCATTAAGCGGTACAGGACGGGCCCGCGTCCCATTAGCTGGTTGGTGAGGCAACGGCTCACCAAGGCAACGATGGGTAGCCGACCTGAGAGGGTGATCGGCCACACTGGGACTGAGACACGGCCCAGACTCCTACGGGAGGCAGCAGTGGGGAATATTGCGCAATGGACGAAAGTCTGACGCAGCGACGCCGCGTGAGCGAAGAAGGCCTTCGGGTCGTAAAGCTCTGTTCTTGGGGACGAATAAAATGACGGTACCCAAGGAGAAAGCCCCGGCTAACTACGTGCCAGCAGCCGCGGTAACACGTAGGGGGCAAGCGTTGTCCGGAATTACTGGGCGTAAAGGGCGTGTAGGCGGCCATGTATGTCAGGTGTGAAATGCCACGGCTTAACCGGGGCACTGCACATGAAACTGGATGGCTTGAGTGCAGGAGAGGGAAGTGGAATTCCTAGTGTAGCGGTGAAATGCGTAGATATTAGGAGGAACACCAGTGGCGAAGGCGACTTCCTGGACTGTAACTGACGCTGAGGCGCGAAAGCGTGGGTAGCAAACAGGATTAGATACCCTGGTAGTCCACGCTGTAAACGATGGGTACTAGGTGTGGGTAGTTCACTCTATCCGTGCCGCAGCAAACGCAATAAGTACCCCGCCTGGGGAGTACGGCCGCAAGGTTGAAACTCAAAGGAATTGACGGGGGCCCGCACAAGCAGCGGAGCATGTGGTTTAATTCGAAGCAACGCGAAGAACCTTACCAGGGCTTGACATGGCCGTGACATGTTTAGAGATAAACAGTTCTTTCGGGACATGGTCACAGGTGGTGCATGGTTGTCGTCAGCTCGTGTCGTGAGATGTTGGGTTAAGTCCCGCAACGAGCGCAACCCCTATCACTAGTTGCTAACACTTTAAGGTGAGCACTCTAGCGAGACTGCCGGGGACAACTCGGAGGAAGGTGGGGATGACGTCAAATCATCATGCCCCTTATGTCCTGGGCTACACACGTGCTACAATGGCCGGAACAGAGGGCAGCGAAGGAGCAATCCGGAGCAAATCCCAAAAACCCGGTCTCAGTTCGGATTGTGGGCTGCAACCCGCCCACATGAAGTCGGAGTTGCTAGTAATCGCGGATCAGCCATGCCGCGGTGAATGCGTTCCCGGGCCTTGTACACACCGCCCGTCACACCACGGAAGTTGGAAGCGCCCGAAGTCAGCCTTTTAAAAGGCTGCCGAAGGTGAAACCAATGACTGGGGTGAAGTCGTAACAAGGTAGCCGTATCGGAAGGTGCGGCTGGATCACCTCCTTTCTAAGGAGCTCTAAAAGAGCAAAAGTAAATTTAAGTAAGGCTTTTAGCCCTATGAGTTTCGCACTGTTTTGTTTATGGGGGTGTAGCTCAGCTGGGAGAGCACCTGCCTTGCAAGCAGGGGGTCAGCGGTTCGAATCCGCTCATCTCCACCAGGATAGGGCTTATAGCTCAGGTGGTCAGAGCGCACGCCTGATAAGCGTGAGGTCGGTGGTTCGAGTCCACCTAAGCCCACCATTTAATTTTGCACCTTGAAAACTGCACAGCGAATAAGAAATAAAAGCGAGTAATAAAAAAGGTAACTCTAATAAAGAATTAGAGTAACTACAACTGGCACTAGATTAAGGTCAAGATAATAAGGGCGCAGGGCGGATGCCTTGGCACCAGGAGCCGATAAAGGACGGGGTAAGCGCCGAAACGCTGCGGAAAGCCGCAAACAGGCTATGACCCGCAGATGTCCGAATGGGGTAACCCACCGCAGGTAATGCTGCGGTATCCTTAAGTGAACA
>Ga0334890_1004331_pt1 | contig 13161 bp, 8 predicted proteins | sample GraSluR1_MG_3_FD_207220 | JGI IMG/M metagenome (GOLD analysis project Ga0334890, IMG submission 207220) | Sludge microbial communities from methane-producing bioreactor in Wageningen University, Netherlands - Granular Sludge_31_08-R1 | ecosystem: Engineered > Bioreactor > Anaerobic > Unclassified... | reverse complement strand
CCCTCGTATTCAATCCTCAACGGTCTGGCCATACCCCCACTCTGCCATCCCGCCGCCTCTCGCGCAATCTATATTTTATATTTTAAGGGTTGGGGCTGGTCCGCTTCGGGCTGTTCTACCCCTTAGTCAGAAGGATATACAGCAGGGCAGAGCCTGCAAAGTTCAGCAAGGCGTATAAAAGCAACAGCAAGGGTGATTCTGTTCTCAGGCTAACAGATGCCGCCCTTTGAAAAAGAAACCTTTTAAGAGAGAACGGCCGATAATATCCGCGACGTAAATTCTTGAGCGCACAACATAGAAAAACGAGTCCAAAAGAAAAGCCCAGAGCAATTAACGCCCAACCCAGAATTGATCCCATTTGCAACTTCATTATGGACCCCCACATGTATTAGCATTCTGGCTCCCGCCCCCTGGGGTCAGCAAAGTCCCCCCCAAGAACCCCATTACCCCCCCCCAATCGGAATAGTTGTGGAACAAAGAACCTTGGCTTCCAAGAACTTGTCCAATCTGATCTGGCATGCCAACTACGTTTACAAAAAGTGCCTGTCCAGAATATGTGAATAAGCCAACGACCGTTCCTATTACTGCAGCTTGGCCTGATTGGCCAATATCGATACCACTATTATTCGGATCAAGACTCTGGTTGTAAGCGTCATTTACACCAGCCATAATACCACCAACAAGAACACCACTAACACCCGGAATAAAAGAACTCAGAAATGCTGCCCCCGCCCCAAAGACTATTGATTGTGAATAATCTGCCCCAGACATGTCCCCCGACACGAACGCATCATAGTGTTCAATGGCATTTAACGAACCCCCAACTATAGGTGCAATGATTTGCAGCCATAACAAACCATACGGATCGACGAAATTCACCGGGTTATTCCCGAAGGCCACATACTGATTCAACCCACCCGCAATCCCGATCGGGTCTTTGGAGAGCCATCGCCCAGTGATGGGGTCGTACCAGCGGGCTCGGAAGTAGTAGAGGCCGGTGGACCATGTGTACTCGCGGCCTTGCCAGAGGATCCGGTTGCCGACGGCCGATTCGGAAATCTGAACTCCCGCGGCATCGTACACACCAAGCACGCGCCCCCATGCGTCATAGCTGTAACTCTCAACCATCGCGCCGGATTCGTCCGTCAGGGCGAGGGTGGAGCCGAGGTGGTCTTTGATGTAGTAATAGGTCTGCACGTCCGGCTGATGGACGGTCATCGCCAGCACGTTGTCTATGCCCGGGCCATACGTGTAGCTTCTCACCAGCACTCCGTTTGTGTCCACTTCCGCAATGCAGTGGGGACCATCATACACCAAGCAAAGTGTGTTTGTCCCCTTCGTGATCCTGGCGCGACGGCCAAAAGCGTCGTACGTATAGCTTTCCGCGGTTGCGCCGTTCGTCGCCACGGATTTCAGCATGTACCAGCCATCCCATGCAAGCCCGACCGTGCCAAGCCCCGCGTAAGCGATATTCGTGACGTTTCCTGCCGAATCGAACTGGTATGCGCCGTTCGTGGCGATTTTCACCACAACCGTATTCGTCGTTCTTCCCACATTGCCGGCTTCGTCACTGATCGCGGCGACGATCTCCTGCGTGCCAAGCCCCAGTGCGAGATTGAACAGCCAGAAGTTCGTGTCCGACACTTCGACGGGCAGTTCGTTGACCGTTCTCTCTCCCCACCGCGGATCGGTTCCAATAGGTTCATTGGCATGGCCATACACATTCACAAAGCCCTGAACCGTTCCGGTGGTTGCAAGACTCCAGCCGACCATGCGGTTTCCGGGTCCATACTCATAATTCACCACGCCCACAGCAGAGACTTTCTGTGTGCGATTTCCCGTGAGATCGTACCGGTACTCGTTCTCCAGCACCAGCGCGGCCCCCTCGTCGAATTTCTGCTCGCGCACCAGACGGTCCAGCGTGTCGTATTCATAGTCGTAACTCGATTCGTCCTCACGCACGATATTGGTGATCATGCCCGCCGCGCTGTACGAATAGGTCAAGCCGCGCACCACATTGCTTGCTGCGTCCCGCCACACTATGTTGGTCGGACGATTCATCACGTCAAAGGAATACCTGCATTCCAGTCCATTCGGATACTGCATGGTTTCCGCCAGTCCGTTGTGTTCGTCGTACGTCCACGCATAAGAACCTTCCGATGAGTCGAGGAACAGGAGCCGTTCAGCGGCATCATAAGAATAGCCTTTCGCTCCGGCCACGCTATCGGCGGTCGCCCGCTGGCCCGCGGGATAGTACGTGTAGGTTACGGTGCTGCTCGGCCCGACCCCGGATGCGGCGATCAGCCGATTCACCGTGTTGTACTGGTTCTCAATAATTCCAGCGCCGTTCTCGGCGGTCTTGAGCAGGTTGTTCCGGTAATAGGTAAAGGTGTTTGTCGTGTCGGGCAGGGTGGTCTTCCAGAGCCGACCGCCGCTGTCATACTCGTTGCGCACCTCGGTGCCGTCGAATCTTGTCACACTCAATACATGGCCGCCGACCCCGTACGCAATGCTCATTTCCTGTCCGTCCACGTTCGTAATGCGTATCGGGCGGTTGCTGTCGTCGAGCAGATAGCCTTCCACTTCGCGATCGGCGGGATCGGTGATGTTTACGGTGTTGAAGAGCGTGTCATAGGAGAATGCGACGGACACGGCCTGGGTGGATGAGCCGCCTTCGAGATAGCGGGTGACTTTCGCGATTTTCTCCGCTGCATCGTCGTATTCAAACTCGACGACACGTCCCACCGGGTCGGTGCTTGCCACCACTCTGCCCAGCACATCGTGCGTGTACGAAACGCTGCTGTTATCCGGATAGGTGACGGACTTGACACGTCCGAACTCGTCGCGCTCCTTGCTGACCACCCGTGGGCCATCCTTGCCGGGCGCCTCGATTCGAACGATATAGCCGATTTCGTTGGCTTCCAGTGCAATTGCGGGCCCCTCGTCCGGAATAATCCCCGCCGGATAGCCGTTTGTATCGTAAACATAGGAAACAGCATGACCATTGGCGTTGGTCACCGAGGATACAACGCCGTTTGTGTGATAACCGATAGCGGTATCGTACGAATTGGATTCATCCAACATCAACCGAATCCGCGAGATGGCGCCGTTGGTATAGTCCATGCGCACTTCGCAACCTTCTGGATCCACGGAGCGAATGGGCACATGATACATCGGATGCCGCTCGGCCACCCATCGGTTGGTGGGTTCAATTTTATAGCCAAGCGCCCAGTTCGTCATGAAATGGTCGCCATCGTATTGCGCAGTCCATTTGATCCATTCGAACAGTGAACGATCCGCCACAACGGTAGAAGTTGCATTGCCGTAATTATCCACCTGAATGTCCAAGCCTCTCCATCCTGAGTGTTCCGGACTGTTCGGCCCGCGAATTTTCACAATCCGCTGAAAAATCGGGTTATAGTCGTATTGATAGACAATATTCGATCCGTTTCTCGAATAGGTTACCGTGGTTTGGTGAATGTTCGTATTGAAGCTGAGAGCCACGTCGCTGTAATTCGTTCCGTTCCATCGCACATAATTACGAATGCCCCGGGTGGTGCGTCTTCCTTCCGAATCCGTCCCATACTCCCAATGAACTTCGCGACCGGTGGCAACGACGCGTTGAGTAAGACAATGGCCGGCTCCATTTGTATCTATGCTATAGGAGTAATGTGTCTCTTGGGCGTCGCGAGCCCATGGACGGACTGCGTTGGTCAATTCACCAATATCGTTGTACGAAAACGATACATATACATTGGTCACGGATGATTCTACACGTGTTAACAACCCATTCGTATTGTAGAGAAACGACAAGGCCTTTCCTGCCGGATTCTCGACGCGGGTCAGACGATGCGCCGGATGATCGTTGGTATAGATCAGCGTCAGCATATTGTCATTCAGATCACGAACGGCTTGCAGAATGCCGTTCGTGTCAAAATGATAAACGGCAATCCCCGGAATGGTTATTTCACACGTCCCGTCCGGCAAAACATCGAGAGCGTAATTATTGTCGGCGGGAGATCGGAAGCTCCCATCATTCGTATTCTGCCGAAACCACAGCTCCTGTCCGCCGCCCGTGCGGAGGACGCTCCATACGTAATTCGAACCAAGGTAGGTTGTGTTCGTGTATGTCAGGCCCCAGTCATAGCAATGCGTCCATTTTGGACCGAGAACGCCATTGTGACCGGATGCAGAGTTGTAGGAACGCGAAAACGTCAAGGGCATACCGATCGCCGGGACAAAAAAATCGTCCTCCGTAAGCAGCACGTTTCCATTGATGATATTGATCGGATCTCCAATGCCCGTATCCGGTGTGTTCCCAGTGGATGAACCACCCGATGATCCGCTTTGCGCTGACGGCCCCCCTGAGCCCATAATCAATCCTGAAGGCCACGTGCCACACACCCAAACCGGCATAGTGCCCTGCTGCCAAGGTCCAGGATTGATGGAATTGGGCTTCCATGGTTGAAGCAATTTATAGATATAAACCTTGCTTTTGCACATATACCAATTGTCGAAGTGCCTTTGCGACCCTCTGCCCGGAAAACAAGCCGGCCAAAGCAATGGCTCAATGCTCTCATGAATTATCGAGGCTTGTCCCGGTGCAACTGGTTGACTAAGCACGTATGCGTTAGGTCCTGAACAAGATACAGGGGCAACAGCACCGCCATATCCGGTTCCCGTAAACTTCCGGTTCACAGGCCAGTCGTGTCTTGCATAAATCCATCCGCTTTCTGGAGGAAAGTCCCCCAAATCAACGTCAAAGTATTGATCAATAATAATAAATTCAGCCTTCACCATTTTCGGCGACACATAACAAGAAAGCGTATGCCCTGCCCGGGCCACGGTCGCATAACCGGCATTTGTTGTTATTATTGCACTAGCCATTGCGCAGCTCTGCATGCCTGCAACGAGACCGCATATATCATCACAAGCCCCCGGGTCCAATGGCGCTTGGCCGCATTCGCCACGCGTCATAATATATGACGTTAGACCGGCACCCCATGTTTCCCTTGAAGCAACTGAGAGCACCGCTTGTGCATATGCATTCCAAGCGCGCATAAAGCCAAGTAGAAAGCAAATTATAATCATGCATTTAAAACACCCTTGATGATGGGATCGCCTCTTCATGGTATCCATGTTTTCACCTCATGCATTCGGGGCAAGAAAATGCTTATACCGGGCGGTGTTACATCCGGATTCAGCGGGTCCGTGCGCGCCAGTGCCTCATCCCCATCAGAAAGCCCGTCGCCATCCGTATCCGTACCCCCCGGGTCGGTGCCATGAAGGTATTCATCCAAGTCGAGCAAGCCGTCGTCGTCCCAATCGCCCGTCCCGTTACGCTCCAGCGTCTCGAAATGGCGCATCTCCCACCAATCCGGCATGCCGTCTTCATCGGTGTCGAGGGTGACATCGAACGAGAACAGGTTCTTCACCTGCCCGATGTTCGCCGGGGCGAAGTCGTTGGTTTCCGCGGCACCGGTCCATGGGTATCGAGCGGTGTAACCGATTTCGATCAAGCGGTCATAGAACGGCGCGGCAAGGTTCTTGAGTTGGCCGAGGTTGACCGGGAGATAGTTCCCTTGATCGGAAAAGCCTTGTACAAGGTCGGATACCGTCGGCCCCGCCCCGCCGAACTGGGGGAGGCTTTCCTCCAGTTCCAACCAAGCCTGATGCGCGATATGCTTTAGCTGGCCCTGCGTCACGGGTGCGAAGTCGTTGGGGACCGTGTTGGTATTGATGACCCCGCGCGAGGTCCACCAGGACGGCAAGACATCAGAGGTCAGAGGACAGAGATCAGAAGTCAGCAGAAAGAGAAGAATTCCAACAAACAGCCGCCTCAATCCTTTTCCAACGCAAAGGCGCAAAGACGCCAGGCATGCGGAAAACGCCCGAGCCCGCTCTATCCCTTCTCTTTGCATTCCATTGCGCAGCTTCATGTGTTTGCGCTCAACCCATCGAACGGAAGGTTTTATGGTGTGTTGGTGTATGTCCCCATTTCGAGATCGCCTTTCGGCAACAGGTAATCTATGTCGGCAATGCCGCCGCTCACCTGCAGCAATACCCTGTCCGTGTAATTCGAAACGCTGTTGTTATAGAGGCTCTTGATTTCCCCGGATGAAAGCTCCGCCGCATAGATTCTAACCTCGTCAACTATCGCATTCGCATATTCATTCCAAATATGCTCCCGCCCTATTTCAACATTCCCTATGGTGTCCCCATAAATGGCCGTTGCTTTGCTGATCGTATTATCGAGCAATCCGTTCACATACAGCTTTACACTGCCTGACGCCGTCGAAAACGTCGCCGCCAGGAAGTACCACACGCCATCATCCAGTACTTGCTGCGACAGGTAATCCGCATGTTGATATTGCGAAGACGAAAATGAAGCGTTAAACCGATGATTCGGCGCGGACATTCTCATCAACGCATATTGAAGCCAGTTCGCCGTGTGCTTCATCACGAAAGCATGATTGCCCGTCCCTTCTCCCTTGAACTTGACCCATGCCGACATGGTGATGGCCGTCGTCAAATTCAAGCTTGAAGCGGCAGGCACCGATATCCATTGGTTCGTGCCATTGAAATCATAAGCCCCATCCACATAACCACCCGTGGTCCAGACCGCACCCGACACCGTGCCATGGTTCCCCGCCGGACTCTGGTCGGTGACCACCCCCGATTCATCCGTATTAAAATGATAATAGAGCACGAGTTTATTGGTGGCCACAGAACCCTTCCCGACAGTCAGGGAGCCTAAAATATTCGCCTCGTTGGACACCCGCAGGTTGTCGGTCAGTATTTCACCTGCTCTTCCCGCAGACCCGACCCAAAGAAGCGAAAAGCCCGCTATCACCGTCGCCTTTGACAAAGTGCATTTGTTCATCGGTTCTTCTCCCCTGCTCTCTTTTCTTTCAAGGTTTTGCGTCAAACTCCCCCGCAGGGGTGTTTGTGTATGTGGAACCCGGCGGTTCGGGACTGATCGGGCCACCGGTCAGATTAACCCTGCCGACCGCCAGGACGCGGATATTCCGACCTTGCACATCGAGCGTTTCCGTGTAGCAGCCATCTTCTATCACCACCATTCCGCCTTCCCGACACGCAACCAATCCCGCCCGTATCGTTCCTTTCGGTCCGTCATTCGCCGCCGGATTTCTCAATCGCCCCGTAAAGGTGTCGCGCCCCCTTCGCTGATCCACGTAAATGATCGCCCCCAAAACCGGGACCGCCTCTTGCGGCCATGAATTGGAAACGGAAATCCCCGACACCCAGTTCGAACTTTCACACGCCATGAGCGATAGATGGCCACTATCATTTTCCGCGGATATCGCTCCGCCCACCACGGCAACGCCGGGATCGGAGCCATAAACGAAGATTTCCAGCGCATCGGGCACACCATCTCCATCCGAGTCAATATCGCTGCGGGCGACCAAATAGTAGCGCAACTCTGTCTCGGTCACCGGCGGCCGATTCGAACTGCCGGTATCGGTCCAACTCAGGCGCGTTCCATCGGGGATCAGGTCCGCCTCGGCCATGCTCCAGCCGCTTGTCATGCAAAAGGGCACAGTGCGGTCGGAATCATGATAGAAGATGTCCAAAGATTCGCCTTGCACGCCGCTACATCGCACGGAAATGACGATTGCGGTGCCGTTGAGCACTTCCAGGCTTTCGATCAACGGCGGCTCATCATTCACAGGGAACACATTGTCGTAGGGACGTATTTCCACCCAGACACGGGTTTCGGCGCCCGTATGGTTAAGCCAATAGCCGTCGCCCGCGCTCAAGACAGCGGGCCTATTCGTTCCTGTTCTATCCACCACGTCCGCGCCGGCCAATTCCGTCTGGTCTATTTCCACGCCCGACGAATAGGGAAAGCCGACGAGGTTCAAGCCGGGCAGAAGAATCCGTTCACTACTTTCTTCAAGAACCACTTCGCCGAGAAGAAAATGCGGCCCGGAATCCTCGGTCTGCAACCAATAGCCGTGGCCGGGCATGGGCGGCGACGTGATCGAGTACGCCTGCCCCGCCGCATCCCAGACCAGAACGGCGCCTGTTTCAGTGCCAAGCGAAGCAAACGGCGCGGCGGCCAGGACGGAATCACTTCGCATCGTCTCAAGCCGCACGAAACCAACCGGCCGCGAGACGATGTTCTCCGCATCAGATGAAGAAACGGCACAGAGGAACAGAAGAGCTGTCAGAAAAGCAAGAACACCGCTTCGCCCTGCGTGCATCACGGAGCAATCCTCCGTTTGTTTCCGCAGCATTCGCAGAGAGAGAGAGAGAGAGAGAGAGAGAGAGAGAGAGAAGGACTTCGTCCCCAGTCGAACAACGTATGCCGCCACCCCTTCTGCATCAGCGTTACGTTCACCCCTTGTGTGAGTCTGCGAACACTTTTTAGATATCAGCTGCGTTTGTCAATTCAATACGATGCTAAATTTATTCGAAGGCGCTTTTCTCCTGCCGCAAGTCCACGCTTTCAGCCGGGGGCTGTTGTCACACACGCCCCAATCAGTCCTTCTTCCACGCGCGATACTTTGCGATCAGCGTGTTGGTCGAGGAATCGTGTTTGAGTTCCGGCTCGGTGTCGGACTTCAGTTCGGGCAGGATTCGATTGGCAAGCACCTTGCCAAGTTCGACACCCCACTGGTCGAACGAGTAGATGTCCCAAATCACTCCCTGCGTAAATATCTTGTGTTCATACATCGCAATCAGCTCTCCGAGAACGCGCGGCGTGAGTTTCTCCGCCATGATCGTGTTGGTCGGACGATTGCCCTCAAACACCTTGTGCGGCACCAGCCTCTCAGGCACCCCCTCCGCCCGTACCTCGTCCGCCGTTTTGCCGAAAGCCAACGCTTCTGTTTGCGCGAAGAAGTTGGCCATGAGCTTGTCATGGTGATCGCCAAGCGGATTGTGCGACTTTGCAAAACCGATGAAGTCGCAGGGAATCAGTTTCGTGCCCTGGTGAATCAGTTGATAAAACGCATGCTGACCGTTCGTGCCGGGCTCGCCCCAGACCACCGGTCCGGTCTGATAATTGACCTTTCTGCCGCGCTTCGTGATGTACTTCCCGTTGCTCTCCATGTTGCCCTGCTGAAAATAGGCGGCAAAGCGGTGGAGATACTGGTCGTACGGCAGGATCGCCTCAGTTTCCGCGCCGAAGAAATTGCCGTACCAGACGCCGAGCAAGGCAAGAATCACGGGAAGATTACGATCGAACGGCGCCGTGCGAAAGTGATTATCCATCGCATGATAACCTTCGAGCAGCGAGATGAAGTTCTCCGGCCCGATCGCGATCATCAGCGAAAGCCCGATCGCGGAAGGCAGCGAATAGCGGCCACCCACCCAATCCCAGAACTCGAACATGTTCGCCGTATCTATGCCGAACTCGGCCACCTTGACGCCGTTCGTGGACAGCGCAACAAAATGCTTTGCCACTGCCACGGGATCGCTCAGCGAACTTAACAACCACTCTTTGGCGGTTTGGGCGTTCGTCATCGTCTCCTGCGTCGTGAAGGTCTTCGAGGCGACGATGAAAAGCGTTTCTTCCGGATTCAGATCGCGGGTCGCCTCGGCCACATGCGTCCCGTCCACGTTCGAGACAAACCGCACGTTCAAGTTGCGGTCCGCAAAAGGTTTCAGTGCTTCATAGGCCATGACAGGCCCGAGATCCGACCCGCCAATCCCGATATTTACGATGTTTCGGATCCGCTTACCGGTGTAGCCCAGCCACTCGCCGGAACGAACCTTCGTCGCGAAAGCAGACATCTTTTCGAGGACCGCATTGACCTCGGGCATCACATCTTTTCCGTCCACTTTGATCGCTGTGTTCGACCGGTTGCGGAGCGCGACATGCAGAACGGCGCGGTTCTCAGTTTCGTTGATTTTCCTGCCGGCGAACATGTCGTCAATTGACTGGCGCAGGTTCACCACCCCGGCAAGAGCCAGCAACAGACCCATCGTTTCCGCCGTAACGCGGTTTTTTGAGTAGTCAATGAACAGGTCCTCCACTTCCAGGGAAAACCTTGCCGCACGGCCGGGCTCGTTCGCAAACAGTTGCCTGAGCTGTGTGGCCTCCATCTGCTTGAAGTGCGACTGAAGCGCTTTCCATTCGGGATAGCTTTTCAAGTTCTTGCGTCGCGCCATGATTTGCTCCGTTTCTTGATATCAAAGTGCGGATACGATGAACTGCACGCCCGCAATCAGCCTTTTCCCAACAGCGAGTGCTTGATCGGGCAGCCGGGGTATGAGGTCGCGCCGTCCATCGCGGCGGACTCATAGAGCGCCGTCAGGATTTCGATATTGCGCCGCCCTTCATAGGCTTCAACCAGGCCCGGCTTCTCGTACAGAATCGCTTCGATCACATTCCCGAGATACGGCGTGTGTCCATGTCCGTACACATTGGGAACTTCCTGGGAAAACTTTTCAAGGATTTCCTTGTCCTCGGGAAGTTCTTCCGTGAACTGCCAATGCAGGATACGGTTCACCGCGTGCCCGCCGATAATCACGCTGCCCTTCTCGCCCAGCAGGCTGAGCGACCCCTCCAAATCCTTCGGCCGCGTTGCCACCGTAGCTTCAAATGCGCCCAGCGCTCCCGTCTCGAATTTCATAATGGCCAGCGCGGTGTCTTCAACTTCGATATCGAGCAGCCGCGTCGCCGTCCGGCACTGCATGCTTTCGATCGGGCCCATGAACCATTGCAGCAGATCGAGATGATGGCTGGCCTGTTGCGACATGACGCCGCCGTCCAGCTTCCAGGTTCCATGCCAGTCATCCTGCTCGTAGTATTTCTGGAAGCGGCACCAACGGACGCGTACCGACCCCATGACCATCGTTCCAAAGCGCCCGCTATCCAGCGCCTGCCGTGCAGCCTGCACCGCGCGGTTGAAACGGTTCTGTTTCACCACGAACAGGCGACCGCCCTGAGCACTGCAGGCCTCGATCATGCGGTCGCAATCGGCAACGCGTAACGACATCGGCTTTTCAACCACGATATGTTTTCCGTACCGCGCCAGGTCCACGACATGGTCGGCGTGATACCCTGTCGGGGTCAGGATATCCACCACGTCAATGTCCGCGTGCTTACGCATCATCTCGTGGTAGTCCGTATAGAAAGGAACCTTGAAGGCCTCCGCTTTTTCGCGGGCTTTCTTCTCGTCAATATCGCACACGGCCACGAGTTCGGACGGGATATTCCCGGATGTCAGCGCCGCCAGGTGATTTCCTGAAACGCGGCCGCAACCCACCACCCCAAACTTGAGTTTTCTGGTATCAGTCATTGCCACTCAACCTTCTTCCTTGAGCTTGCCGTCTTCCGTCTCGTAATCGGATTCCACCTGCGCAAACATCCTCGAGGAACGGACGACCAGCGAAAAAACGAGCCATATAACTATCACAAAAACCAAGAGCCCTGCAACCCAAGCCAACCCCTGCCCCGTGGTCAGCTTGACCGCACTGCTGCCGATGGCCGCCATCGGAACCGCCTCGGGCAGAATGCCGATGACGGTGCCGATCAGGAAATCGGTGTGGCTGATCGGTGACAAACCCAGGAGCAGATTGATCGGCAAGCCGCTGATCGGCAACTGCCTGATCACGATAATGGTGGGAATCGCGTGCTTGTGAAACACCCGGTGCATGTGGCTCACGCGCGGGAAATGCTTCAACACGAAATCGCGCCCTCCCCATCGCACGAAAAGAAAGATCGCGTAGTAACCGATCATCGTCGCGATCTGCGTCCACAACAATCCCCAGAGGAACCCGAACGCGAGGCCGCCGATCGGGAAGAAGAGCAGACGCGGCACGCCCAACGTGATGAGAGCGGCAACGCAAACGATGAACACGGGCGGGCCCCATTTTCCCAGCGCCTGGATCTGATCGCGCACGAGTTCCACGTGACCGAGATAAGACTTGAGGGGCGACATGGCGACGATGATCAGCCCGAGCGACAGCACGCAAAGCACGATCAGCGGCTTCACGAAAGGCCGCATCAAGGTCAGGAAGCGACGCCTGGAAGGCACGGCGCCGGTTTCTTTTGAAATCTCATCGCTCATCGGGATCCTTTTAGCAGACGGGAGGAGAATGCTACAGCTCGGATTCAAAACGTTTTCCGGGCACGCAGCGCCTGCGATACCACCGCATCGCGAAGCAGTCCACCAGGCCCCGCCACGCGCGATTGCCCACCCCGTACTTCGACAAGCCTTTTACGCGCGGACGATGGTTCACCAGGATTTCCACCACGTTATATCCCTGCAATCTGAGCATCGTGGGAAGAAATCGGTGCATGCCGTTAAACACCAGCACCTCACGAAGCGTGTTCCGCCGAAGGGCTCGGAATGTGCATCCCGCGTCGCTGATGCGGTCCCCGGTGGCCCAATTCCGAAACGCATTGGCGGTCCGTGAAGAGAGACGCTTCACCCAATCGTCCTCGCGCTTGCGTCGCACACCACAGACGGCGGCTATATCGTCTTTCATCGAATCGAGCAAAGCCGGGATATCGTGGGGATCATTCTGCTGGTCCGCATCCATCGTGATGATGACCTCGCCCCGCGCATGCTCGAAACCGGTAGCTTCGGCCGCGCTTTCCCCGGAATTGATGCCGTGTTTGAGAATCCGCAACCACGGTCTTGTGGCCTTCAACTGCTTCAGCACTTCAAGACTACGATCCGTACTGCGGTCGTCCACGCAAAGAACTTCGTACGTCCGGCCAACGCCCGACAGCACGCCCTCCAATTCCTGCAGAAGCGGTTCGAGATTCTCTTCCTCATTATATACAGGTATGACAACGGACAATTGCGGACCGGTCTTGACGGAACTATCGCTCATCTCAACGCCTCTCACTTCTTTCCACTGAAATAGGAGCGGATCATGTCGCACACATAATCCACTTCCTCATCGGTAATGCCGGGGAACATCGGAAGCGACAGCATATGCTTGCACGCATATTCTGCGCGCGGGAATGAGCCCTCAGCCTGCCCCATCCCTGCATATGCGGGCTGCATATTAAGCGAGTAGGGATAATGAACGCCGGTCGCGACTCCCTTTTCCTTTAGAAATTTCCGGAGGTCTTCGCGATCCGGGACCACGATGCAATAGACATGGTAAATGGGCTCCGTGTCCGGCATCTCGCGCGGAACACTCACTTCGGATATCGCTTCAAGCGTTCGGCTG
>Ga0334890_1004325_pt1 | contig 13180 bp, 12 predicted proteins | sample GraSluR1_MG_3_FD_207220 | JGI IMG/M metagenome (GOLD analysis project Ga0334890, IMG submission 207220) | Sludge microbial communities from methane-producing bioreactor in Wageningen University, Netherlands - Granular Sludge_31_08-R1 | ecosystem: Engineered > Bioreactor > Anaerobic >... | reverse complement strand
GTGGCTGGCCTTGCGCTCGCGGAAGGGCACCATTTCCGGTTCGGAAGCGCGCAAATCGTCCGCGTATCGGGCGCACATCAGCGCCAGGTCAAACTCGGCCAAAGCCGCTACCAGCGCGTTGATCTCGACGGCGTACTGCCCAATCAGGTCCGACAATGCCGCCAGAATGCGGCGCTCTTCTTCTTTCTCGGCCAACTGCCCCTCGTGAAAGGCATTGTTCAGCTCCACTACGGCCAACGGCTCCACAAACAACGTTGCGCCAGAGGAAGATTGGTCGTGTACCACCGATTTGAACCGGCCTTTGAACTCCGCCCGCAAGGGGACAACATAACGCCCGTTGCGCTGGGTGACGATCGGTTCCTGGAGCAGGCTGGCAGTTTTGGGGTCATTGACAATGCGCTGCATGCGGGTGAGCAGGCGGTCGTGGGAAACCTTTAATTCGCGCCGGATGTTCGCCAATTTTTGTGAAGCGTTATCGGGGATCTCGCCGTTATCATCCAGGGATTTGCTGATCGAATCTACCAGACCAGCCGGAGGATTGAGCGGCGCCGCAATCTCTTTCAGGATGGGATAGTCCCCTTCCTGATGGTCGAGGGTACGCAGCAGACTGCGGGCGGCAATCAGGGTACGCTTAACCGCCAGCACCGACTCGGCATCCAGCACACCGCCGCGCTGGGCCAGGGTCACATGCGGGCGCACATCATGCGCACCGCCCACAGAAATACTGGACTGCACGCTGATCAAATGGCGCGCTTCGCGGGTGCGGGTCAAGCGGCGCTGCACGTCGTCCAGATGAATGCTGGGCTTGAGGTGCAAGGCTAACTTCTCGGAAGCGCTGAACGCTGCATAGTCGGCAAGCCTTTGCAGGATTTTGGGATATTCCAGAATGGAGAGGGTTTTAGCATCCATAGCGATGAAAGTCTACCATGAATCGGGGCCGCGCTGGGCTGGTGAAAAGGAGAATAGGCCGGAAAATAGGCCAGATGGGGGAGCCGGGGAAAGGGAAGAATAGGCCGCTTAATCGGACAAATGGATATGTCTTCCCATGTTATACTTTTCCCCGCAATCCGCACCCAGAGGAACAGGAACACATGGCCCTATTAACCACCAGCAACCTGAGCAAAGCCTACGGCCCCGAAGACATCTTCGAGGGTGTCTCGTTAAGCATCCCGCACCGGGCGCGCATTGGGCTGGTCGGGCCAAACGGGATCGGCAAAACGACCCTGCTGCGCATCCTGATTGGCGAAGAATCACCCTCCGACGGGCAAGTCAACCGGGCGCGTAATTTAACCATCGGCTACCTGCCCCAGGAAGCCCGCCTGCACTCCGAAAAAACCTTGTGGGATGAATGTAAGGAAGCCCTGAGTGAGCTGCTGGAGATGGGCGAACGACTGGAAATTTTGGCCGCGGAAATGAACGATGCCAACGCGGAAAAAGCGGAAGCAGCCATCGCATCCTACGGCTCATTACAGATGGAATTTGAACGCCGCGGCGGGTATCTGATCGACAACCGCATCCGCCAGACACTGGAAGGGCTGGGCTTCGTGGACAAGGATTTCCACCGCCCGATGAACAAGCTATCCGGCGGGCAGCGCACGCGCGCCGTACTGGCGCGGCTGCTGCTCTCGGAACCCAACCTGCTCCTGCTGGACGAACCCACCAACCACCTCGACATCGCCGCCATTGAATGGCTGGAAGCCTACCTGCGGGATTGGGACGGGGCCGTGCTGATCGTTTCGCATGACCGCTATTTCCTCAATCAGGTCGTCAACACGATCCTTGAAATGACCCCGGCCATCGAGACCTATCATGGCAACTACTCGGCCTACCTCGCACAGCGCGAAGCGCGTTACGAGCGCCGCATGGCCGAGTTCAAATCCCAACAGATCTTCATCAAAAAAGAAGAAGAATACATCCGGCGCAATATCGCCGGGCAAAACACGCGTCAGGCGCAGGGCCGCCGCAAACGGCTGGAACGCCTGATGAAAGACAACCTGATCAAGCCAGTCACTACCTCGCGGCGCATCCACCTCAACCTGCAAACCGGCGACCGCTCCGGCGATCTGGTGCTGCGCACCCGAGACCTGCACATCGGCTATCACGACGACAAGAAGACCCTCTTCGCATTGCCCGACCTGACCCTGCTGCGCGGGGAATGTGCGGCCATCATCGGCCCCAACGGCGCGGGCAAGACCACTTTCCTCAAGACTTTGCTGGAACAGATTCCGCCCCTGTCGGGGGAAGTGATTCTCGGCGCCAACCTGCATATCGGCTATTTTGCCCAGGCACATGAGGGCCTGCACCCGGACTGGACCCTGATGGAAGAGATCGACGCCATCGCGCCGCACCTGCTGCCAGCCGAGGTGCGCAATTATCTGGCAAAATTCATGTTCACCGAGGACGACGTATTCAAGCAGGTGAGCGTACTCTCCGGAGGCGAACGCGGGCGGCTGGCCCTGGCGTGCCTGGCCCTGCAGGGCGCCAACCTGCTCCTGCTGGATGAGCCTACCAACCACCTGGACCTGGCCGCCCAGGAAGTCCTCCAATCGATCATGGCCGACTTCAATGGCACCATCCTGCTCGTCTCGCATGACCGTTATCTGATCGATGTGCTCGGCACGCAGATCTGGGAAGTGCAGCCGGAGGACAAATCTCTGGCCGTGTTTGCAGGCACCTACAGCGAATACCGCTCAGCGACCCAGGCAAAAGCCCAGGCCGAGGCAGCGCAACAGGCAGAAGAATCACCGGTGGAGACAAAAAGCACTCGTCCACGTGCCAGCGGAATGACCAACCGCCAGCGCCAGCGACTGAAACGCCTGGAGAAGCTGGAAGAGGAGATCGCCCGACTGGAGCATGAACTCGGTGAGATCACCCGCTGCTTCGAGGACCCGCCCGAAGACCCCGACGCCATTCATGAACTCAGCCGCGATTATGAAGCCGTCCAGCGTAAAATGGACAGGAAGCTGGACGAATGGACGGTGCTTTCGGATGAAGAAGAATAAACCCTCTCCGTTGCGAGAGGGTTTTGGTTTTATGCAGGTTGTGGTCAAACTACATGACCACAACCTACAAGACTTTTCGAATATTATGTTTAACTATGCCCTGTGAAATGCTCTCTATTCCGTGTATGCATCAAGCACCAGGTCAATACAGGCTCTACCATTGATTACTGACATCTAACTTGAATTGCCTGCTTGCACCCTTCGACCAGCTCAGGGTGCGGGTGCTTTCTCCACAATCTCCACCACATCCGCCACATTGACCGTGCCGGGCTGGAGAACGCGGGCGTAGGCCCGCGACCAGCCGGGGTATTTCTCCTGATCCATCAGGTAATTGGCGCCATCCGTGAAGTAGGGTAGCAGGTCGGGGCAGGGGTCGGCGTAGCTGGTGATCTCGATGAGGAGCGATTCACCTATGCGCATTAAAGTGCCGGGCACCACCTGATCCCAATCCACGCCGCTCAGGGTCAGGTTCTCACCCGTGGCGCCGGGATAGACGGGGTGCCCATCCGCTTGCAGGGCCAGCAGCCGTTCAAGCGAGTACAGGCACACGGCGCGATCGGGGCCGCCGTGGTATTTGAGGTTGCGCTGGCGGTCCCCCGCCAGACCGGAAACAGTCACATCCACGGAGAGCAGGGGCAGTTTGGGCACGCCGCCGTCAGAGATGTTGATCTGGAACACACGGGATGTTGTCATGATGATCCTTTCGAAATTAATCAATAAACGTACCCTGAGCTTGTCGAAGGGTACTGGTACGCGAGAACCGCTACGGCTTCGACAGGCTCAGCCTGCGCTGCTCAATCTGCGCTGTCTTCCCTGCCATACACCCGTCCAGTAACAAACCATGCGATCCCTGATGCCAGCAGTAAAGCCAGCGCCGCCCAGGCATCCACCGGCAATCCCTGCCAACGGGGCTGAACGTCCGCGCGCAGGAAGGCCAGCAGCAGCAGAATCAAGCCCAGGCTGGCACCGGTTGCTGCGGTCAGTTGTCCACACAGGAGAAGGGAACGCTGCTGCAAATACAACAGCAAGGCCGTCAAACCCAGCAGGAGCAGTACTGCCAGAAATTGGAGGGGAAAACGCTCACTAACTGCCCCGGCTTCATCCAGGGTGCGCAAGCCAAAAAATGATCCCTCCGCCATACTGCGTCCATAGGCACAGCCCGCTGCCCAGCACCCCAGCCAGGCCGTCACCGGCAGGAGGACATACAGAGGCATGAGCAGGTCAAAGATGACCGCGGCTGGCACTTTCCAGGCGTTAACAAACGCAGCCGCCACCAGTACAAAACCGAGTACAGCACCGGGCCAATACAAACCACCTTGCCAGATGGCAAAAAGGAACAGCCACTGGCCGGAGAAAAGCCCCATTTGCAAAACATACCAGCCCCGCGCGCCGATTAATGCACCCAGCAGAGTCAGCAGAAGGAATCTCGACCAGCGCCCGCGCTCGGACGGGCGCAAGTCCCGCACGATCTGCCAGCTGCCGACAGAAGCCCCCAGGCCGAGCAAGATGGCGTAGCTATTTAACGGCACGCACACCCGTCCATCACGGTTTCATTGCCTGCAACCGCTGTGGAAAATCGGTGATCAGACCGTCCACGCCCCATTCGATAAATCGCGCCAGATCGTTTTCTTCATTGACCGTCCACACGTTGACGGCAAAGCCGCGTTTCTGCAGGGCTTGAATGCGATACGGAGAGATTGCCCCTTTGCGCGGATGGTATGCCTGGGCATGGATTTGCTCCAGCTTGCGGGCAGCGAACATGGTCGGCATCGCTACCAGAGCGGCGGTTTTGATATGCGGGGACATCTGTTTGCTGCGAATCAAATAATGATGATTGAAGGAAGAGATCAACACGTGATCGGCCATTTCCAGCTTGCGGATCAGGTATAACACCCGCTCCACGATGATTGCGCTGCCAGGTCGATTGGCAGCATCCTTGATTTCCACATTCACGTGCCAGTTATGCTCGCGGGTAAAGAGCAGCGCTTCTTCAAGGGTGGGAATCTTCTCGCTAATATAAGAATCGCAATCCTCTTCGCTGACCACTTCAGCAGCAATCTGTCCAAAAGGATCCTGATCCACGAACCACGAACCGGCATCCAGGGCGCGGATTTCGTCCAGCAGGAAGGTATCCGCCTTCCAGGGGGAACGGTCGGGAAAGACAGCCGCCGCGTTGGTCGTCCGATTGAGGGTGTCATCATGCAGGACGATCAACTCACCGTCCGCAGTGAGCGTTACATCCAGCTCCCACATATCCGCACCCGCTTCAACGGCGCGGCGGGCAGCAGCAATCGTATTCTCTGGCGCGAGGGAACGTGCGCCGCGATGGGCAATATTTTGGGGAAAACGAGGCATAGACATCCTGGCTCTACCTCCTGACAGAAAGGATCGTTGAAAAGCTTTTTAATTGTAACATCATGAGAGCGATTTAAACACCCGTTAAAAAGTCAGACGCCTAGGTGAGGGGGGCACCCAAGCGTCTAACAAAAACCAGTATACCAAATTTTCTGAAGCCAAACATTAAAAAAGGGTTAGAAAATAACCAAAAAACAACCGCGCGACAACCAGCAACAATCTTTCAAATGGGGATAAGTGCTCGTTTTTGGTGGATAACGAATCGAAATGGTGGATAACTTGCCAGGAAAAAGGGATTTAAAATATCAGCCGCTCGAATGAGGGGGGCACCCGAGCGGCTGACAATACTAATTATAGAATATAAACATTAAGAGAAGATTAAAAACTTATTAACATAATATCTTTGTTTCGGCGATAAAACGCCGTATTGGGATAATTAAGGGAATTTTTATCCCTAATTCAGGCAAGCCAGGCACACCGCTTATCCGCCGGCAGCACTGAGCAGCTGGGAACGCCTGAAACTGCGGACTGCCGCCGCAGTCAACCCTGCCGCTGCCAGCCACACGACCAGCCCTACCAACAGCCCAATCCCAACGCTAAGGTAGAGCACACCAGCAATCTGCCCGAATACCAACGCCAAAACCAATACGACCAGAGAACCGCTTAGCTGATACGCGCCCATGAAAGTCTGATTGCGAATGGAAATGAGCACCGTGGCAGAGATTCCCAAAACAGCGAGGGCCGGGGCAATCCAGAACATCAATGGCCACCAGCTTGCCAGCGGGAACCAGATGCGTCCAAACAGCGGCCAGGCAGCGGTATTAACCACTACCGCATAGCCAACGAAACTGCCCCAGGTAAGCAGCAATGCCGGAATAAAGGCCGCCAGCACCTTGCCCATGAAAAGCTCACCATCGGTAGCGGGGGTATACAGCAGGGCTTCCAGGGTTTTACGTTCGCGTTCTCCGGCGAAGGATTCAGCAGCAATGACCGTTGAAAACATAAGCGGGAAGATGAGGAACATCGGGGCGAACAGATAGCCAAGCCCCATCACAATTGCGCTCTGCACCGCGTCCAGACCTTCCAGGGTTTTCATCAAAGATGGCGGCATATTCGCCAGAAAGATTTCGAGGTCAGGATCGGCAAGAAATTCATCCAGAGGGATGTTCAGCAGCTGCGGGGCAAGGATCAATCCCAACGGGAGAAGCAGGACAAAGATCAGCGGGACAATCACCATCGGCACCCAGGCCGCTTTGTTCTGGCGCACTTCCAGCAAGTCTTTTGCAGCGATAGCTTTAAGGATTTCTATCTTCATTTCACACCTCCTCTTGCAATGTGCTGATTCCCTGCCGAAGATGAAAATAGATATCCTCCAAAGATACCTGCCGCGGCACAAGGGAAGTCAGGGCTGCGCCCTGGGCCACCAGGCGGACGACCAGCGCAGGGATGACAGCTTCTTCAGCCACCCGCAGCGCCACAGTTTGATCTGATTCAGGCACAATATCCAAAACACCGGGAAAAGCGGCCATCTCTTTAAGGGCGCCATCACCAGCAGGCAAGGGGTTCAAAAAGCCCAGGTTGACCCACAAACCGGGAGCGTACTGATTCCTCAGTTCGTTCAGGCTGCCAGATGCCAGCAATTTTCCCCGATCCAGGATGACAAGCCGGTCACAAAGCCGCTCGGCTTCAATCAGATTATGGGTGCATAACAACACCGTCTGTCCATTCTGGCTGCTGACCGTTTCAATCAAGTCATGAACGGACTGGGATGCCTCCGGGTCAAGGCCGGAAGTGGGCTCATCGAGAAACAGAATTTTCGGCCGGTGGAGCAGGGCACGAGCCAGCGCCAGGCGCTGCTTCATCCCCTTGGAATAAACGGCAACCCTGTCTCCGGCGCGGGCGGACAGATCAAAGAAGTCCAGTAATTCTGTAATGCGGGATTCGCGATCCGCCGCGTCCATACCCGCCATTGTGCCAAAGAAGGTCAGATTTTGGCGGGCAGTCAGGCGCTCGTAGAGCGCAGGCGTCTCGGTAAGCACCCCGGTATGGCGGCGTAAATCACAGCCCTGCGTGACCGGATCCATCCCCAACACGCGCAGCTGGCCGGATGCCGGTTCCAGCAAGCCGTTCAACAGGCGCACGGTGGTCGTTTTGCCCGCCCCGTTAGGGCCAAGCAGACCAAGCACGTCGCCAGGCTGGGCGTCAAAACTCAAATGATCTACTGCCAGGTGTTTCCCGTAGCGGTAGCAGAGATTGTCAACTCGTATAACTGATTCCATGTTAGCCACCTATTTTTTCATTTTTTGACACTGACATCATGTGGCAAAAAATCCGCTTAAATGTTTCACGTGAAACATCAGGCGACAGTTTGCCTGCTTATATATACGGAAAATATCGTTTTTCGTTGCATTTCCGGCAAGTCCGCCGTCCCATTACAGAAGCCTCCCCGTCCCGGCCAACGTTTCACGTGAAACAGGCAGGCTTTCCTCTTTTCCAAACGGACAGGTCTGTTCGCCTGGCACCTCAGCGGACAGGATTCTATCCTGTCCCTACCGTTGCGCAATCTGTCCGATAAACACTATGAGGTACCCGCTTTCTCGCGCTGGAATTCAAAATAAGAATACACAACCGCGTACAGGGATACAGCCAGAACAGGACCAACCATGAAAATCACCGCCCAGCGGGGAAATGGAATCGCCAGCAGGGTCAATGCCCCGGCCGCCTTGAAGCCCGTTGCAGCCCGCTCGTGCGTGCGCTGCCATACGCGGTCGCTGCTCAACGTCCACGGGGTACGTACCCCGATGAAAAAGTTGCGCCGCGCTTTCCCGATCATTGTCCCAATCAGGAAGAAGAGACCGCCAAAGCCGGGGGCAAGCAAACTGTTCATTTCGAATGGCACACCCAAATTGTACAGCAAGGTCAGCGCGTGCAAATAGGCCATAAAACCGGCTGTGGCAGCGATCATATTGTTATAGTCTTCGCGGAAGATGGCAATATTCTCCTTCATCGGATCAATAGCCGGAATGACCATCAGCAGCACACAGGTTCCCGCCATGATGGCGGGCAACAAGAGAATACCGGATAAGGCCGAACTGTAACCATCCGCTTCGCCCCGAACATTCCAGTGGGAGGCCACCTGTTCCGGCAGCATACCGTATACCGCCAGGCCCACCGCCAGTGAGGCCACGGTTAAAACAGCAACAAGGATCCATGTTGTTTTTGTACTCATCTTCATCCTGCTTTCTTTTCTGATTCCAAAACCGTCCCGGTTTCACCGGCACGGATTACGGCTGCTGCCAGATCAGCGGGGGAATACCCCAGACGGCGGGCATCCTGCAGCATGCGCCGGGCGAAATGCTCCAGGTTTTCCTTCTCCAACATTTGCTGGCGCTCAAGCGCGGCCAGCGGACGATCGAGGACAAATGTACCGCGCCCCTGGCACATCGACAATAGACCGGCTTGCTCCAGCCAGCGGTAAGCACGGGCGACAGTGTTGAAGTTGATCTCCAGCTCCCCGGCCAGTTGGCGCACCGTTGGCAGCCGGTCTCCGGGGGAAAGCACGCCGGCGACCATCAGGCGATGCAGCTTTTCAATGATCTGCATATAGATGGGCACAGATGCTCCCGGGTCAATCCTGATCCGCAATACTTCGTTTGCCTGCATTTCTTTCCTCTCTTCAGCGGCATTGAAAGGCTGGCTGAGCGATCACCGCTTGGCAACATATTTGTATCATTGTATTTTTCTATTTTGACTGCCAAAACAGATTTAAGCAGTGTTATTGTATCATTGTACGAGAAACAAGCACCGGTCAAACCGGGATTAATTCTTTTTTTTCTGCTACACTTAACAGCAGTGATCTTGATTAAACGGCTACCTTTTGAGAGGAAAAATCCATGCTGTCTTTCTTTAAAAAACTGGGCAAACTGCCCGTCCTCCTGACTGCTGCCGCCACCGCAATCCTGTTGATGGCATATTTTCAAACCGCTTTTATCCAGCACTTGCCCGAAGATGCACCCGGATATATCGCTTTACAACTTTCCTACACAGCTGAACGGTTCAACGAGGTGCTGGAGCTGTGGGGACCCGAAAACTCGCTGCGCTATCAGCACAGTATGTGGGCCGATTTTCTCTTCCCGATCAGCTATGCCGTCCTGTTTACCGGGCTGCTGGTGCGGATTGGCCGCCAGCACGACCCCGCCCTATTTGTCCAAACTGTGTGGTTTGCTCCAACCCTGGCCGCTTTGCTGGATTATCTTGAAAATATCCTCCACCTGATATTGCTGACGAAAGGCGCTCCCTATTCTCCTCAACTGGTACAGTTCTCTGCAAATATTGCAATGATGAAATGGGTGCTCCTTGGCGGCGTCATTCCGGTCACGCTGCTATGGATCGCTGCGCAAGCGGTCTTCCATTCCCGCAAAACCAAAGAAGAAAAAGCCTTATAATCTATTCAGGCTATTTCTTACCGAAACTGTGAAGAGAGACACCCATGGAAATAAAATCGCCACGTGCAAAGACTTTTGCAAATCATAATCCTGATAATAATGAACAGAAGAATTTTTGGGATGCGCATGAAGAATTATACAAAACCTGCCTGACTGAAATTATGGCAGAAAATTTCATCGAAGCGGAAAGTCAGATCAAAGCCAATCTCCCTGTTAAAACGCCAAACTTTGAACTTTTAGGATTAACGACGCCCAATTTATATATTTCGTACAGGAATAAGCGCGGGTTTTCCTTTTATCTCTTTTTGTGCATGGCTCCCGAGGAGCTGGGGGTAAATATCATTGCGTATGTGGATAACTTTGCTGAAAACTATTATAAAAGATATGCTTTTTATACCCCGCCGGGATCGTCATCTGCCCATAACAAGAATTTTCCCAATCAAATGATTGGCAAAGACCTTGACGCCAGAAAAAAACACCGCGTTCGAAACGATCTGGAGAAACGACTCAGGATCAGCTTGCGCCGTATTCTTTACGGAAGAGAACTGATTAAAGAAATGCACAGGAAGGACCCCCTTCAATCTACCCCTGATTCCTTATGGGGTCTGATCGTCTCAGATTTATTAATAGCCCTGGATATTGTTGGAAAATATTTATTTGTGTGGATCACGCCTGAAGAAATCAGGGAAGACGATATTGATCACGCCATGGAAAGCGTTACAGAAGCCAAAGTAACGGCTGCATTGAGCCATATCCTGGAGAATGGCTTTGAGGAAACAGCCCATCCTGCGATGCCATTGCATTCTCCGTATCGCAGAATACACCAATATATGGCGAAGTATGAGAATCAATTTAAACTTTTGTTACAACAATACAAAACGTTACAAATTGTCATGGGATCCCCCAAAGAACAAAAAGCACACGCTGAACAGCACTATGAACAGCATCTCCTCAAACAATTGGAATCCAGTATTGATTTTTTGATCGACCGAAAACTCAGACAAGACATACAGCCTTAACTTTTTCGGTAATAATTCAGTAACCTCATTTGTAATAAACTTGCAAAATGAGGTTTTTTATTTTGCGGAGAAGGCCAGCGTTTTTTGCTGTACTGTGGTAAACATTTTATCCTCATATATGTATAGAATAGAGTCTTAGTAATCTTAGTAGGGGGTGTGGATACTGTGGATAAGTGCGGACGAAGAGAAAATCACCCCTGTATGTGCGGGAGAGGCGATTTCCGGTCGCCATATATACGGGTAAGAAAGGTTTTTTTTATCCACGATGCTTCTGTGGATAGTCAGGGAGAGAAACAACCTGGCAGGGGAATAATCCCTTTTCAGCAGGGATACCCGGTCAAAAAAAGGGGAAAAAGCGGGTTTTGTCCACAGTTCAGCATGGTTATCCACAGTTATTCGCAGTTTATCCACAGCCATTCGCTACAGACAAGGGTATAAAAATCGTTTTATGGAGGTAATTTTTAAATTACCGGTGATTTTGGGAGGAGAATTTGGGTTAAAGCCCCTGGTTTTCCTGCCAAGCATCCAGGGTTTCTTCGACCATGTCCAGGTAAGCGTCCAGGGCATTCAAACGGTCTTCCATGTGCGCCGGGGTGAGCGCCAGCGTTTCGGCGATCTTGTCCCATGCTTGCAAAGCAGGGGCGCCGGGATGGAGCAAGCCGCGCATGCGGCTCCAGGTTTGCAGGAAGGGCCATAAGGCAGCAGCGGGATTCTCTGTCCACATGGCTTCCATGGCGCGCAGGTAATAGGCCTTGCGGGTGGGGTGCAGGCGGGCAGGAACGTTTTCCGACTGGCTGGCAGAATCAAAAGCGTCTGCCCAGTCAGCCAGCCAGGATTGCCAGGTATCCAGGGAGAGGCTGTCCTGCATAATCAGGTCCTCCAATCCGGCAGCCAGGCCAGGACGCTGGATGGCAGCGGCGCGGGCCGGATATTCCAGCAGGAAGCGGCGCTCGGTGAGCGGGGAACCATTCAGGCAGGCGATGGCATTGGCGGCCCCTTCCAGCGCGCGCAGATATTGCTGCAACTGCTGGGGGCCTTCCCCTACCTGATCGCTGTAAAATGCCAGCCAGATCTGGCGGGCAGCTTCGGCCTGGGGGCGACAGCGTTTGAGGATATTCTCAGGCAGGAAGAACTGGTCAGACACGCCCGCCTGCACAAATTCAAACCAGTGCTGCTGCACATGCAGCACAATCGGATCTTCGCACAGGTAGGAACCCAGCCAGGGATCGTGGCGCAAGGCGCGCGGCTGCTGGAAAAGCTGCTGGTCGTAATGGGCAATATCGAGATGGACTTCATCGGTGAAGCGGACAATTTCACGCGCAATGGGCGGTTCGCTGCGGTGGATGCACATCAAGTCGATGTCGATCGTTCCTCCCAGCAAAGGCGCTTCGCGTAGCATCGATCCGGTCAGGTAAATACATACCAGACTGCGGTCGTTGTAGACCATTTCAGCTACTTTGGCTTTTGCCAGTTTCATCAATGAGGCGCGGGTAATGCGCATGATCTTATCCTGTGAGTGGGCTAGTCATTCTGCCCGGCGATGGGCAATTCGGGCTGGTACGGCGGCAGCGAAAGCGTCTGGCGGATGCGGTTTTCGATCCACACCAGATCATCAGGGTTGCGCACGTAATCCAGCTGGTTGGAATCAATCGTCAAAATCTCGCAGTCTGTTTTGCTGTCTGTGAAGAAGAAATCATCATAAGCCTGATTCAGTTCCTCGATATAGGCAACTTCCATATTACGTTCGTAGGAACGGTCACGCAGGGCAATGCGCTGCATGAGGGTCTCGGTGCTGGCGCGCAGATAAACGATCAAGTCCGGACGGACGATCTTCTCGGCCAGGGCGGCATGCAGGTTCTTATAGGTTTCCAGTTCATCGCCGAAGATATTAATGCTGGCGAAGAGCGCATCTTTGTCGAAGGTGTAGTCAGAGATGATATGTTTGCCCTCGGCCTTCATGGCAGGGATGGATTCCCGCTGTTGTTGATAGCGGCTGAGGAGGAAAAATATCTGGGTCTGAAAGGCATAGCGCTGGCGGTCACTGTAGAAATCACTGAGAAAGGGATTTTCTTCAAATATTTCCAGCGCCAGATGGGCATCAAAGGAATTTTGCAGCATGCGGGCCAGGGTGGTTTTGCCCACACCGATGACCCCTTCAATCACAAAATACATAAGCACTCCCTGAAGTTCCCCTGAACAAATGCAGGAGAGGAATTTGTGTTCTGGATTAAAACTATACCACAAGATGCTGAGGGGAGGGCAGCCCCGTAATCTTAAGAATTTTTAAGGTTAGCGGGGATTGGTCAATCACGGAAGTAGGGCTTAGCGGATCAGTCAATCAGTTTATCCGAATATCAAT
>Ga0334890_1004323_pt1 | contig 13185 bp, 18 predicted proteins | sample GraSluR1_MG_3_FD_207220 | JGI IMG/M metagenome (GOLD analysis project Ga0334890, IMG submission 207220) | Sludge microbial communities from methane-producing bioreactor in Wageningen University, Netherlands - Granular Sludge_31_08-R1 | ecosystem: Engineered > Bioreactor > Anaerobic >... | reverse complement strand
ATATCGTAACCTTGATCAACTACATCATTTAATAATTGATTTAAAGGTCTTGGTTTTCCAAATATATATTTATCATCAATACCTGAAAAGTTATATAAGTCTTCACCAATTGAAACTAAGACGTACAATCTTTTACTCCAAGGTTTCACACAAAAGGCTACAATATGTCCGGGTTTTCTTTCAAACTTCGAAACTTCAACTTCGGCACTTTCTCCTTTATCCTTAATAATCTGTTTCATACTTTTACCTCTTGTCTTTTACCTTATTTAAACTTTACGGTCCAATCATTAAAATATCATACTCTTTTGAAACACCATAAATATGTTTTGAAACTATTTTCAAAGTTTCTTCTATAATTTTTTCGGGTGTTAAACTTTTATCTTTAGTTAAAACTTCTATTGCTCCTATTGCAACTTCTTCACCAGAACCGACAGATTCAAAATTATCAAAAGTTTCAGATATTCCAAAGTTAAAATCTACTGTAAATATTTTACCTTTATGGCATATTATTAACATACTATCCATTTCAGACTGTCCATTATCATATTCCATATGAGATCCATTTTCTTCTAAAACTTCTCTATATTTAGGAATAAGATAATTAACTATATTAAAATATGGATCTTCGGTTAACGGGTCATCTGATATAATATCGCTATTATATTTTAAAAGGTTTAATACTCTAAGATTACCAGAACACCCAACAAGGAATTCAGGTTGACCATTCCAAAAAGCATAAAACATTTTCGGATCTTTTATTAAAACTTTTCTATTTTCAGAACAAGCCATTTTGTCAGAACCCATTATTATTTTTCCATCTTTATCTTTTAAAGAAATTATGCAAGTTATTGTTATTCCTCCTTAATCATTATCATTTCAATACGATCGCCACAACCGCAAGTATAAGGATGGCCCATATATCTTCTTCCAATTAAATAATAAGCCATATCTGCTTGTTGTTGCCTATGGCATAAAGGACATTCTATAGTAATTGTTTGACCTTTAAAAGTTTTAACTATTTTCATAAATTCTCTATGTCTTGTTAATGGATAAATTTCATCTTTAGGTATTACATCATAAAAAAGATTGTAGTCTAACATAATTATTTCTCCATATTCTCGATCTTATTTAAACTTATCGGTCAAAAACTTCTATCGCTTTTTTACACCATTCTATAAGTTCTGGAATTGTACGATCTCTTTTAAAATTATTACATTGACAACAGAGTATTTGAATATTGTCTAAGTTAATAAAATCTTCGTTATTTAATCTATCTAAAGTTGGCGAATCATCTTGTGTTTTACCTGTAGAATACCAACTCAAAGGTTTTCCACACAATTCACATTTATCTATGTTTAAAACTTTATTATATAATTCTTTTTTGGTTATTCGGATAATAAAACCTTTTCTTTTGTGGTTACTTAAAGTTGCATTTGTCCATCTCCATTTATAACCTTCTGGAGTTGAAACTTTGTTTTCACGATATTTTTTTTATTTGCTCTTTATTATTTTCACAATATTCTTTTTGACACTTTTTACATCTCGATGTTAACCCATCTTTTTTAGTCTTATTTTTATAAAACTCTTCATTAGGTTTAATTTTTCCGCATTTTGAACATTTTTTGTAACCATTATCAACCATTCAATTAAACTCTCCAAAAATATTATTAAATATTTATAATCCGTTCCAACATTTTAAAAATTCACATAATAGTTCATACTTTTCATCACTATTAAAATCTTCTATCTCAGTTTCAAACAAAGTCTGCTGTTCAAGATCTTTATTGTTTAACAATTTTCTGCGGTTAGGTTCTAGGCAGTCAAAAAAACCAGACAGTATTAATATTTCCAAAGGTTTATTTGGTATACCTTTTTTTATCTTTTTAAATGTCGGTTCTTCAATATTATTTAACCTTTCTAAAACACTTTCACCAAATCCTTCTAACTTTAAAGGTGATAACCAAATCTCTCTAGTTTCCTTATTATATAAAGGTTTCCCTAGTCTTTCGTAAGACGGAGGATGTACAATTATCTTGGCTTTTTTAGACTCTATTATTATATCTCTTAATTGATTTTCATCTGACTTCATTTCTAACAACGTTACATAAAATTGAATAGGATAATAACACTTCAGAAACATAGATTGATAAGCAATCAGGCTATAACAAACCGCATGGCTTAAATTGAAAGCGTAAGCACCAAAACCTACAATTTCACTAAAAACTTCGTTAGCCTGTTTTTTGTCTATTCCATTTTTTATACAGCCTTCAACAAACAACGTTCTCTTCTCTTCCAAAACATCTCTACCTTTAGATTTTCCAACTATTTTTCTAATGTTTTCAGCTTCACCCCAGCCTAAACCAGCCATTTTGTTTACAATGTTCATTATATCTTCTTGTGTTATCAATAAACCATAACTATCTTTGGTAAACTCTTCCATATATTTGTTCTTATATTTAAATGGTTTACCTTCTTTTCGCTCAATATATTCATATGAAAAACCAGCTTGCAAAGGTCCAGGTCTATAGAGACAGTTTATATGAACTAGTTCTTTAAAATTCGTAGGTTTAACTTGTCTAGTATACTGAGACATACCATTAGATTCAAACTGATGGACTCCACAAGTTATACTTTTTTGAAACAGTTTATAAACCTTTGGATCATCTAAAGGTATGTTATCAAGGTTAATATTCACCAAATCAGCTACTTTTTTATTAAGTTCAACATTTTCAACAACTAAAAGATCAAATTTAACAAACCCTAACTTTTCTAATGCATTTTTTTCAAAAGATGTTACGGCCATTCTCTCAGTTTTACCTTTAATTTTTCTACCAGAAGATACGGATTCAAAAGGCAACTTTTTATGTAAGTCTGGAGATACTACGATACCTCCAGCATGTTGACCTATATGCCGTATTCTACCTTCTAACTTTTCTGCCAAACTAAATTCTTTGAGATGTTTTCTTTTAAAGTTTCTCAACTCTTTAGATTGTTCTAAAGCTTCTTTAAAATTTAATAAGTTGCCATATGTCTTATTTATCTCGTTAACTTCTTCTGTAAGTTCAGGACTCATTATTCTTATAACATCTTTTAAGGCCATTTTAGGTTTCCAAGTACTATAAGTTATAATATGTTTAACTGAGTCATCACCGTAAATAAGTTCTAAATAATCTATAATTTGTTGTCTACCTTCTCTTGATCCCCAATCCATGTCTATATCTGGAAGTTCTTTTCTTTGTTCAGAGATAAAACGGTCAAAGAGAAGGTTATACTCTAAAGGGTCTATCTTAGTTATATCAAGAAGATAACTTACTAAAGAAGCTGCTGCTGATCCCCTACCAGGACCATAAGAAATATTGTTTTCTCTAGCAAAATAATAAATATCATTAACAATATAAAAATAATCTAAAAACCCTTTATCTTTTAGTCTTTTCATCTCAAGTTCTAAACGTTCAGTTACAACTTTTTCACCATGTATTTGTTTAACTTCTTCAAGTTTTGATTCCATCTTTTCTCTTAAAACTTTTTCAGCATCTTTTATAGTTGGTAAAGCATCTTCAAACTTTTCAGGATATCTATATAAACACTTATCAGATATTTCAAGTGTATTAATAAACATATCTTCAATTTCTGGTTCAAGGTAAGGATAATACTCTTTTATAGCTTCTTCAAGTTCTTCAGTAGTTAAATTATGGTAGGTATCTCCACCCCAATCAACATCTTCAATTTTTGAGTTGAACTTTATAGCTGTTACAGCATTCTTAAGTTCTTTATCTTTTAAGTTGTTATAATGTGAATCTGTTGTAACAACCATTTTTATGCCAAACTCTATAGCTTTTTGATATAGAACTTCATTAACTTTTCTTTGTTTATCCAAATCATGGGGCATGACTTCCAAATAAAAGTCATCATTAAAAGTATTAATAAACTTTTCTAGTAAAGAATCAATATCTTCATTGTTCAAAATCTTTTTAGCTATTAAACCGTTAGTACATCCTGATAAAACAATTAGTCCTTTACTATAAGCTAAAAGTGAACTCAAAAATATTCTCGGTTTTCTGTAAAAGTTGTCAAAACTTAGCCGGTTTAACTGAAGCAAGTTTCGATAACCAATTTCGTCTTTAACCAAAACTGTAATATGCGAATTTATTTTATCAGTTTCTTTTTCAACTACATAAAATTCCGACCCCAGAACACATTGTAAACCTCTCTCTTTAAACTCTTTTGAACATTCGTACAAACCCATTAAAGTTCCATGATCAGTTATTGCTGCACCTTCAAACTTTTTATTAACCAAATCTTCAGCAAATTCTTTAGCTGTCCTCGCTCCATCTCCTACAGAATATTGAGTATGACAATGTAATGGAAAATATCTTTGAGGTAAAACGTCATCAAAATTTGAAACTTCTTGAATAAGTTTCTTCTTTTTCTTAACGGGTGAAATAGGGGCTCTGTCGTTGATATCATCCGGCGATACACCATTTAAAAGTTCGTTAATAAGTTTAAAGCTTTCGATATATAACGGTTCTATATCTCGGTTTCGTAAAACAAAAGCCGGATGGTACAAAACCAAAAACTTAGTATCAGGATAATCAGAATGTTTAAATACTTTACCATTTGAACTACTGATTTTTTTACCTTCAAAAAATGATTTTAAAGCTGTTTGTCCTAGTAAAACAACTATCTCAGGCTTTTGTAAGTTGATATGTTTTTTTAGAAAAGGTAAACAGTTTGCAATTTCTTGATCATTTGGCGGTCGGTTTTTACCATCTTCAGTAAAACAACGACATCGGCAAACATTTGTAATAGTAGGTTTAACTTTAACATTTACTAAACCTTTATTAAGTAGTTTACCTGCTAGTCCAACAAAAGGCTTGCCGGTTTTGCTTTCCGTCTTTCCCGGCCCTTCTCCTACTATTAAAACTTTAGACTGTAAATCTCCACGGCCAACTACCTTTTTTTCATCAGGTAAAAGATTTCTACATTTATTACAGTTTCTAATTTCTTGAAAAAGTTGTTTAAAATCCATAAAAAAGATACGACCTTAAGGTATTTAAACCTTTTGGTCATTAAAAAAAGTTTTGTCCAAACCTTACCTTGCCTTGCCTGACCCTACCTAACCGGACCTTACCTCACCGAGCCATACCATACCGGACCATACCAAGTTTTTTTAACATGCAATCAATCCATTCTCATTATAGTATTTAAACCTTTTGGTCTAATCACGCCTTAAAAATCTCTGGAGTTCCACAACCAAAAATGTCTAAAACTCTTCGCAGTTTTACACCACAGTCAGTATAATTAAAACTATGTAGTTTAGCTAAATAACTTAAAGTAGTTTCAAAACTTAAACCACAAGCAAAAGCCATAGGTCCGCAATAAATTAAATCAGTTAAAACTCTATCATAACATGTTGAATCTTTATCACCAGTAACATTATTCTGGTTTACAAATAATATAAGATGTTCTAGAACCTCGAATTCTGACATTTTAAAAATAGTTGAAACTTGTTTAAGGTTATCTTTGTTAAGATAACCCTGAAAAATATTAGGCATAATAAATATTTAGAGAGTCTTTAAAGACTCTCTCCTCTATAAACCGATCTTCCAGCTTCAAGTATTGGTAACTGTCCTTCGGTTGGTACATAGATAACTTCTGAAGATCCGTCTTGAAGTCCTTGAATCCACAGATACCTTAGATATGCATCATTATCTTTCAAGCTTTGACCTATAATTTCATTAGCTTTGGCTATTCCTTCAGCCCTAATAATTTCAGCGTTAGCCTTATACTTTGCTGACTCTTCAAAAGCTTTAGCTTCTTGAATAGATATTTGTCTATTCCATTCAGCTTGTGCTAACTCCGCTTGTCCAGCCTTTTCTTTTTGCCAAACTTTATAAACTGGATAACCAAAAAGTCCAGCACATATTAATAGTCCGATACAAACAACAGCTACTAATCCTATAACTAAATCTTCTTTACTCATTTTTTTACCTCGTCTTTAGGTTCAAAATATTTTGCTTTAGGTCCACAAAAGCCACCAAAACCACTTCTAGCAGTAGAACAATACTTATAATCATATCCACCGCAAACTAAACTTTTGTTCTTTTCTATTTTCATTTTACACTTTGCATAATTACATTGCTTATTCGGATCTTCAAAAGTAAGATCTGGCTCATAATTTTTACAATCTTTACAAAGTTTTATTTCTTTTTTATTTATATCTCTTTTCCAAAAATTAAACACGATTTACACCACCTCAAAAGTGATGAATTTTATCTAATTGATCATAAACTTGATTCCAGTTTTCACAAACTATAATTTCTCCTTCATCTATCAAATCTAAAGTTTTTGTAGAGTTTATACTCCAGTTATGTTTAAACAAAATCTTAGTGTTATTAAACTTTAATAAGTTTTTGTCATAGTCATCAATTAAAACATCTCCAGAATCTTTACCGGAATCTAAAGTTATACTATTATAAGGAAGATCGTTAACTTCAAACCACTCTTCTAAATAAGGTAAAGACTCTTTTGGTCTAGTTGAATGAATATTAATATCCCATATATCATTTAAAAACCACAGTGATTCTTTACAAACATCTAAAGGTTTTAATGACATTACAAAATCATAATCGTTAGTATACTTTCTAAAAAGCGGTCCCAACTGAAGTTTTTTAGTACCTATAACAGTATTTAAAATCTTAAGTCTTGGTACATCTAAACATTGATCAAATTTCTTAATGTCTTTTTCTTGATAATGTGTACCATATTTATCGTTAACTATATCTAAAACTGATGGAACGGGGTTACATAAAACCCCGTCAACATCTAACGAAAGATTTCTCCTAATCATTGTTACAACCACAGCTACAATCACGAACTTTTTCTAAATCTTTGTGCATCTGGTGAATTTCATTAACTATACTTTCACAAACAAAAACTTTTGCACAGTTGCTATAATATTTAACCCTCTTAACTTGCATAATAGGTAGGCAAGTTGACTTTAGATAGGGTTGTTCTCCTTCATCAGTATGCAAAATTACATAATACCAACCAACTTTTTTATCTATCGAGATAAAGTTAACCTGAGAAAACAGTTCTAAATCTTCTTCAGGGTACATTTCCTCAATTTCCTTAAAAAGATCCTGGTCCTTTGTTGTTATAGTAAACATAATTTCAAACGCTCCAAACACTTATTGTATGACTTGATATTTAAGCTTTTTCATTCTAAAATATATTATACAGCAAACCATCTTCCCAAGTGTTAACAAAGAGTTGTATAAAACCTTCTTCATCTTTTTGATATATAATAAGTTTTTTAGCTTTCATAGTATCGATAATTATAAGAAGTCTTTCTTCTTCTATAATTTGTTGAAACTCAACTAAAGTTATAACTAAATCTTCTAAAGTTATACCTTCATAATATTTTATGATGTTATAAACTAATTGTTCAAAAAATTGATAATCGTTAAGCTTCAAGATGGCACCTCTGGAATAAATAGTTTTTGTACAAAGTCTGTCAAAATTTCCTTCTCTGGTTGATAATATAACCAATAATTATTTAATAAGTTAAACCAATAATAACGATTAAAATTAGTTTTTGCATGGCAAGATGAGCATAAAGGTATTAAAGACCAACTATAACCGCAGCCTTGACCTTTATTGTAATTTACATGATGAACCGATAATTTCTTACCATTTTCTTTTTCAATTTTACCACATATAAAACAACTATTATTAAACTTGTCTCTGACATTTTTCTTTAACTCTTTATTAAATTTATTGCAATAAGGCTCAAATGAGATACCGCCTTTCCAATTAGGATGTTTTGAACCTCTTTTTGATTCTGATAATTTTTGTTTTGTTTCTTTTGAAACGATTTTTTGATAACAATGGTTTTTTTCTCCGTTTTGCATTTCAGAATATGTTCTCCTTTTTATATTATATTTTTCTAAATATCTATAAACTGTCATATCATCACACTTGCACATTTCTGAAATTTTATTTGCAGAAATCTCTTCTTCCCAATATTTTTTATATAACCATTGTTTATTATTTAATAAAGCATATTTTGCTTTTGAGTTTTTAATTTCTGAATGGTTTCTTCTTTTTATATTATATTTTTTAAATATTTATAAATTGTAGTCGTGCTACAATTACAATAACACGAAATTTCTATGGCTGATTTTTCTTCTATCGAATACTTTTTATATAACCATTGTTTATTATTTAGTAAATCTTTTTTTATAAAATCACCAAAAAAATAGAGGCGGGATTTTTATTCTCCCCAAATCTCTTCATCAATTTCTTCAACTTCTGTAACTGTTCCTTCGGCCTGAACAATCTTAAGAGGTTGAATATTAGTCTTGCCCTTAAATTCTTTAAGTTGACCTATTACGGCAATAATTCCGGGGAGTTTACCTTCTGAATCAGCAACAGAAGTAAGAATATCGCCGTTAAAGGCTACTACCTCGATTTCAAACCCTTCATCATCCGAAAGAGTAACAAAGGCCATACTAGAACCATCATCTTTTTCAGAAACTTTAATATCTCCAGGATAACCGATCAACATAACTATTCCTGTTTGTTCTTCAGAATCTAGTTTTGAAAAGTCCATAAACCTTTGAATCTTAAGGTTTTCAAGGCCAATATCCCCAGAAATAACATTAGGTCCAGTTTCGACAGTGTTGTACTGTCCTGATTTTGTTATCTTCCCTTTGTGAAGTTCATCTCTTGCGAGATGTTTAAACCAATCACTGTTAAAAGTACTTGCTGAAATAATTTCTGGCTCTTCATTATCTTTTTGGACAAGTAGAGTAAAGAACATCATTTCATAAGTTTGTGATGGGTCTTTTTTACTTTGAATAGTGTTAACCTCACTTTGATTAAGAATCTTGAATTTAACCATTTCTGAAGTTCCAGAACTGGTTCCAAGAGTCTTAGGAGTTACAGTCTTAAAAGCTTCGTCAAGTTCTGGATCAGGTTCTACAGTTTCAAGACCACCGTCAAAGTTAAAGTAATTGCCGTTTTCAAGTACAATAATTCGGTAAGTCGCATTTTCGTCTAGCCGGTCTTTACCCCAAACTTTTGTTGAACCTGTAGAAGCTACAACTTGTTCAATTTCTCCATCTGGTTTTTTAATTAGCATATCAACAGAGACGGTTTCATATTCTCCTCCTCTCTTGTTTTTAAAAGTCTTAACCGGATATCTCTTAACAATCCTCATGATTCTGGTAGGATCAATACTAGAAATATCAAACTCTGAAAGTTCAATACCAAAATCTTCTTTATGTTTTAGAGCCTGTTCCATAGGCTCAACATTAGCAAGAATGTTAAACCGTCCATTTTCCTTAATCTCAAGGTCACAAACATAATATCCGGGAGTCCAGTTTTGAGAACTCCATTGAAGAGTTTTTATAATGATAAGGTCATCATTAGTTTTAAATTGCCGTCTAACAAGTCCAGCAGACTTGTTACAATCTACAATAAGATAGACTGTCTTATACTTAGTCTTTCTTTCACTATTGGCAATTTTAGTTGGACCTTGACCAACAATATAAACCATTGCAGGAAGTTTCTTACTAAGAACATTAGTAAAAACCGACCGACGTGCAGCATTAATAGCCATATCGTCTATTGTAAGTTTTTTACCATCCTTAAGAATTTCAGGTTGGTTATTCTTAGTCAAAACGTCTTTATGTTTGTTAAACTCTTCTTCAAAAATGTTCGCTTTTACGCCTAGTTCTTTTCCAAGTATTTCAAAATCGATCATAAATTATTCTCCTTTCTTTAAGTGGTGAAAACCTTTCACCATAAAAGTACACATCTCTTAGCCTATATAAAGCTTTCGGTCCTCTCAAAAGATTCAAAATTTACTGGTTTTTTGTAAAGCTGCCAACCATTATTTCTTTGAATTAATTTTAAATTTTTGTAAGTTGCGCCATATGACTCTTTACCTTTTCTTTGTTCGTTTCTTACATCAGCACCACCAACTCTAGCTGTCAATCTCCCAATAACTCCTTTATGTTTTCCTCCAGTGATTTTAACAATATCACCTGTCATAAAACCATGTTTTAGTTTTTCTCTTGATCTTGTTTTTCCGGCAGGAAAACCATATTTATCATGACGGGTTAACATTTGGTGACTACCTCTTCCAATTCGTTTCCAGATTTCAACATAATCAGTACATATTTTTATATTATTTGGAGTAGATTTTCCTGTACACATAGCATCATAATAATGTTCTTTTGGAAAATTACCTTGAATCCTATTAAACTTTGTGGTCGCACCAGTGCTAAACTCTACTTCTCCAAATATTAATTTAAGTTCTTCATAAAGTTTCCAACGTGTAGCATTCATAAAAGCAACTTCTCTCATGGGTTTGCCTGCTTTTTTTAATAAGTTTGGAAATCCAAACTCTTCAGCAGTTTTATTATTCTTCTTTTTGTTGTTACAGTTATGACAGGCTAAAGTTAAGTTATTTACTCTGTCAGAACCTCCTCTACTTTTTGGTATAATATGCTCAATTTCTAATGGTATATTCTTTTTGCCACAGTAAGCACATTTTCTATCCCATTTTTCTAACAAATATTCTCTTATTTCATAACCTTGTAATGTACCTTGTTGATATTCTATGCCGGATATTTCAGCATTTTCCATTAATTGAGTATCAAACTTTACATTTTCTACACTAACATATTCTATAGGAAGTAAACTTTTCAACTTTCTAACAACTGATAAAGTTTGTTCTACTCTAGCCAAAAGTGAAGGTGGCAACCAACCTTCCCTTCTTTGTTTTGGTGTTGCCATTCTATTTCCTTTTCTAAACCATTCATGTTTTGGTGGTCTCCGATATCTTGTTTTCCTACTACGTCTTGAATTTCTATACATTCTTCTGGTATCTAAATTATTTTTAATATCTGTTTTATGTTCTATTTCAGCAAAATAAAGAACTTTACCTTCATCTAAAACTGCTAATCCTGTTGTTTTTGCCCCAGGATCTATTTTCAATCTTAAAGGATGTATATTATTATTTAAAGGTTGAAATTTTAAACGAATAGTAAAAGGGTAAACAGTATGTATGGCAGCTTTATTTTGTTCTAAAAGTTTACGCGCTCTTTTTTCAGAGCAAGGCATTAACGGTTTTTTATTTTTACCTAGTACAAAAATCATTTTATCAAATCTCCTAAAAAGGAGGGGCGTAAGCCCCTAGTTACTCAGGTTTTTAAAACCTGACCATCTCGCCAATGATAGAAAGAGTTCGTGTTTCTTACACTGTAGTCTTGCTCAAGACCTCTCTTAATAAGAAACTTGAAGAGCTTGAAACTGATGGAGCATTTCAAGGTTCATCTTTTTAACTTTCATTTCTATCGTAGTCAGTCAACTTTAGACTTCATTCTTAGGCTGGTTTCATAGAGGTCATTCTTTAGAATGACCATAAGAAGCATTGAAACCGATATTTTTGGTTCATGCCTCTTTTACCATCGGAAAATCACCATCGGGTTAACGTTGTCATCATGGTACTTCTCCGGTGGTGAGCATTGAAACTATTATTGGCTTCATTTACCATAATGTTTATCAAATGTTCTACTTTATATTCGTCGTATATTTCATATTCTTTTTGATATTGTTCAACCACTTGCGGATTCTCTTTAACGAACTCTTCTAGACCTAACCTTTCATTAGTTTTGTTATATATAACAAAACTTGTAGATGAAGAGTTGGATACGAAACCTGATCTTCTCTTAACCATATTATCACCATTCTTTTGTTCTTATTTAAAGTTATCGGTCATAAACCAGTGACTATTTTCAACCGAAAAGGTCATTTCTTTTAGAATGACCGAAAAGGTTGCTTCTTTGAAACAACCGAAAAGTTTATATAGTATAAGTTAAATATAATAATTTAAGGGAAAGGTCATTTCCGGTTTGCCTTTGGATATTTGGTAAAAACCAAATAAAATAAGGAAGTCTCTTTAGAGATTGGCACTACACATTACTTATTAAAACAAATATTTTAAAGAGGTAAAATTAATATGGCTAATAAGAAAAACCCGTTTGTTAAACAACCACAAGAAATTGAACTTAGTGATGGCGTAAAGATCTATTTAAAGAAACCAAAAATGACTTTCATGCTTAAATATCTTGGAATCATTCAACAAATCCCTGAAATTTTAAACAGTGGTAAGCGAATGGAAACCGAGTCTGGAAAACTTTCTGATGTTATTGAAAAGATACTCTCTTATGCTGTTGTCGATGAAAAGGGGCAAAGAATTATTGGAGATCAAGAAGGGAGAATACCTTTTGAAGATTTTGACCCCGATGCTGATTGGGATCTTCTTAAATCCCAAGGTATAGACGATGTATATTTCGGTGATGTTGCGTTTTGTCTATTCTTTTATTTAATGAAAGAAATAGGTCAGTTCAAATCTAAAGTAGCGGGAGATGAAATAGAGTCCTTTCCTGACAAGTCCACAGGGGATTAACGTTTTAGTATTATCTAAACATTATAATGTTAGACCCTCGGAAGTTTTAGAAAATTTGTTTGATTTAACAGGAGGTGATAAATACTTTATCGATGAGATTGCTTTATCTGATAGGGTTCAAAAATATTTCGAATCTGAAATGACAAGATTAAGTAAAGGAGGTAGCAAATCAAAACAAGGTTTTAAAAATCAAAGGCAAAGGCAAAGCGTTAACGCACCTCCAAAACCTCAGTTTGTAAAAGAGAAGTTTTGGAAAAATAAGAAATGGGATAGGTGGAGTTAATGTTTTACTCCACCAATTAAATTATCTACCTTTTTATGCAATAGATATAGCTCATATATAACTATTGCAAAATTAAGGGCTAAAACAGCAGCTAAATCATCTAGGGTCATTACCATCTTTATCTCCTCCTAAACATGTTTTGTCTGCACGACTATTCTTCTTGTTCCAAAAGGCATGGGGTTTTGAGTTCTTGGAACGTATTTTACCAATCTTAATACATTCCCCTCTTTTTCGACTGCATAACCGTCTTTTTCTCCAGCCCTTGACCCAACTTCAAAAGGTCGGCTTGCTTCTATCGTCTCATTATGTAAAAAACAATCCTCGGAGGACTTCGATTATCCTGCAATTGGCGTTCTGTGAAGGACTTTACCCCAACATTTTCGATCTGAACGTTCCTTATGTCGGTTTTCCCTCCAAATTA
>Ga0334890_1004319_pt1 | contig 13192 bp, 9 predicted proteins | sample GraSluR1_MG_3_FD_207220 | JGI IMG/M metagenome (GOLD analysis project Ga0334890, IMG submission 207220) | Sludge microbial communities from methane-producing bioreactor in Wageningen University, Netherlands - Granular Sludge_31_08-R1 | ecosystem: Engineered > Bioreactor > Anaerobic > Unclassified... | reverse complement strand
CGAAGTCTGGTACAATCGCCAACGTCTGCACTCGTCCTTGGGCTATGTCAGCCCTGCTGCTTTCGAACAGCAGTATGCCGACGAAATCAAAACTGTCCGTTAGAACGGGGCAAGGTCACCCCAGCAAAGTCAGGGGAAGGAGAGAAGTGCCTGTCAGATCGTCCCCCCTCTAGCCTGGTTGGAGGAGGGATTGAGGGGGGAGGCGTTCACCGAATAGTCATGACCTCCCCTGGCAACAGGTTGTTCGCGGACCGGTTGCAGGGCACTCGCAGCGCGCACGCAGTGCCTTACCTCACCCCCCCACCGGAAGACATTCCGCCTGTTTAGCCTCTGTCATGCCCGAAATGCGCGTATACTGTAGATAATCCCCGCCGCGCCACGCCCTCACCGCCCCCATTAACCCCAAGGAGCGCATCATGAGACACCACATGACGGTTCTGCTCGTGCTGGCCGTGCTGCTCGCATCCGGCGCGGCGCTGCCTGCCTCTGCCCAGGCCGACCCGCTGGCCGCCTGTGCCGACCTGCTGGCCGCTTACACCCCGATCCTGGGAACATCGAGCCACCCCACACCTGTGGGCGGTGACATGCCCGCCGCTCGCCAGGCATGGCTCGACCCGGCCTTTGGGACGTGCCTGGTGCGCGTGACCGACCGGCTCAGCGACTTCGACGTGCCGCTGCCCGGCCTGAAGAACGAATATTCGCGCGTGCAGGCGTTCAACGCCGACGAAACGCTGATCATGCTGCGCAGCGTCGAGGGCGACTGGCTTCTGTACGATGCGCGCACGCTCGCTCCCATCCAGAAGATCGAAGGCCCTACGGCTATTGACGAGCCGCGCTGGGACGCGCGCGACCCGCACCGCTTCAGCTACAGCCTGTGGGTGGACGGCCTGCCGCAGATCATGACCGCCGACCTGATGCCACGCGGCGACGGCTTCGACGTGCGCGCGACGCTGGCCCACGACTTTGCCGGGGAACTGCCGCCGGCGTGGAACGCCACCTTCATCTGGCGGCGCTGGGAAGGCAGCCCCTCCTTCGACGGGCGCTATGATGCGTTCATGGTCGAGGATCAGGATTTCATCACGCGCGGGCTGATCACCTACGACTGGCAGACTGGGGCGATTCTGGGCCAGTACACCGTCCCGCACGGCGAGCAGAACGAGCCGGACAACGTGAGCATCTCGCCGCTGGGCACCTATGTGTTCGCCATGTTCGAATACTGCGAGCCGGGCACGCTGGGCACCTACGAAGCCCCGTGCGGCGCGATGGTCTACACGCGCGATCTGGCGCAGGGCCGGGGCGTCGTGCGCATCATCGGGCACGGCGACCTGGCGCTCGACGCCAACGGGCGGGAAGTCTACGTCTACCAGGAGATTGACACTGACCAGATCGCCATGGTTGACCTGGAAACGGGCCAGGTGACGCCGCTGCTGGACATGGATTTCTCGACTGGCGTCTTTGGCCTGCATATCTCCGGGCGCGCTGCCGCTCGCCCTGGCTGGGTGGCAGTATCCGTGCAGCCCGAAGCCCCTTCGCGGGACTTCGCCAATCCCTTCTGGATGGTGGGCACCGTCTTCGCCCTGGAGCTGACGCCCGATCCGCGCGTGGTGCAGCTCGCTCACCACCACTCGATTCGGGGCGAGACAGAAGAAGACTACTTCGCCGAGCCGCAGGTCACGGTCAACCGCGACTTCACGCGGCTGCTGTTCGCGTCCAACTGGGAGTATTACGGCACGGCGGAAGTGGAGACGTACCTGATCGCCCTGCCGGAGGGCTGGCTCGACGGCCTGCCCTGAAGCCTATCGCTGTGTGTGGAGAGGGATTGGGAATTCGGATTGCGGATTGCGAATTGCGAAAACCTTCTCTTTGCGCCGAGAGGGGACTTGCGGGTGAGGCAAAGCCGCAGGGCAGGACTTCCGCAACAATCTCTGAAGGATGCCCTCTGCATCAGGCGGGGCTGCCCTCGACGCACTGCGCGCCGGACGGCCCGACGATGGTGCTGTAGCGCATCCCGCGCGGCAGGTCGAGCCGGTCGCCGGCCCCCAGCGTGATGCGATGTCTGGCATCGGGGATGACGATCTCCAGCGAGCCTTGCACGCAGAAGATCGTTTTGGCGTAGCCGTGACTGCGCACGGGATAGCGGCAGTTGGGCGCGTTCACCCAGACATAAGGCCGCAGGCGCTCCTCGTGCATCAGGCGGGTGATCGCGTCCAGGGTGGGATGCTGACCCCCGCGCCAGCGCACTAACCGGGCCTGTAACTGGGTGGAGACGGCTGCCATACGCGCTTCGCTTTCCTTTGCTTGCCTGCACTGCTGTACAGTGCGGACGAATGAATGGAGAAATCATACAGGATTAAAGAATCTTGACAAGCCGAACGCATGTTTTCTGCGGCTTTCTAAGCAATCTCTAATCTTGGCTCGGTGGTTGGTTGGTGGTTGTTGGTTTTTGGTTCTTGGTTGTTGGTAGAGGATGTATGGAGCGCGAAGCAGTCTTTACCAACAACCAGAAACCAATTACCAACAACCTGCTCTGTCAGGCAGGGGCCTCACCGCCCGGCGCGTGCAAGTCCTCGACCAGGCGCAGCAGCAGGGCCTTCTCCTCGTCCGGCGTGGCGATCTCGCCGTTGAGCCAGGCCGTGCGCAGCCGGCCCAATAGCTCGCCATAGACCGGCCCCGGCTTGATCCCGGTCAGCGCCTGGATGTCGCGCCCGCCGAGGGTTGGCTTGACATAGCGCCACGTCCCGGCGAAGCGGGCGATCTGGTCGCGGGCGGTCGCTTCGGTCGCGGCGGCCCATGCCGCCAGCCAGCCGACCTCATCGAGCGGCTCCAGCAACCGGACGATCTCGCTCGGAGGCTGCTCGCGGCTTAATTCCGGCAGCAGGGCGATGGCGGCGCGCGCGTCGTGCAGGTGATTGAGGTAGACGCGCGAGAACTGGAGCCGCCGCCCCAATGCCTCTAGCTCGTCCTGGGGCAATCGGCTGGTGAACAGCGAGAAGGTGGCCAGCGTCCAGTTGTTGAACTGGGCCAGCGACGGCCAGGGGTGGTGCTCGCGGGCGTAGCGTACCGCGTAGAAGGCCGAGCGCGCCCAGTCGTCCAGGTGCAGGGCCGGGTGCAGGGCGGCCAGAATCCCCAGCCGCTCCAGGCGGGCCAGCGCGCGCAGCGGCTGAAGCTCGGCCAGGATCAGGGTTAGCTCGTGGCGGATGCGGTCGCCGCTGACCCGGTCGAGCAGGCCGAGCGCGCTGTGGATCAGCTCTTCGGTGCGCGGCTCGATGCGAAAGTTAAGACGCTGCTCCAGGCGCACGGCGCGCAGCATTCGCGTGGGGTCGTCCACGAAGCTGAGGCTGTGCAGCACGCGAATGACGCCGTCTTTGAGGTCCTGCTCGCCCCCGTAGAAGTCGAGCAATTCGCCCATTGGCTCCGGCGACAGGCGGATAGCCAGGGTGTTGATGGTGAAGTCGCGGCGATACAGGTCAGGCTTGATCGAGCCGCGCTGGACGGTAGGCAGCGCGGTCGGCTGCTCGTAGAATTCGCGCCGCGCCGAGGCGAAGTCTATGAAGTCCGGCCAGCCGTTTTCGTCGCGCAGGCCGCCAAGGGCCTGGGCAACTTTCTCGTCGAGCAGCCACTTGGCCGTGCCGAACTGGGCATGGCTGCGCATATCGCCGCCGTAGGTGGCGCGGATAGCCTGCACCAGGGCGATGGCGTCGCCCTCGACGACCAGATCGAGGTCGTGCGTCGGCTGGCCGAGCAGCAGATCGCGCACGAAGCCGCCGACGATGTACAGCCCCACGCGCTGCTGTTGCGCCTGGCGGGCCACTGCCTCCACCAGCCGCCACATGCCCGGCGCGAGCGCCGCCTGCAACCGGCGCAAGGTGTCTTCGCGGCGGCTATCGTCGGGGTGCTGGCCCCAACGCTTGATCAGGTCGGTGCGCGTAACAATGCCCAGCAGCGCGCCGCGCTCGTCTACGACGGGAATCTGCCCCCAGCCAGAGCGCATCATGCGCTGCTGCAAGACCTCGATGGAGTCAGTGGGCTGCACGGTGATCTCGCCCGCTTCCATGATCTCGCGCACGCGGCGGTGGCCCATGCCATGACTCATCGCCCGGTCAACAGCGTTGCGCGTCAGCAGCCCGACGATGCGCCCCTCCTCCACCACCGGAAAACCCTCGTGGCCAGTGCGCTGCATCCGGTCTACGACCGAGGTGATGCGCTCGTCGGCGCGCACCGTCTGCGCCCCGACGGACATCAGCGAGGCGACCAGCACAGAGGGGACGATGATCTCCGGCAGCACGCGCAGAATCTCGGCGCGCACGTCGTCGAGCCGGCGCGCGCGGATGAGCGCCGCCGCCGCGCGCCCGTGCCCCCCGCCGCCGAAGCGCCGGGCGATGGCCGACACGTCCAGGGCGTCAGTGGTGCCGCGCGCCACAAGCTGGATGTCGCCGTTGAGCTGCACCAGCACGAAGACCGCCGCCGGCTCATACAGCTCGCGCAGCTTGTGGGCCAGCGTGGCGATCTCGTCCACCGGCGTGCGCGTGACGGCGGTCGCCAGCAAGATAGCGTGCCCCTTGACGACGTGCGTCTCAGTGCGCTCCAGCAGGTGCTCGTACAATTCGCGCTGCTCCGGCGTCAGGCGGTGGGCCAGGAACTCGCGCACCACGTCTAGATCGGCCCCGCAGTCGAGCAGCCAGGCAGCGCAGCGCGCGTCGCGGGCGGTCGTCGTGCCATAGAGCAACGAGCCAGTGTCTTCGTAGATGCCGAGCAGCAGCAGCGTCGCCTGGAGCGGGGCAATGCTGATCTGCTGGGCGTGAATCTGCTCGACGAGCAGCGTCGTCGCCGCCCCCACCGGGTCGCCGGTGAAGGTGTAGTTGGCCTCCAATTCGCGGGAAAGCGGGTGGTGGTCAATGAAATGCACCGGCGTCTCCGGGCGCATCCCGCGCGCGGTGGAGAAACTCTGCGTGTCCACGACGGTGACGCTCTCGACAGGCGCGCCGCGCCGCAGGTCGCCCCGCCGGACAAAGGGAAGCTCCGTGCCGTAGAGGTTCAGGAACTGCTCGACATTGCGGTTGACGCGCGCGGGCAGCACGGGCAGCGCCTCGGTGTCCAGCAGGTGCGCGGCCAGCAGCGACGCCATAGCGTCGAAGTCGGCGTTGTCGTGGGTCAGAATCAGCTTCACCGGTTGCATCTCGGTTGGTTGAGAGTCAGGAGACGGGAGTCAGCAGTCATGGGTTGGGAGGTGCGAGCAGCGTCCTGGTGCTGCTCTTCCCCTCACCCCCGCTCGGCGCTGACACGCCTCACCTTCCTCTCTCCATGCACGGCTATGCGTTACCCACAAATGCCCCCCATCCCCCAGCCCCTTCCCCCACGCTGCGCGGAGGGAAGGGGAGCAGGCCCGCCGCTTTTCTCCCTTCCCTCCTGGTGGGGGAAGGGCCAGGGATGGGGGGGACAGGCACGGCCAAAGATGTGAGTAATGTACAGCCATGCACGGAGAGGGGACGAGCCGAGCGGAGCGAGGCTGGGGTTGGTCAACCAGACGCCCTCCTCCTTCTGCTCAAGCTGTTGTCCGTCCATGAAAATCGCATCCCTAGCCCAGCGCATCCCACACGGCGAGCTTGGCCTGCACGCGGCGGATCACCTCGTCGGTGAACTCACTGGTCGTCGCGCTGCCGCCCAGGTCGGCGGTGCGCACGCCCTCGTAAACCGTCTCCAGCGTCCCTTCGCGGATGGCCCGGCAGACGCGCGCGGCGCGGTCGTCGGGGATGTAGCTGAGCACGGTGGCCACAGCCATGATCATCGCCGTCGGGTTGGCCAGGTTCTTGCCCTGCAGCGAGGGGGCGGTGCCGTGCGGCGCTTCGGCGATGACCGCGCTCGGCTGCATGTCGTCGCCAAAGCTGATGATCAGCGATTCCGAGCCGGCGATGGTGCCGAACATCTTCAGCACCAGGTCGGACATGCAGTCGCCGTCGCGGTTGAGGGTGGGGATGACCAGCGGCTCGCCGGTTGTCTCCAACAGCAGGGCGTAGGTGGCGTCAATAAGCTGCGGGTCGTAGCGCACGGTGGGGTGTCGCACTGCCGCCGCGTCCATCTCCTCCTTGAACATGCCCTCGTAGACCGGGCTGACCGTGTACTTAGGCCCGCCGAAGACCTTCGCCCCGGTGCGCTCGGCGTAGTAGAAGGCGTACTCGGCGACAGCCCGGCAGGTGCGGCGCGTGATGCGCTCCGTGCGGAAGGCCACCTCGTCCAGTCCTTCGCCCTCGCGCCACTCCTTCGCCCCGTAGGCGTCGCCGACGGCCATGCGCACGACGGCAATGGGCGCGTGCACGCCGGCAATGGGGCGCACCGGCGGCAGCCGCCGTCCCACGCGCAGGATCACCTGGGCGTCAATGGCTTCGCGCAGGATGGCATTGGGACTGCCCACGTCGTCGGGGTCGCCGGGGGTGATCGTGGCCGCCTTGAGGCCCAGCCCGTGTTTGAGCACCGCCTCCGCCGCGTCGTAAACGGCCTGGTTTTTGGTCGCGCGGCGGTTCTCCAGCGACAGGTCGAAGGTGACGAAGTGCACGTTGGGGGGCAGGATGCCGGGCGTCAGCACGCGCAGCGCCTCCTCGAGCAGCTCCTGGCCGGTCTGGTCGCCCTGCATGACGACAATGGTGTGATTCTTCTCCACGATGTAGCCGTGTCCTTTCCGCACGGATGGGGGAATCAGGCCGCCGCTGCGCGTCTGCCGTTGGGCTGCACGAGGCTGTTGCTCTCCATTATAGCCTGTCGCCCGCGCCGAACCAAAGAGGGTGCCTGGGGGTGTGCAAAGGTTGTGAGTGACTCGCCTGAAACCGCGCGAGGCGAGTCCCGTAGGGGCGCTGCTCTGCTGCGCCCCTACCTGACAGGTTTTGCACGTATCCGCCTGGGGAAGGTGCGGCCAAAGGGTGCCAGCGGGTCCTATGACACCGCCGGACAGCCTCACCCCCGCTCGGCGAGGCGAGTGCAGCGAGGCGGGGGGTGAGGCTAACCAGAGCAGCACCCCTACCCCCCCCCCGCCTGGGCATCAGCCCCACACGTTCACCGCCAGCCAGACGATCATCGCGGCGCAGGCGGCCAGCATCGCGCCGAGTTGCAGGCGTCCGGTCGCGTCAATGGCCGCTGTCCCGCGCATGTCCGTGCTCCGCCGCCAGAGAAGCGCCGGCACAGCCAGCGCCGCCAGCACCGCACCCAACCACAACGGCCACAACCCCAGCAGAACCGTCAGCGCCAGCAGCAGCCCCGCCGCGCCCAGGCAGACGTGCATGGCCATCCGCGCCCGCGCCGTCCCCAGGAGGGCGGTCGTGTTGTGCAGCCCGGCGGCGCGATCCTGGGCGTCATCGCGCACCTGGTTGTAAAGCTGCCCGTAGGCGGAGATCAGGCCGGCGGCAGCGACGGCCCACCAGACGCGCCCTGGCGCGTCGTCGAAGGCCAGGTAGCCGGTCAGGACGAGCAGCGCGCTGAGCATCAGCAGGTGGGCGATCACGTCGGCGAGGGGGCGCGCCTTCAGGCGCACCGGTCGCCACGAGTAGAGCAGGCCGAGCAGCAACGTTGCGCCGCCAGTTAAGGCGGCGGGCGCGGGCAGCGCCGCGTAGAGCGCCAGCGCCGCCGCCCCGACCACGCCGGAGGCCACCCAGCCCGTCCGCGCGGCGAGCACCCCGCTGGCGACCGCGTTGCGCGCGGCGCGCGTCGGGTCGCGCGCGTCGTCCGGCGCGTCGGCGAGGTCGTTGACCATGAAGGCGAAGGTCACGGCCAGGGCGTTGGCGGCGAGGGCCGTCAGGACGCGGCCATCGAGCGTCGCATCCGCGTGGTGGGCAGCCATGTTCGCGCCGAGCAGCGTCGCCGCCAGGGTGAAGGAGACGTGCTCCGGCCAGCGCGTCAGTCGCAGCAGCGCCCGCGCACGGTCAGCGGCACGCAGCAGGGCGGAAGGGGGAGCAGTCATGTGTACTGGCTGGCTTGCAGCGTGAACAGGTGCGCGTACTGCCCGCCCTGGCGCATCAGCGCCTCGTGCGGGCCGTGCTCGACGATGCGCCCGCCGTCGAGCACGATGATGCGGTCGGCGGTGCGCACCGTCGAGAAGCGGTGGCTGATGGTGATCGCCGTCTGGCCCTCGGCCAGCGCGTGCAGCTTGCGGAAGACCTCATACTCGGCGCGGGCGTCGAGCGCGCTGGTCGGCTCGTCGAGGATGATGATCTCCGTGTCGCGCAGGAAGGCGCGGGCCAGGGCGATCTTCTGCCATTCGCCGATGCTGAGCTGCTCGCCGTCCTGGAACATCTTGCCCAGCACGGTGTCGTACTGGCGCGGCAGGCGGGTGACCACCTCATGCGCCCCGGACTCGTGGGCCACGCGCGCGATGCGCGTCCGGTCGGGCGGCGCGCCCACATTGCCGAACCAGATGTTGTCCTCCACGGTCAGGTTGTACTGCACGTAGTCCTGCATGATCACGCTGATCGCCCGGCGCAGGTCGGCCAGGGCCAGGTCACGCAGGTCAATCCCGTCCAGGGTGATGCGCCCCTCCGTCGGGTCGTAGAGCCGGCAGAGCAGCTTGATCAGCGTCGTCTTGCCCGACCCGTTCTCGCCGACCAGGGCGATCTTCTCGCCGGGCTGGATGGTCAGGGTGATGTCGCGCAAGGCCTGGCGCGTGCCGCCGGGATAGGTGAAGGAGACGCCCTCGAAGGCGATGCCGCGCTTTAGCGGGCGCGGGAACGGCCTGGGATGCGCCGGGCTGACGACGCGCGGCTCCAGGCGCAGGAACTCGTCCAGGTCGGCGATGAAGAGATTATCCTCATACAGCCCGGCCAGGCTTTGCAGGGCGCTTTGCAGGTAGCTCTGCCCGCGTTGGAATGCCTGGAAGGCCATCACCAGGTCGCCCAGGCTGATCGCGCCGGACAGCGCGCGCTGCGCGATGAACCCGTAAGCGCCATAGATGGCGACGGTGGAGGCCAGTTGCGCGCCGAAGCTGAAGAGCGCCTGTCGCCGGGCCAGGTGCAGGCGCTCGAAGCGCAATCGCACGCGCAGATCGCGGAAGCGATCCATGAACAGGTTGCCCAGCCCGAAGAGGCGAATCTCTTTGGCGTGCTGCTCGCCGGTGAGCATCCAGGTATAGTACCAGGTCTTGCGCTCGGTGGCCGTGCGCGCGCGCTGCCAGCGATAGAGCGTGCCGGAATACCAGATGCGCACGACAAAGCCCGGCGCTACCGCCGCCAGCAGCACGACGACGAAGACCCAGTTGAACGACAGCAGCAGGCCGGAGATCGCCAGCAAGGACACGGCATCGCGGCCCAGTTGCAGCAGGCCCTGCAGGATGCGCATCGGGCGCATGGACGCCTCGCCCTGGGCGCGACGCAGCGTGTCGTAGAACTCCGGGCTTTCGTAGAATTCGAGGTCAATGGCCACCGACTTGGCGTGCACAATGTCTTGCATGTAGTCGGTGACGATCATGGCCTGCGTCTGTGAGACGATACCCGCCACCAGGCCGACTACCGTGCTCAGCAGGGAGAAAGCCGCCATCAGCACCACGTAGAGCAGGACGCGGTTGAGCGCCGCGCCCTGGGCAGCCACCCCCACGCTGGCCGTCACGCTGTCAATCAGCAGCTTGAGCAGGTACAGGTTAGCCAGCGGCAGCACGCCCTGCACCACGACCAGGGCGGCATTCGCTACCGTCCAGCCGGGCGTGCTGCGCCAGACGAAGCGCAACGCCAGGTCCAGGCGCAGCGTGCGCCAGAGCTTGGCGGTGAAGTTGTCCCGTGCGGGTTTGGAGTCGGTCACGGCGTGTCATCCGGCAGGCGCAGAAGGGGAACCAGGATCATCTCCCATGGCCCGGATAGCGCCCAGCCGCTCAAGCTGGTCGAGAAAGGCGGCGACATCGCGCCCGGCCTCGTCAACAGGGACTTCAAACTCGGCGGCGACCGCCGCTACGATCTCCTCGCCCGTGCGCGCGCCGTCGAGCAGGTCCCAGATGTAGGCGGCCACCTCGTTCAGCACGTAGGGGCCGGCGAAGCGCGCCGCATCCGGTCCCAGCGCGACGATGATTGTCTCGTCAATGACCCGCTCGGCGATCAGTGCCGGGTCGCGGACGAAGCGCCTGTGGTGGAACGTGTCCATAGTCGGGGGTTCCTCTGCCGCACCCTAGAGCGTGTTATGCACTTCCTGGCGACGCTTTGGCCCCCATCCCCCGGCCCCTTCCCCCGAAATGAGGGAAGGGGTGTCGCCAGGGCAATGTTCCCCTCCCTGCGCGCAGCGTGGGGGAGGGGTCAGGGGTGGGGGGAAATGCTCCGTGAAGCTCATAACAGCCTCTAGCCCCACAGGGCGTGGAGATAGCGTATCTGTTCTAGCGCGTGGTGCCCGCCGCCGCCTTCGTGATTGTTGAACTGGTAGACGCGCATCTCTTTGGGCGCGGTCACATAGTTGTAGGCGGCGAACACCGTCGAGGGCGGGCAGATCTCGTCCATCAGCGCCGTCGAGTAGAGTGCGCGCGCCCGCGAGCGGGCGGCGAAGTTCATCCCGTCGAAGTAGGCCAGCGTGCGGAAGACCGCCTCGATCTTGTCGCGGTGCACGCTCAGGTAGCGCACTATCTCCTGGTAGGGGTGGTCTTCGGTGAGACCGATGGCGCGCCGGAAGTGGCACAGGAACGGCACGTTGGGCATGGTCACCGCCAGGTCCGGCACCAGGCCGCTGACGGCGACGGCCAGGCCGCCACCCTGACTGATGCCGGTCGCGGCGATGCGCGCCGGGTCAACGGCGGGATGGCCGCGCACCGCTTCAATGGCTCGCACGGCGTCGGTGTACAGGCGACGGTAGTAGTAGGTGTGTGGGTCGAGAATGCCCTGGGTCATGAAGCCGGGCGTGTGCGGGTTGTCGCCGTCGGGCAGGTCGGGCGTGTCGCCCTGCCGCCAGGAACTGCCCTGCCCGCGCGTGTCCATGACCAAGTAGGCGAAGCCGGCAACGGGGAACTCCAGCCACTCGTGCGGGAAGCCGCGCCCGCCCCCGTAGCCGATGTACTCGACGACGCAGGGCAGCGGGCCGCGCGCCCCGCGCGGCAGCATGAACCAGCCCTTGACTGGCTGGCCGCCATAGCCGGCGAACGTGACATCGTAGGTTTCTACCAGGCGCAGCCCGAAGTCCGCCGGTGTGAAGCGCGCGTCCAGCGGGTGTTGGCGGGCGGCGTCGAGCGTCTGCGCCCAGAAAGAGTCGAAGTCGGGCGGCTCTTCGCGCGGCGGCTGGTAGGCCCGAAGCTCCTCAAGTGACAGATCGAAAAAAGCCATACGACACTCCCTGCGTGTCCTGCTGCCAGACCGCGACAACTGTAGCACATTCGGCGGGTTTTCGCCTGCCGCCAGCGCGGGGCGTATCTCATTTCTGAGGCAAACGACCACCGCTGAGGCGCAGAGAGCGCGGAGAAAAGATAGTATGGAGAGAAGGTGTCAAGTTCTTCTCCGCGTCCTCTGCGTCTCTACGGTTCAAGCATTCCGCCCCCATCGTGGGATGCATCCCCAGCGCAGGGCAGTTGGCGTCACCGGCATGGCAGGCTATAATTACACTACTAGTTAGTTCTCAAACTACTACGCGAGGCAACATGGACATCCTGAGCAACCTGAGCGCCATCGGCTTCACCGAGTACGAGGCCAAAGTGTACCTGGCCCTGCTCAAAGAGTACCCGGCGACCGGCTACCAGCTCAGCAAACAGGCGGGCATCCCGCGCTCAATGGTCTACGAGGCGCTGGGGCGGCTCGACGTGCGCGGCGCGGTGCTCAAGTCCGAAACGCCGAAGGCCACGCTCTACCGCCCCCTGCCGCCCGATGTGCTGCTCAACCGGCTGACCGCTGATTACGTGCGCCTGCTGGACGACCTGCGCCGCGACCTCAACGCAGTCTACCTAGCGCAGGACGAGGGCTATTTGTGGACGTTTGCGGGCGAGGAGCGCGTGCTGAGCTACGCCGAGCAGATGATCGTCCATGCCCAGCGTGAAGTGATGCTGGTGCTCACCGACGCGCACCTGCGCCGCCTGCGCGAAGTCATCGTCGCCGCCGACTCGCGCGGCGTGGCTGTTGGCGTCCTGCTCACCGGCGAAGACAGCTTCGACGTGGGTGACATCGCCTACCACCCGCCGCGCGAGAGCGAGCTACACAAGCTGGCCGATAGCCTGGTCGTCGTGGTGGACGAGCAGGAGGTGCTCATCGCCAGCGAGCAGGGCCTCAATTACATGGCGACGGTGACGACCAACCCTAACATGGTGCAGATCGGGCGGCAGTTCGTGTGGATGGAGCTATTCGCTCATCGCATCTTCTCGCAGTTGGAGCCGGAGGCGCTGCGGCATCTCTCGCCGGACGACCGCAGCGTGCTCGAATCGGTGACCGGGCGCCGTCCGGGAGAATGAGGACGGCGCGTCGTTTTTCTTGAGGATTTCGCGCCAATCACCTACCGAGGCAATCATGACGGGATTATCTGTTTCCAAGACGACCAAAGCCGAACGCTCCCGCGCCCAGTGGAATGCGCCGCGCTGGTTGGAGCGGCGCACTGTCGAGCCGGCGCTGGTCGCCATCACTCTGGCGGCGCTGGTGCTGAGCTTCGTCGTTGAGGCGGCGGGGCAGCGGCACGGAGACAGCGCCCTGACCGTCCTGGGCCTCATCGCCTACCTGGCGGGCGGCTTCTTTGGCTTCCAGGAGAGCCTCAAAAGCCTGCGCGCCCGCGAGCTGAACATTGACTTCCTGATGATCGCCGCCGCCATCGGCGCGGCCCTGGTCGGCGAATGGCAGGATGGGGCGATCCTGCTCTTCCTCTTCTCGTTGAGCAACGTCCTGCAGGACTACGCCATCGGGCGCAGCCGCAAGGCGATCCGCTCGCTGTTCGCGCTCTACCCGGAAGAAGCGCGCGTGCGCACGGCAGAGGGCGTCAAGACGGTGCCGATTAGCGAGATTCAGGTCGGGCAGACGGTGCTGATCCAGCCCGGCGAGCGCATCCCGGTAGATGGCAACGTGACCGGCGGGCAGACTTCGGTGGATCAGGCGACGATCACCGGCGAGTCCATGCCGGTGGACAAGGGGCCGGGCGACCGTGTTTTCGCTGGCACGCTGAACAAGAACGGCGCGATTGACGTGCGGGCGACGCAGGAGGCCTCGCACTCCACGCTGGCGCGGATCATCACCATGGTTGAGGAGGCGCAGGCGCGCAAAGCACCGACGCAGCGCTT
>Ga0334890_1004309_pt1 | contig 13226 bp, 6 predicted proteins | sample GraSluR1_MG_3_FD_207220 | JGI IMG/M metagenome (GOLD analysis project Ga0334890, IMG submission 207220) | Sludge microbial communities from methane-producing bioreactor in Wageningen University, Netherlands - Granular Sludge_31_08-R1 | ecosystem: Engineered > Bioreactor > Anaerobic > Unclassified... | reverse complement strand
GCCATTAGCTAATGGTGTTTATATCTGGAATGTCTATTGCATTGGCGCAGCAAACGCCTCAAACAATGCCTGGGGTGACGAAACGAACTGGACCTTCACCATCAATTACACTGCGCCCACGCCCTATTCCGGCTGCGTCGACTTGCTGAACGAGAGCACTTACCAGGGGTTAGTGGCAAATGTCAGTGGGCCGGACGGGATCTTGTACGTTAACGGCAATGTTACCTTATGTACTGACACCTATGAACTTAATGCTGGTTCCGGCCAAGCTGCGCTTTTCTTCAATTGCACCCACTGCTACCTGGAGTGTAATGGTTCTATCATTAATGGAACAGATGATGACGGGGATGGTATCACTATCAACAGCAAGGAGTTTGTCAACATCTCCAATTGCCAAGTGGTTGATTACGCGACTGGTATTTCCCTCGTCTCCAGCTCCAACAACACCCTCACTAACAACACCGCCAGCTCCAATGAAGACACAGGAATCTACCTCACCTCCAGCTCCAACACACTTACCAACAACACAGCCTCCTCCAACAACGGCTACGGCATCCTCCTCGACTCCAGCTCTAACAATACCCTCACCAACAACACCGTCACCTTTAACATCTGGGACGGCATCTACCTATGGTCCAGCTCTAACAATACCCTCTCCAACAACACAGCCTCCAACAACAATGTCGGCATCTACCTTTCCTCCAGCTCCAACAACACTCTCACCAGCAACACAGCCAGTTCTAACGATTTCGGCATCTACCTCTACTCCAGTTCCAACAACACTCTCACCAGCAACAACGCTTCCGAAAATACAGAAGGTATCTTCCTCGAACTCAGTTCCAATAACACCCTCACCAATAATACTGCACCCAACAACTGGGCAGGCATCTTTCTAGATTCTAACTCCAACAGCAATACCCTTACCAACAATACCGCATGTGAAAACTCAGATAGGGACATTTACCTATCTTCTAACTCCAATAATAATGAAGGCGACAACATCTGTAACATCCTGTTTGATGACGACAGTAACACCTTGCTTACCTGTAATCACGACTGCTCTTACGTCCCGTCCACCTGCGTTAACCTTTCAGACAATTCAACTTGGGGTAGCAGGGTTTACACTGTTGGCCCTGATGAGCTCGACATGTTTCTATTAGATGAAGGAGAACTGTATAGTATATATTATGTCATAAACGAAAGTGTATCTCTTTGTTTTGATGAATATGTTGATATGCCTTTAGTTGTGAATGTGTCAGATGTTTACATTGACTGTAATGGTTCAACATTACTCGGTAATGGAACTGGTATTGGAGTGTATCCATATAATGTTTCAAACTTTAGGTTAGAAAATTGTACTATAGAAAATTATGCTATGGGAGTTTTAGCATATTTTGTTGATGAATCAAATATTCATAATGTATCAATTTCATATGGGGAAATAGATGAATCTGAATTTATTATTGCAGGAATTTTGAATTACAATACAAGCGCCACAGTATTTTCAGAAATTAATTTAAATTATCTTTCAAATCAAAGTGTGCCTTTATTTTCATATATTTCAACAGATAATACTTTTACTAACATCTCCTCATATTCGGCTTCTGGGATTGGAGTTTTAGTATATTTTGGTTTAAACAACACGTTTGAAAATATTATTTCAATAACTGAAACTGATGCATTATTTGATTTTACAGCAGGCGCATTTTCATTGTTAGGTAGTTTTAATTCTACGTTTATTAATGTAACTGGTGAAAGTGATTTTGTAGGTTTAGTCCTAGAAGAGTCAACTGGCAATAACTTCACTGATTCTGTTTTTATAGGTAGAGGAGATATTGTAATGGGAGGAGAAGTATGTTCAAATAATTTTACAAATGTAAATGGAACAGATGACAGACCTATCTTATTTTACAATGGTGCACAGAATTTAGATAGTATTGAAGCTTCTGCAATAATCCTTTGCAATGCAGATTATTCAAATTTAACAGATTCTTATATTAACAATAGTGGAATCTGGCTGTTCAATACAAGTTATTCAAACATTAATAACAGCGATTCATTAGCGTGGTATGTTTCCATATTTGTTGATGAGAATTCTTCATATAATAATATTTCAAACATGACGCTATCTACCGAAATGTATGAGACTGTAGTTATTGAGGGTGCAAATAATAGACTTATTAATTCAAGTTTAACTAGTTTTGATGAGTGGGCAGTCATTTATAATCTAGGTATTAATTCATCGTTTTTACACAACAATATCACTGGTGCTTTGTGGGTTGAAGACTATTCTGACACAAGCGATTACAATGATTCAACCTCCGGAAACAGGTATTACTTTGCCAACGGCACAGGCTCATGGGAATTATTTGAAATATTTGATCTCAATGATGATAATTGGGCAGATGTAGGACGTGATTATCCTTTCCGTCATGAAACACTTGGAGATTATTGGATTGGAAATGGTACTGATTGGCATCCTTGGACAGATGTTGAACCCTCAGGGGTTTATTGTGGATATGAAGTTGATTCTGATATTAGTTTAGATGCAAATCTTTCTTGTTTTGCAGATTCAGGTTTAAATGTTATTGCAGATAATATTACAATTGATTGTCAAGGGTATTCAATCACAGGAGATAATGCAGGTATAGGTATCAATATCAGAGGTTTCAATAATACTGAAATAATAAACTGTGAAATAGAAAATTTTGTTTATGGAATATATGCGGATGATGCAAACAACACATTCATATCAGATTCTTATATTCACAACAATTCCTGTGATGGCATATATTTCTATTCACCGGATGTGGGCATCTATTTAGATCTTACAGTGGTTGATACAATTTTAGAGAATAATGATGGAGTATGCGATGATGATACCGGAATTATGAATTCTTTCTCAAATCTCGATTTATGGAACAGTCAATTTATTAATAATGGAGATTATGGGATAAACTACGATGGAGAAGAATCATTAACAATATGGACAATAGATGAATATGCATTGTGTAGAAATAATGCAATTTCGTTTAGGGGTGAACTTGTGTTTGACGGTGGTTATTTGGAGCTTGATAATTGCACTTTATCAATTGAAAATCCAGAAACAAATATAACTAGTGAATGGGACATAGATGGAAATTATACAGATATTATATTAGGAATAGAAGTTGAAGAAAATGAAACAGAAACTTTTGAATTACCAAATTCAGATTTAGAAATAGACTTAACAGCAAACGAAACATATAATTTCTCTATTTCTGTTAGATTATTAAATTCAACAGAAGTCAATGATACAAATCCCGATTTACCTATAGGCAAAGTTCCTTTCAAAGGTATAACTATTGAAGTAAAAGATACTGCATATCTTTCATGGGCAATCATAAGAGTATATTACAATCCAACTGAACTTAATGACTTGAATATTGATGAGGATTCACTAAGAATGTATTATTTCAATGAAACATCTGATGAATGGGAATTAGTTATTCAGCAAGGTATAATCAAGGTTAACCCAAGACATGTTTGGGGTAATGTAACTCATTTCAGTACTTATGCATTATTTGGTGAAGAAACTGAAGAAGATGGAGGCTCACCTGGAGGAAGCAGTTATACTGGTGGTGGTGCAAGACCAGTAGGACAGAGTCCAATAACAACTGAAGAAGAAGAATTACAAATAGATGAAGAAGAATTAGAAGAAGAAATAATAGTACCAGAAAAACCAAGTGAAGAAATACCAGATGAAAAACCAATAGATACAACTAAACCATATGTACCTCCAACAATTGAAGAAACACCAGAAGAAAAACCAGTTATTTCTTCCTTAATAATAGGGATTGTTCTATTTGTGATAATTGTATTTATTTTATTTATTGCATATAGAAAAAGACAAATTAAAAAAAATCCTTTAAAAGGTAAGAGGTTAGTATAATCTCTTCCTAAAGGAAGTATTAAAAAGGTTATTTGTTTTTATTTAGAAAGGTGATGATATGCCAACTTTAAAAAATAAAAAAACACAAAAAAAATCAACAAAAAGTAGACCAAAATCAAAAAGAAAAACTAAACCAAAAAGATTAGATAAAAAAGAAATATTAAAAGAGAAACCATTTTCAGATAATACATTATCTAAAAAACAAGAGGTAAATACATTAACAATAGTAGCACCAATAATATTCTTTGTTTTAACATTAGCAGCATTTGGATATAACATATTTATGCCAAATGAGATGTATATAGAATTAATAACTTCAGTGGGATTTGTATGTTTTGTATTGTTTATAATAACATTTGTTTATTCAATGATGAAATTAAATAAGTGTTAAATTTTAAATCACACAACTTTTTCTTTTTTTATTATTTTGATCTTTTTTAATCAATATATTTTTAATGTGTTTTAACTTAATTATGTTTATATGAAGAGACGCAGGTTTACTGACGGCCCCTTTTTTCTTTTAAAAAAGAAAAAAGCCGCACGTTGCGGGAAAAAAGAAAATAGGTAAAGAGTGATGATAACCTGGAGCGCTGAATGCCATACTTTTTCTTTTAGAAAAAGAAAAAGTCAGGCGTGTCAAAAAGAAAACTAAAAGTTTTATCAAAAAAGAGATAAGTATCTATATAGGATAAGATAACTATTTGATTATCTGATATATCTATTAGTATTTTTATCTAGAAAAGAAAATATTAGATAGGTATTTTTTTAAACTTCTTTTTAAAAACTTATCTTATTAAATTTAAAACATGTGGACAGAAGAAATTGAATGGGTAACGAAAAAAATAGACAAAATTTTAAATCAAAATTTCAAAACAGGTTTAGATATAGGTTCAGAAAGTTTAGAATACAGAACAAAAAAACAACCATGGAATCAAACTTTTTATGATTATTTAAATTCTAAAAATATTCAAATTAAAACAATGGATATAAAAAAATCAACAAAACCAGATTACTTACATAATATTATCAAACCTATTAAAATTAAAGATAAATTTGATATTGTATTAGCAACTCATTTATTAGAACACATTCCAATTTTAGAATTGGGAAAAACAGTTAAAAATATTGAAAAATTAATAAATAAAAATGGAATTCTTATAGTTTCAGTACCTAATAATTATCCATATCATGCATTTCCTATTGATAATGGGTGGAGACCTGTTCCCAAAGAGTTAGTTAAACTCTTTAAAGGAAAAGTTTTAGCAACTTCCATTATTGAAACTGAACATAAATTAGATAAATACAAAGGACAACCAAATAGCAGATCAAGTTGTGTGATTCTAAAATATTAAAACAAACATTTTTAAACACAAAAGAGTACTAAAAATAACATGAAAAATGAATTAAAGGAAAACGAGCAATCAACTAATTTTGGAGGCCTATACTCCCAAATAAATATAAGTTTAAACAAATTAATCCAAAAGTAGAACTTGTTAACTTTGATAGAGCAACAGACCTTGATGAAGTTTTAAGAATTGCGAACTCAAAAGGAGTTAAACAATTTTTATCCTCATTACAAAATGAAGATTTTAGTTTACCTAATAAAGTGATTGTCGCAAAAAAACAAGAAATAGTTATTGGGTGGATAACGTATGTTATAGATGAAGATAAAATGAAATATTTAACAATTGCAATTGATTCTGAAACTGAAGAAAAAGGAGTTAGCGATGCACTTTTACAAAAATGTGTTGAAATTGCAGAAAGATATAATTTAACTGAAATCTCAACTACTATCAGATTAGATAATTTATTTTCACAAGGATTATTTAGAAGAAATGGTTTTCAATTAATTAGGGGCATTACTGGGTATGAGGCAAAATTATATAATTCATTTTATTAATCATAAACAAAACTTATGCAATGTAATCCACCACTATTTGTATAAAATAAATAGTCATTAACTGAAGTAGGATATATATTTTTATCTATAAAAAAGTTTCTAACTTCTCTATTTTTATCAGATGCAATTGGATATTTAACTCCTCTTTCTGGAAATAAAGGAATAAGTATTCGCCTATCTTTTGAATTTTTATCTATAAATGGAATTGCACATAAATAATATTTACATTTTATTAAATCATCAATTTGCATGGGAAATGAATGAATAATATATCCTAAACTTTCAAACATATGCCGGGTGTTTTTAATTAATTCTGATACTTCATTTGGTACTGCTTTTTCATAAATTAGAGGGATTATTGGTTCATTTAATACAACTTCTCCTGGTCCTATAATAGTAAATAATAAGTCTAGATGATACATTTTTGTTTTATCTTGCGGACCAACAATTAAAACAGTATCTACATTAAATTCTTTTTTAAATACTGATATAATCTCTTCTCTTTTATAGTCTGGATCATATATCAAATTTAATTCAATGTCATTTTCACCTACAAATAATATATTTTTTTTATTAAATCTATCATATGTAATATTTCCGCCTGTGAAAGCAACTTCTGCTCTTCTTACTTCAAACCCATTTTTTACTAATGCTTTTTCTAAATTTTTATTCGGTCTCCCATAGTAATGTTTTGGTAAGAGTAATATTGGTTTTTCTTTTTGTTTTATTAATTCCATTTGGTCTTGAATAAATAATCCAAGAGGGGTTTCTATTTCATAGTCGATTATAGATATTTGTTTTGATTTAATTTCCCTTTCAAAACGGAGTTCTAATCTTTCTTTAAGTCTAGTATCAACTAAAAATATTATTTTTGAATATTCAGGTAATGAACTAATTAATGTTTTCTGTGTTTCAAACTCAGTATGTGCATAATGCAAAAATATAGTATTTAATTGTCGTTCATATTCTGGATTTATCTTAGGCTTAGATTCATATCCAATAGACCCTAGAATTAAAGTTGAAGTTAGGACAGCAATTGAAAGGAACCTATTTTTTCTATTTTTTTTAGGTTTATCTGTTTGTTTTTGTTCATGTTTCATTAGTTACTTATAAGTTCTCATATTTAAAAATGTTTTTGAGTGTTTAAATATGTTGTAATTCATTTATATGCCCATTTAATTAATTTCAAAAGTATGTTGAATATTTAAAAACATATGCTTGGTTAAAGTCGACCACTAAATATTTTACACAAATATTTAATAAAATTAAATTTAGTTTACACTAATAAAAAAGTAATTTTCTGCGCTCTTCCGACGTTAAAAGTTATTCTATTTTGTTTTTTATTTATGTTTTTTGGTTTTTTTAATTTTAATTTTTTAAAATCTTATTCTTGAAAATTATAAATTGTTTAAATATTTAGAACACTCAAAAAGTTTATATTTCAATAAATTTAAATGTGTTGCTAAGGGTTATAAATATTCTCTTTGTTTTTAATGTATTTAAAAAATGGAGTAGGATAATCATTAAAACAAATACGGGAAAAATTATTTTAATTCTCTTGCTATTAATTTCAATCAGCTTTGCCTGGTGGAATGTATCTTGGAGTGATAGAATAACCTTAATTGTTAATTCATCCTTGATTGATGAAGAACTAACTGATTTTCCAATCCTTGTTAAATTAGATACAAATAGAGTAGATTATCCCCTAGTTAAACCTAATGGTGAGGATATAAGATTTGTTAATGAATATGATAATCTTACTTTTTCACATGAAATAGAATTATGGAATTCAAGTGGAGATAGTTTTATTTGGGTTAAAATACCTGAAGTTTCAAACACTACTAATACATCGTTTTATATGTATTATGGAAATTCAGAAGCAGAAGATACACAGAATGCTACTAATGTTTGGAGTAATGAGTATTTAGCAGTTTGGCACTTGTCAGAAACAGGTAGTTCCACTAGAGAGGATTCAACTTCAACAAGCAATGATTTAACTAGATATGGAGGCACTACTGGAACACCAAGTGTTATTGATGGAGGTAATATTTTTGATGGAGTAAATGATTATTTGAAATCCACTAAAACCATTACATATTCCTCAGATTTTACATTGGAGATGTTTATTAAAGGGGACCCTTCAGAAAATAGTGATAAGAGATTATTTTTTCAATATGATCCTGCAACTAGAGATGGAGTTCAAGTTAGAATTGCTCCAATGTTGTCGTTTAGATACCTTGAAAACAATGCTCAAAGTATTTCTTTTGGAGAAAATATTACTAATGAATGGCAATATTTTGTAGGTAGAAGAATTGAAAATAGAGCATATTTACGTGTTAATTTAACGGATTATAGTCCTGGAGATGAAGTAGTGGGTAGTGTTAGTAGTACAGATAATATTTATATAGGTCAAGACAGAGATAATGGAAAACGTTTTTCTGGTTCTGTTGATGAAATACGGATTTCTAATGTTGCACGTTCTAATGCATGGATAACAGCTTCATATTATTCAGAGATAGATGAATTATTAATCCATATAAAGCCATATTTAGGAGATATTAATTTAACTCCTTTAGAACCAACAACAGACGAAGATTTAATCGTAAACGCAACCTGCCATAGCACAATTCCAGCATCTACACTTACTGTCTTTGTTCAGATGTATAAAAATGGTGTGTTGTATGGAGAGAATCAATCACAAGAAGTAGTTAGTGGGGAAAATACAATTGTTTATACTTTAAATTCTGGAAATACCACTCCAGGAGAATCATGGCTTGCAGAAGTTTGGTGTTCAAATGGGAATTACACAACACAAAAACAAAACACTACTTCTAGAACAATAGATAATACTCCTCCAACTTTAGATTATTATAATATTACTCCAGTTTTACCTTCTACTGAAGATGACCTTTTGATTAATGTTACTTGTTCAGATGTTGATATCGGTGGCACTTTGACTGCTTATGTTCAAATGTATGTAGATAATACAGTTTTCGGAAGTATTCGTAGTTTAGCAGTAATAAGCGGAGAAAACACATTAGTTTATGCCTTAGATAATTCAGAAACATCTTCTGGAGAAAACTGGTCTGCAGAAGTTTGGTGTTCTGATGGATATTTAAATTCATCAAAAGAAAATACATCTGAAGTTTTGGTTGTGGGATATGCAAAAATAAATATTATTTCTCCATTAGACGGAGATGAAATAGTGCGGGGAAAAAATGATGCAGGTGAAGACTCAAAAAGTTATGTTTCTAATACACAAACAATAATTGCAAAAGTTTTTGATGTTAATAATATCTCTAAACCTGTGTTAGCAAATTGCAGTTTTTATGTAAATGATGCATATCAAGGAGATAATTCAACAAACGAGAGTGGATATTGTGTATATATATTTGATAAAACTGTGTTTGATGCTGGTAAATTTGAATTAAAAGTCACTGCTGAAAATTTTACAAATTCATATACTACTCAAGGGTCAGATAATGAATCAATAATTAATACGACATTAATAAAATATATAACAACCCTTACTCCAGAAAATTATAGAACTCCAGGCCCGTATTATCTAGTGGGGGATGCAGCAGTTCTTAAAATTGATATTACAAAAGATGGCAGTCAAGAGGATGTTACTGAAATTGAGGTTAGTTTATATGCAAGCAATGATGATATAAATCCAGTTTCAACAGTTGCTTACCCAAGCAGAAATCTTTTTAGAGTAAGTGAAGGGATTTATCGTTCAGTCAATGTTATTCCATTAGATTTTAACCCATCAAATGATGTTAAATGGGTTGTTAAAGTCAATGATGAAATTTCTGGTGTTAGGCAACCAGCATCATCTGCAAGCCATGCAGATAGAGAAGTTGAACCTACTACTGCAACTTTAATTGTTAATTCAATTGATGGGACTGGATCAAATTTAACTAATTATAGTTTTCAATTATATGATGCAGCTGGATATGCTCTTGAAAATAGATCTCTAACTGGGGGATTGTCAAGAGGAGTGGGAGAAAATAGTAATTATTCGTTAAGTGTACAAATCCCAGATTCAGAAACAATAATTTTAAGAAATATTAATATATCAAATTCAGAGATACAAATAATTCCACAATTTGTTGAAAATTATACTGGTGATCTTCCATCTAATGTTGATAATGTATCTTCAATTATTGCTTTAAATGGAACTAATATTTCTTTTGAAAATGCAACTTTAATATTTGAAAAACAAGATTTGAATATTAATTACATTTTCAAATGTTCAGATTGGTCGTTTGCAACAGGCAATTGCAGTGGTACATGGGATTCAAACCCAGTTTCATATTATCCTTCATTTGGAGAAAATGAAACACACTTCTGGTTCACAGTGACTGAATTCAGTGGTTACGGGGGAGGAGATGGAGGATCAACAATTAATGAAGTTTCCTTAATTCCAGATTTAGATATTTCCAGATTTTTACCTTATAATATAACCGCAAACATCACCAACACAACCGAATTGTCCTCAGTTACTGTTAATGTTTCTGCAATTAATGGAGAAGGTATTGCATGCTGGGATTATTATATCAATGGAACTTGCGGAAGTGAAGAACTATCTTCCCCAATGGTGGATCAAGGAGAAGGAATTTGGTTAAAAGAGAATATTTATCTAGATCATATTTATCCAGAAATTTATTTCTCTGAATCAGATATCACCTGGTATAATGAACCAGATGAGAATAGAATGTGGAGGGGAAATTATCATTTATTTAATTTTACAAATTCTTTTGATATGGAAAATAACATGAGTTTTTGGATCGAATTTAATTCAATTGCAGCTGCAGGTAATTCAGTTGATTTATCTGTTTATATAATTGGTAATGGTTCAGACCAAATAGGATTAGATTATTTTACTGAAGATTGGCGTTTAAAAGATAATACAGAATTAGTTGCAACATTAGATAGAAATATTGCTTTTCACCACACACATACAGTTAATTCTACTCATCATTTAGTTGCATTGGGAACTAATGCTGATGGGACTATTGGAAGTAAAAATATTAATGTTTCAGAATATTTTTGGGTTATCTTATATCCTGATTCTCCAAATACCGGTAGAGGTTGGGATTTGAGATATCATGATGAAATTTTATGCAGTAATACAAACGCTTGGTATACTGCATCAAGAACTGGCGGGACTTGGAATTCTCCTGTTTTTCAAAACGGTTGTCCTGACGCACATATCCATATCGCAAGACGTATTTCTAATGATGGAATAAATGTAACAGTGCATGGAGTTGATAATGAAACAAATGAAGATGTATCAAGTGCTCAATTTTATTTTGGGGAATTGCCAAATATGCCTCCAAACCCAACTACCATTACTTATCCATTAGAGAATGTAACTTATGATGGTTCAGAACATGGTGTTGACAATTTAATTAATATTTCATGGAATCCTGCAACAGACCCAAATATTGGGGATAATTTAACTTATACTATTTCATTGTATTATGGAAATGAAACTTTAGTTGGTTATTTAGTTAATGATACTGAAGAATTGAATTATGAGTGGAATATAACTGATGTTGAGGATGGAGATTATTATTTAACTCTAAGTATTTGTGATGATGAACCTCTTTGTGTAAATTCAACAATGGCTGGGAATTTTACTATTGATAGAACATATTCTGGCTGTGTTAACCTTTCAGATTCAGATACTTATCAGGGACTAGTTGTAAATAACAGTGGTCAATATACTATAAACAATAATGTAACTTTATGTCAAGATACATATGAGATATCTTATGGCATTTGGGATGGAGCAATCTTACTTAATTGTTCTAATTGTTATTTAGATTGTAATAATTCAATAATTTCTGGAGACGATAGTTTGAACTTTGGAATTTATGTTACTGAAGATTTCATTGATATCAGAAATTGTTATGTAAAAAATTATATGTTTGGATTACAGATTGAATCTAACAACAACACTCTTACCAATATTACTGCATTTGACAATGCAGATATTGGTATTTCACTTGAATCTTGTTCAGATAATATTCTTACCTATTGCAATGCAACAAATAATTGGGCAGGTCTTTTATTAGATGATTGCAATAGTACTTTTATACTAAACAGTAGTTTTAATGAAAATGATGATTATGGTATAAATTTATGGGAAAGTAACAACAACACTCTTTCTAATAATATAGTCAATGAAAACAATGATTCTGGAATCGCACTCGAATCAAGTATAAACAATATTCTAAATAATAACACTGCATGTTCTAATTTAGGAAATGATACTGTAGATGGTTCATATCCAAATAATAATTGGGCAAATTCAACTTATGACACTTCCACTCCAGATAATTATATTTACTTTGATAGAGTATTTTGGTGCAATAGTACTCCTTTTGTTCCAACACCAATCAATGTAACTTTAACATACCCTGATGATTTAGCAGTTTTTGATACAAACTCAACAACACTAAACTTTACAGTAAATCTAGTTAGCAATTGTTCAGTTTATACTAACATTACTGGAGTTTGGAATATGACTTCAGACTTTGATAACACTGAAGGAGATTCCCATACCACTGGTGTTTTATCAAATGGAGATTACATTTGGAATGTTTATTGTGAAGAATCAATAAATGCATCAAACAACGCCTGGGCGGAACCAACTAATAGGACGTTTACGATTAATTATACTGCACCTTCTTTACCAATCAACGTCACTCTAACATACCCAGAAGATTTAGCAGTTCTTGATACAAATGAAACAACATTGAATTATACTGTGAATATCGAAAGTTTCTGTGGAGTTTATACAAACATCACCGGCGTATGGAACAGGACCTGTGATCAAGATAATGTTGAAGGAAACTTATCTTGTGCAGTTGGGCCACTAGCAAACGGAAACTACATCTGGAATGTTTATTGTGAAGATATTGTTAATTCGTCTAACAATGAATGGGGCGAAGGAATAAATAGGACGTTTACGATTAATTATGAAGAACTATCTTCATGTGTTAATCTTTCAGATTCAGATACTTATGCTGGGAAAATAACAGGAAACATTACTGCGGGATTTGAAGTTCAAGAATCCTTAGTTTTGTGCGAGGATATATATGATTTTGAAGATATAACTCCATTTCAATTCGCGCATGATAACCTTACACTTGACTGTAATGGGTCAACACTTAATCTATCGTCATGGTCTGGGGGCGGTTGTTATGGTGTTCGTGTTTTTTCGTTTAATAATATAACCATTAAAAACTGTATAATAACAAATTTTGTAACAGGTATTTATTTTAGGGATGCAAATTATAGTTTAATTGAAAACAACATCATTAATAATAGTAATTGGGATGGTATCTTTTTAGACTCAAGTTCAAATAATACTATTACAAATAA